>WNGA01006658.1_pt1 | contig 16369 bp, 13 predicted proteins | sample 5400061 | NCBI WGS metagenome assembly WNGA01 (sample SAMN13153366, study PRJNA577476) | soil metagenome | isolation source: 100 cm soil or saprolite under grassland replicate 2 | place: USA:California | collected 2016-06-15 | reverse complement strand
CTCTGCGCGCTCTCCTCAGTCGCCGGCGATCGGGGCCGGCAGAGCAACTACGTCTACGGAGCCGCCAAGGCGGGACTGTCCATCTTTCTCCAGGGACTTCGGAACCGGCTCTTTCGTTCCGGCGTTCGGGTCATCACCATCAAGCCCGGCTTTGTGGACACGGCGATGACTTTCGGGCGGCCGGGTATGTTCCTGGTCGCCACTCCTGAATCCGTTGCCGCCCGGATCGTCAAGGCGATCCTCAAAGGCGAAGACCTGGTCTACGCGCCCGCGTTCTGGCGTCCCGTAATGCTCCTGATTCGCCTGATTCCGGAGAGAATCTTCAAGAGATTGAGGCTGTAAGCAAAGTGCTGAAAACATGGATGTGCACATCGTGGCTGACCCTTTGCAACCCACCATCTCGGAACCGGACTTGAGTCCCGAACGCTACTGCGCTAGAAGGAAGCTCTCAATCCATTCTTGATGAGGTCGATGATGATGAAGTCTCTAAAGGCTTTCCCTCTCCTCACGCTGGCCGCGGTGCTCGTCGCCTGCGGAGAGAGCAAGAAAGAACAGGCCCCCGCGGGCGGGGGCGGCAAGAAGAGCGAGGCGCCGGCCACGGGCAGCAGGAGGGCCGCCGTAAGCAAGGCGACCGACGACATCCCGTCGAGCAACCGCACGGATCTGTATGTGGACCGCTACCGGTTTGGCGATACTACTGACGCGGACGGGATCGTGGTCAAAGAGACCAGCCTGATCCCGCCCGGTTCGACCGCGGCCATGTCATTCTACGTTCGAAACGTTCCTGCGGGCACTCAGGTGCGCATCGTCTGGAACGATCTCGCCAAGAACGCCGCAACGGGCGAGGAGGTCAAGCCTGTCGGCGACAAGGGCCGCGTGACGTTCAAACAAGCGAGCCCGTCCCCCGAGGGCAACTACCGCGTCAATATGTACTACAAGTTGCCCGGGGGGAATTCATGGGATAACCTGGGGACCCACGACTTCAGAGTCGGAAGCAAGAACTGATGTGACCTCGCCCTGGCCGGTCAAGTGCCGCCGGTCCGGCGCCGGCGCCAATTTCCTCCTTCTTCTCGGTTCCTTGCTTTTCGCCTTTCTCCTCTGCGAGGTAGCCGCGCGGCTGTCTCTGCCGCGCCCGCAGACCGTCAAGAGGATTGAAACTCGGCCGGTATCGCGTGAGTCGCACGCCAGGGTGAACACATGCGAGGGAGCTCCATCAATACGGCGATCCTCGTCGGCGGGTTTCGTGGCGCACATACGCGTCCCAACAGGCGAACGCAGATCCTGAACACTCGCTGCCGAGGCGAGATGCTCATCGTAGGGAACTGGTTGGGCCTCCGCTCTCATCCTTCCGGTGTCAGCCGATTGCAAGGAATAACCACCTCTTCCTGGCCGGGCAAGCGCCACCAGAGCGAGAAAACCGTCGCATCCTGGCCAGCGGGCCTGAGTCTGATCGCTATAGTGTGACTTCCAGGGGCGGGGGCAAACGGCAGCACAGTCCTCCCTGCGGAACTCGTCAGCACGGGGACGCCGTCCAGCATCATCGAGCTGCTCATGGACGTTTGCGTCACACCAATCTCAGCCGGTGGCGGGTCGGGAACGTCGAGTCTCCCACGCCACTCGAGCTCCGGGACTCCCGCCTCAGCCAGGAGCGCCCGGACATCCAGGAAAGCCAGAAAGGGATCCACCCTGCCGGGCCGATGCTGGCCTCCCGTGCGTCGCAGACCGCAGCTCGCTTCTTCAAAGCCGCGCAGCGCAGCCGCAAGAGTGTTGCTAGGAACCTCCGCGAAATAACCCGCGACCGCGCCGGTGGGGTTCGCCAACGGTCGGACCACCGCTCCCGGGTAGAGCCCGCGCAAGTACGGCAGGCTGTATTCACTCGGCCCACGAGGAATCACGAAGACGGCAGGCCGCTGGGGATCCACCCTTCGCGGCACGTAATCCGTGAGATTGGGGACCGCCACAATCGCGCGCCGGTGCGTCAATGCCAGGACCACGCGGTGGGTGAGTCTGGCCGGCGGCGCCACGACATAATAGACTGCGTCGCGGGGTCCAGCCGCGATGCCGCGATCCAACGTGTCGATGTCGTGTGCGGGGGCGCGCCGAGCAAAGTAGCGCATGGTCCGGCCGGCGTTGATCCACGCATCGTACGCAAGCAGAGCGATGCCAACCACGGCAACGAGCGGGAAACCCCGGCGCCTCGACAGGTGACGCCGATACCAATCGAGTAGCGTTGTGATGCCGATGGCCGCAAGGACAGCAAGCGCGGGGAGCGCGACCGCGAGCCGATATGAGGCTTCGGGAACGGACGAGAGCGCGACGGCACCCATGGTCACGGCCAGCAGGATTGGTGCGATCGTCTCTCGCCAGGATCGCCAGCGCCGGACGCTCACCGCCAGGCCGATCACGACGGCTGCGACCTCGAGCCCGTTCAACATCGGATCGTCGCTGAGCTCGTCCGCCGCCACCTCGGCTCTGCCTGTGATGAGCCGCAGCTGACGCGCAAACTGAGTGCGAAGAAACCCGAAGATCGAGGTCTGCTGGTTCATTGCCATGTGGCGAAAGTCCGCTCCGAGCGCAGTCACCGCGCTGGCCCGCTCGAAATAGGTGCGGAAACCCTCGCGTTGGACGAGCGGTCTCAGCACCATCCATGCGACGATGGCGGTGACCGCAACGGGCACGATCGTGCGGCGCGCGAACTGCTGGGTCACCAGCGCGTGCCACAGCCACCAGATCGGCACGGCTACGAACATTATCTTGATTGAACTGTAGAGTTGTAGCCCGAGCCCTGTGATGATGCCGGCGACGATCCCGTCGAAGGGCCGCCCTGAGTCGCAGGCTCGCACGATACTCCACAAAATCAAGCCTGCGGCGCAGGGCGCGGACAAGAACTGGGCTTGAAAGCGGGAGCTGATCAAGTGCCAGTAGGAGCACGTCAGGAAGACCGCCGCGACGAGACCAACTGTTGGTGACCGTAATCGGCGCCCCAGCATGTAGGTCACCAGGATCGAGAGCGTGCCCCAGAATGCGGCGGTATAGCGATTCGCGACGAAACGGTTCGGCGTGAAAAGACCGACGACCCATTCAGCCCCCAAGGACAGCCCCGGAGCCGCCGTTTCGGTTCTGACCATGCTGAAGATGTTCTCCGCGAGTCCCCGATCCATGGCCTGCAGGGTTTCGAAACCAGTGTTCTCATCAAAGTGGATGCCGAACGGTACTTCCGTGACTCGGTAGAAACGGAACAGCGCGGCCGCCGCCACGACGATAACGATGAGAGTTCTTTCGGCCGTCCAACGCATGCGCGGCCTCCGTGGCGCCGGCATCCAAGCGGCCAACAGCACGGCGAAGGAGGCCACCCACGCTCGAAAGCCCGCACCGTAAGCTCCCGCACCGTCACCTTGGGGCCAATTTCTGACGCCCCACCACCAGAGCCCCAGGGCGAAGAGGGTCAGACCAATCCGCACCGGCACGGCGCGAAGTGAGTGGAGTTGCTCCGGTTTCGCGGATACCTCTTGGCTTGAGAGATGGGAGTTCACGGCGCCGATGGGTCACGCGTCTTATCCGCCGGAGTCTCGGCGGCGCACGGTGGAGCTGGTGCGGTCTCGCCGGACGCGGGAGGAGGTCTCACGGGAGTTTGAGCCATCGGCGCAGGCGATCCGGGACCGGGTATGAGAGGCACCTGGATGAGGGGACGTCGTTGCGATGGTCTGACAGCAAAAAGCGGGAGGGGGTTGCAGCTAGAGAATGCGCGGCTGAAGCGGAAGAGGGAGATTCCGGCTGGGTTCGCTCGGGAGGCAGGCTCAGTTTCCGGGAATTCTTCGAGCTCGCGGAAGGCAAGCAGACCGCCTTCCCTGTGTTTACCATGCGCCACGTGCTGGAGGTCTCCGTCAGAAAGGTACTACGCGCGGCGGGACCGTGGAACCCTCGAATCGCTGCCCAGAGGATTTCGACTTCATCGAAGCTTCCGCGTCATAGGCACTCGTCGCCGGGTTACCTCTTGCCGGTCATACCGAAAAGAAACGACAAACACCCGAGTCAACCCATGCTGAGGCAGGGCGAAGCACTGCCCGCACCCCGCAGGGACACTCGGCCCCTCCACCCAGGCCACGTGCTATGCCCCTGGACCCAGAACCCTCATCAATCCTCCACCCATATCGGACTTGCCTTCCCGAGCCCAGCTTGAGGTTCAGTTGCTTCTATCTCCTTCATCTCGCCCTTGCGATCGCCGATTCGATTCTCAACGCCCACCTCCCGCAGCGACCCGCATCGGGCGAGTAACTTCTTCCCATTCGTCGTCCTAGTCTAGCACCATCTCACTCACTACAAGATCCTGTACTTGTCCTTTAGATGCCGCACACCCCCAGGATTGAAGCAAGGGGGGATGGGAGGGTCCTTCTGGACACTGACTAGCGTCCAGTGATAGACTTCACACCGACTCGGTGCTCGGTTCCGGATGGGGTTTCCACCCTCGAGACAGATCTCGAATACGACGATGAGATCTCGGCGACTGATGCCCGCATGCAGTTCATAGTCAGCCTTGACGGGCGCGTGCCGTACCTCTCTCCCGAGATGCAGACATACAAGCGCGTTGCCGATCCGCGAGTCTCGGTCCAACGCCTGCGACACACCACCTTGGTCGCCTCTGCGCGCGGTTTTAGCAGCAGCGATCACGCCGGCCGGGGCACCGCACGCTTGGTCAGCGGTGACCTCCGGCCGCCGGAGTGACCAGTGGCCGATGCACCGGTCGGCGGGGTCGTGCAAGAGCTTTCAGTGGTGCTGCCGGCCTTCAACGAAGAGGCGAACATTGAACGAGTCGTCCGTAGTTGCGTCGAGTACCTCACAGATCGCGTGCCCGACTACGAGCTGCTGATAGTCAATGACGGCAGCCGCGATCGCACCGGGGAAATTCTCGACCATCTGGTCGCCGAGTTCACCCGGCTGCGGCCGCTTTGCCACCCGCAGAACCGGGGCTACGGTGCAGCCCTGCGCACGGGCTTCGATGCGGCGACCAAGCGGTTCGTCTTCTTCATGGACTGCGACGGCCAGTTCTGTATCCGAGACCTGGACCTCTTACTGCCGCTGGTCACCGGCGACGACCACATCGTAACGGGCTTTCGAATCGGGCGACGCGAGTCGTTTGTCCGGCGGCTCAACGCCACGCTGTTCGGCCGCTTCCTGGTGCGGGCCATGCTCGGCGTGCGGGTGCGCGATCTGAACTGCGCCTTCAAACTCATCCCGAAGAAGGTCCTCGAACACATTGAGCTCGAGTCCGCCGGCGCGCTCATCAACGCGGAGTTATACGGCCGCGCCGTGCGGCGCGGTTTTGGGATCAAAGAGATGGGCGTCCGTCACTTCCCGCGCACCGCCGGGGCGCCGACGGGAGCGCGTCTGTCGGTGATTCTCCGGGCCTTCTACGACCTCGCACGCCTTCGACGCAAGATCATTGGCGGCACGAAGGCCCAGGGAGATGCATAGCTCGAACGCGGAATCAGGAGGCGGAACGCCTTGTCGCGCTTGTTCTCCGGCCGATGGCAGAGCTTACCTGGATCTGGACTCCATCAGGAAGGACGGAAGAGCCCACAGGGCGTGGTCACAGTCCGGCCCGTTCCCCCCTTCCGTCACGACCAAGGTGATAGTGCGCGTGCCGGCCAGCCTTACGTACACGGCCTGTGGGGGTGTCGCCCTATCGACCAGTCCGCTGTCGTAGAGCAGTGTTTCATCGTCGCCGCGAATTTCAAAAGTGACGGCCCCCTTTTCACACGTGCGGGCCTCATCGGCGAGACCCACGATCGTCTGGAACGCGGTGGCCCCTCCTGGCACCGCGTAGGTCATACGGCACCACGCGTGTGTGCCGAGCCCGTGCTCGTATGTCACCCCGCCCATACGAATGGGGCCGCCGTCCCAGTTCGCATCGACCCTGGGCGGCCGGAATCCAAACGCCACCGTCACCGGTTTCAGCCCCGAGAGCAGCCGCCCGGGCCCACCGCGGAGGTGAAGAGGCGCTGGCGGCGTTGGGCCGGGCTTGATAACCGGCGTCGGTAAAGCCGGTATCGCCCCGCCGCCGGTGGTGGCCGCCCCACCCTCGAGGCGCAAAATACGAAACTCAGGCGTGCCGCGCTCCACCACGACGGTGCCCTTGCGCTGGAGCGCCGCCGCTACCTGTCGGAAGTAATCGGCCGGGGCCAGCAAGATGGTGGACGTCGTGCTCAGGCGATGCAGCTCACGCACGTACGATTCGGGCAGATCGCCGACTGGCCGCTGCACTCCGTGGACTATGTGCTCGTCCACGAGCGTTCCGCCCCGACGGGGGTCCTGGCGCGTCCGCTCCAGCAGCTGCAAGTATGCCCAGCCCAGGTCGCGCTGCATTCCCTCCACGCCGAACATCAGCGGACCGGGGACACTCGCCACCTCCGCGGCGATTGCGCGGCTCGCGGCCGGCTGCGGGGGCTGTTCGTAATTGAGCAGCTGGACCGCGTTATAGGCGGCACTGAGCGCAAGCGCCGCAGCTAAGACGTGCTGTAGGGGCCGCGGCACGGCAGCCCGCTCGGTGACGCGCGTGGCTTGGCAGATCCCCAGAGCGCCGAGGAATGAGAGGGGAATCACAAACAGCATGATGCGGTGGCAGTCCACTCGGTTAGTAAGTAGCAGCGGCCCGGTTCCTAAGACAACCCAAAGCAGGAGGCAGGCGCGAGGCCACGATCGCCATCGGCGCAGCGAATCAGCGACCCCCCACAGAATGAAGACGCCGAATGGACCGTAGTATGGCTGCAACGGCGGCGGATCCATATCAATGGCTGCCCCGCGGGCAGGCGGTGCGGGACAGGGCGACATCACCTTCAGGTATTGAGGACCAGTGATCTGGAGAGTCCGGCCGAGGAGCTCGATCTTGGCCGACGTGGATAAGGCCCCGGGGCGAATGCGTAGGGGCACCGGATCTCTTCCGTAGAGACCTCTGATGTATTCCGGATTCCTCACGAGGTCGAAGAAGGTCTCGCCGCGTGCCTGCATGAATGACCCCTGCCGGTGGAACGAGCTCTCCATGCGCCACGCTCCCACTGCTATCAGCGCTATCACCGCGGCGCCCCCTAGCCGCCGCCGGCCGACCTGCCGCCACTGGCATGCCAACGCAACGGGGATGAAGGCGAGCAGAAGCAGTACGATGATCCGAGCTGGAGAATATTGCAAAGTGGCCACGTATAGAGCGGCGCCGCAGACTGCTGCTCGCCACAGAGCGGATTGCTCCCGCTCCAAGAAGAACCATGTCGCCAGTAGTGCCAGGAGGACGGCCAGCAATGTTCCAGCAGGAGAGCTGCCGTACCGGCCGTAAAACAGCACGCACGGGTTCAATGCGAACGCCACCGCTGTGGCCGCGCCAACTACCGGTCCGAAGAAGTGCCGTCCCACTGTGTACGCGACCGCTACGCCTAGAAGTATCGCCACGGCAGCAGCACAGCGCAAGGCCCACGGCGAGAACCCCACCGTCCGGAACAGCGCGTACGTTGGCGCGCCGTAGAAGAGGCTGGTCTGGCCGGCGCTCAAGACCCCATCGTCCCAGAGAAGGCGCTGCAGGGCAAAGTGCGTTATGCTCTGGCCGGCCGCGAAGGCCTCGCCAAACCCTAACGTAACGGTAGCTTCCCACACTAGCAGCCTGGCACCCGAATAGCCATTCAAGTTGTAGAAGAGGAACACTCCCGCCACAAGCAACCCCATTGACAGATACAATCGGCTCCCACGTGGCGTTGCGGGGCTCTTGTTCGTCGGTTCGTCTGCCTTCCCTCTAGCACTCAGGGCATCCACTAAGAGCGCCACGCCCGCGGCTCCCAGCACCAGGCCACGCAACCACCATCTCGTTGTGCCGGTCGATAGCGGCCACATGGCCGCTGAGGTCAATGCTACGAACGCCACCCCCGGCAGCCAGAGGGGCGTCACCGCTCGGCGCCGGACGAGTCCGCAGACCAGCGCGGAGGCCGCAGCCACCCACAGCACCACCACTGTCGCCATGTAGGGGGGCACTGCCGTCGCCCAACGTTGGATCTCAGCGATCAATGACATCTCAGTGACTTGGGGCGGGTAGCCTGGCAACCACCACGGCGCTCCTAGGATAATGTGCCTTGAGGCGGGAAACGAAATCCGGGCCGCAGGGTGCACGCGACCAGAGCACAGCCTCGTGCAGGACGAGAATGGGCGGGGAATCATGCGCCGCCGGCGGGGTGCGGCCGTCGACGGGGTCCTCGCAGGAGGTGATAAGATAAAACTCTTCCCAAGGGACGCCGCGCCGTTTCGCTTCAAGGAGCGTGTCGTAGGCCATCAACTTGATGTAGCGGCGTGCGTCGCTCAGATTGTCGCGGACCGGGACGACGATCACCAGCGGTTTCCTGCCGAGCAGGCCGGAGACCGTCCCACCGAGCGTGCTAAGCGGTAAACTACTGGACTCTTCCACCAGGAGGACCCGATCGAAGTAGCTGAACGTGCCCGCTGCGCCGAGCGCGAGTGCACCGGCGCACGTGATTACTGTCAGCATTCTTCCTCTTACAGTGGCGGCACGAGCCGCTTCGGCCAACCGCACCAGCATGAAGGCCGACACGAGCGCCGCGAGAGTCGTCACGAGCATGAGCCGACGAAAAGAGGGGTCGGGCGCGAAGATCGCCGGAAGCGCGGCGATTGGCAGGCCGACCAGAACGAGAAGCGCTAAATCGCGGCGGCGCCGCCGGCGCAGTGCGCCCATCGCGATGACGAGCCCGGGCACGAGTAGCGTGCTCTGAAGGACCCCGAGCCCTCCGCCAGGCAGCGAGAACCACGGGTCGTCCGCGCGCCGGAAGAGCTGATCGGTTTCCAGCCTGATCATCCGCGAGCGCGTGGCGAAATTCGACAGGATGGGTCCCGTCGCCTGATACCCAGTCCTGAGATTCGGCAGGAGGAGTCCGCGCGGAAACAGCTGTCTAGCAGGTGCGTAGCTCAAGAGGGCGAAGCACCCGAGCCCCAGGAGCACCTTCTTCCATCTCCGGAGCGCCAGCCCCGGATCCGCAGCCGCCCGGTACAAGAGGAAGAGTCCCGCGATAGCGGGCACGACGAGGTTCGCCGCATAAATGTACCAAGCGAGCGCCGTGAAGAGCCCGGCCAGGAGAACGTGGCGGACCCGGCCGCCATTCACGGCCAGGACGAGAAAGAGGAGGCTGAGAAGGAACTGGAGCGGCGAGAGAATGTGCTCTTGAGCGCCGTATCGCGAGATCGCCACGTGCCAGGGGGAAACGGCGAGCAGAAACGAAAACGCGAGCCCGAGCCTGACACCGTCCAGAGCCCGGCCGAGCCAATACGCAACAAGGATCGTGAGCGTGCCGAGCGAGGCCGAGACCAGCCGCGTCACGGTAAGCGTCACGCCGAAGAGCTCAAATCCGATCGCCGCGATCAGCGAAGAGAAGCCGGATTGCTCGTGCACGAGCGCGTGTGAAGCAGTCCCGAGAAACGGCTGAAGCCGCTGCGCGTGAAGCGAGGACCTTAGCGCCTCGAGGTAAGGAATTGAGAGATCGGCATGGGCAGCCACAGCGTGCTCAGCATAGCCGTTCGGGACCTGGGCCAGAGCATAGAACCGGAGGATCGCTCCGAGCCCGAGCGGAACGAGAAACAACAACGGGCTTGCCTCTCGTCCGGTCTCGTCCCCGCCGTACCCAACCAAACAGATCCCTGCGAGCAGGCCGGCCAGCGCCGCCAGCCCAAGATCACCGCGTAGCAAGAGAGACGCGGCAGCTCCCACTGAGGGCACGATAAGGGCGAGTGCGACGTCGCGCCGCCATGTTCGCGGCTGGTATCGGCGCAGGAACAAAAGCACCGCGACGCCCGACAGTGGGAGAAGAATTGGCGCGACGAGAGCCCGATGGGCCACTTCCGCGGCCAGGCGCCCCAATCCCCGCAACAGCAGAACTAGCGCCGAGAAAGAGGAAAGTGTCAAATGTCCCTTCCTGTCCTCGCGGGCCAGAACCGAAACGAAAAGGTACGCCGCAGCGATGCTCGCGGCTCCGGTGAGCACCTGGAGCAGCCGCCGGGAAGGTCTGCCGGGATCCCGACCGCTCTCCGCGCAAGGGCCAGCCGAAGCATCACGACCCAAGGGGCTCTTCCTCGGAATCGATTCTCACTATGCAGCCCCGTTCGGGCCTCGCTTCAGCCGGCGGGGCCTGGCCCCAGCATTCGGCTTCCAGCCCTTTAACGAGGAGGAGCAGTGCCGCCATAGGGATCCGCCGGGCTGTGAACAGGGTGGCTGTTGCGCCAGCCTTCGACATTTGACATACCAACCCTGTCCCTGGCCCGCTCTAGAACGTCCGCCGCCCAACTGGGAAATTCCTGCGCCGTGACATACAGGTAGCGGTCCTGGCGGGTGCGCGGCTTTCTCTGCCAGTTCACATAGTGCTTCACATTGCCAGACCCTGTAAAGAGTATTGTCGCGGTCAGGCCGGCAGCAGCCAGCCCCCTGGCAGCCGAAAGAGATCTGGTCCTGGCTGGGATGCGGACCAGCAGGACTACAGCCTCGTCCAAGGCGACTGCCGCAAAGTAGACGAGCGTGGGCATATAGCCGACACCGCGCGCTCCATTCGGCGTGCCAACGGTGGTGAGCTGGGTAAGCCCCCACCCGGTGAGCAGCATAAGCCACCAGAGCCATGTTTCTGGCCGGCTTCTCAGCCTGCCAAGGAGTAACGTCAGTGCCATACCGACAGCCACTAGACAACCGCTGGTCCTGTCGAGCTGAGGCTCGCCCACCGGCGAATACTGGGCCGTGTTGTTTACTCTGCCATCCCAGGGGCCCCGGATGTTCCTGTTCAGCTGGTGTAGCATCGTGCCAATTGGGTCTGCCTTGTACCCGGGGTCGTTCAGAATCAGTACAACCTTACTGCGCCCATTGAACCACTCCCAGTTACGGGCGATATAGACCGCCTGAGGTGCGAAGGTCGCAGCCTCGACCGCGAGCAGAAACAAATAGCCGACCGCTAAAGCTTTCCCCCGGGCGCGATTGAGCAGCAGCGCGACGGGGAAGAACGCGGCCACAGCGACAGTGATTGCCCTCCCGCTTGGGTATCCATAAAGACCCAGAGCGCAGAAGAAACCGGCTGCGCCGAAATCAAACCACCCTCGCCACCGCACGCGCCCGGCATCTGCCAGGCTATCGAGGGCCAGAACCAGGAAGAGCATGGCCGCGAGCATATAGAAGCAAATGTCGACGTTGTTCCAGCCGCTGCGCGAGAAGTTTAGGTACCACACGCTCGTGGCAAGCAGGATCGTGGCGAGGAACGAAGCCAACACGGAGAACTGTCGGCGCAACAGTATGTAGAAAGGAATAAGGGCTAAGCTGCTCATCACAGCACTAGGTAGCCGCAGAGCCATGAGGTTGAAACCGAAGACCGCGATGAACGCCGCCTGCTTGTATATGCTGAGCGCCGGCTGCGATGTCCAATCTAGCCCGAAGAAGCCGTTCCCGGGTGCGAATCCGTAGAGTATTCGCACAGCTGACTGGCCATTGTCAGCCTCGTCAGCCAGCACCGTGTCGGGGAAACCGCCCAGGTCATACACGCGGACGGCAAAGGCCGCTAAGGCGAGAACCCCCAGGAGCAACCACTCGATCTTGCCTAACGACAGACCAGGCCGGCGTGAGTTCACAAGCTGAGCCTAGGGTCGGGGGGCGTGAGGGCGGTCCCCGTGGAGTGCCAGAGGCCGTAGATGCACAGAGAGACCGAGGCGCGGCGCGCTTCCACAGACGAACGCTCCGACACTGGCTTACCTGAACCCATCTGCCTAAGTTCAGTCGGTCGAAGCAGCTGCCGTGCAGCGTCCCCGGCGGGATTTTCCGGCGGACGATACCCACTGCCCGCCCCGCCGTGCGACTCGTGCTGAGGCCGAAGCCTTGCTTGTGGGGGTCGGAGACCTGGCTGCCGGCCGATCGACGGCCCGACGCGTGGCCGCCTCCACGCTCAGCGCAAGGAAACCGGTTGAGGCCTTCAGCATCAGGACCCGATCGTCCAGACGCGATGGATCGGCGCTGGTGTCGGTGATGCAGGCCTCCCGAGGACGAATCGGCACCACCACGGGTGCCACAATCCTTCGGTTATCCGAGCCGTGGAGATCTTCGAGGTCCCCGCGCGTCGTTCAATGAAAAGGATGTTCGTCTCGGCGAGCTGTGCCCCCATGCGCCAGATCCGGTATTTCATCTCGATCTGGTATGCGTAGCCCGAGGCTCTCAGGGACGGCATGTCGATCGTGCGGAGTATGTCCGCGCGGTAACAGCAGAACCCGCTGGTCAGGTCATAGCATGGGATGCCGGTGACGAGACGGGCGTAGACGTTCCCAAAAGCGGAGAGCAGCACGCGGCGGAGGCTCCAATTGAGCACGCTGACCCCATTGAGGTAGCGTGAACCCACCACAAGGTCCGCTCTGGTAGAGACCGATAGGAGGAGCGGAAGAAAAATGGCGGGGTGAGAGCCGTCAGCATCCATCGAAACGATTCGCGAGAAGCCATTCTTTAGCGCCCACGCAATTCCCTCCCGGTATGATCCGGCGAAGCTTCGAGGTCCAATGCGCCGGAGGACGTGGAGTCGCGGGAACTCCGAACGGAGCGCGTCGGCCGCGTCGGCTGTACCATCCGGCGAAGCATCATCGACGATGAGAATCGATGCGCGGGTAAGAGACAAACCGACGGAGCGGATATGATCCTCGATCGTGTCCCGCTCGCAGAAAGTCGGTGTCACGATAAGGGTTTCGGGCGCAAGCTCTTCTGCCTCCGAAAACTGCGACAGCTCGAAGAGACGGGCGTCGAGCATCGACTTAATCCTTCACGCAAGGGGTCTCATTTTCCAAAATTATACCGCGACAGGCACGACCCCGGCTCGCTCTGAGAACTTCAAAACAGGGGGTGGACGCCGCGGGAGGAGATGATGGGACGGAAACTCCCGCCGATGGTCGGGGGAAGGCTATCGGAAAGCACCGTTTCGGACTCCTGCCAGGCGTGCAACCTCGGATTTCTTCCCGGGGAGATAATGCAGCCATGACAGCGGCGGCGCGTCGTCTTCATCGCAGACTGGCCACCGGCGCTGCGTGCCTCTTGATCGCATCCGGCGTGCTGGTGATCCGGTCGTGGGCGGCACTCCGCTCCTGGCTCGGACCGCACTCCTTACTTCTGCCGCTTCTGTTTGGAAGCAACCCAGACAGCCTCTTCCCAGGCGGGTTCCCGTCCACATTTGGAGCAGGCCTGGTGATCCTCGTGATCGGGATACTGATTCTGACTTCGACCATCATGGCGGACGGGCGGCCTGGGCCCGAGCCGAGGCCCTCTTTGCGGTTTCCGACGCCGGCAGATGGGGTCGTGTTGCTCCTGCTTCCCCTTCTAGCTCTGGGACTCTTCGCGTTCGCGCAGAGGAAGGGTTTTCACAACCATTGGACCATGACCCTCGCCTTCCTAGGGATCCTTCTTGTGGCGGTTGGCCTCGTGGCAGTGAGAGAGAACCGTTTGGGTCTTCGTCTGGGCTTCAGACTGACCAGGCTCGAGACAGCGACCCTCGTGCTCTGCTCGCTCGCCGTCCTGGCGCTCTACGCGAGCGCGCTCGACTCTTGGAAGTTCTCCTTCATCGGCGATGAGTGGGCGTTCTTCTGGATGGGGGGCTTCCCGTCGCGGCCGCTCTGGAAGGTCCCCTGGCTCGAGGCCAGTGGGGTGTACGGGCAGTGGCCGGTCTTTACTTCCGGCTGGCAGCTCCTCTTCATGACCGCCTTGGGGAGAACCAACTTCGCCTGGCGTCTCTCGATGTCCGTAATGATGGTGCTTTGCTTGCCACCGCTGTACTTGGTCTTGCGGCACATTCTCAGCGGCAGATGCCGGACGCCTCGCCTTGCAGCAGCGGTCGGCTGCGCCTGGTTCGCCACATCGGAGCTAATTGTCGACTGGGCGCGCATTGGCGAGCCAAACGCTGTCTTCGTGCCGCCCCTGATCTTCGGGCTCTGTCTCTTCCTGGCGGCCCGGGAGAGGCAGAGTAAGACGCTCTACCTGTTGGCCGGACTCGCGGGCGGGCTTGGCTCGCTCTTAAGCTCCCTGAGCGCCCTCTTGGCTATTGGCGTCCTCGCCAGCCTGCTCGGCATCGAAATGCTGACCAGGGTGCGCTCTCATCGCGAGGAATGGCGCTCGCTCCTCGCCCCCGCAGCCTTTCTCCTGGCGGGATTCGTGCTCGGAAGTGCCCCCATCATGGTCGAAGTCGGCTACTGGAAGGAACTGATTGCGCATAATCTGGCGTCGACCGAGGCGAAGGTGAATCGGCACCTCCTCCCGCTGCGCACGCTCCAGTCGCTCTTCGCATTTCTCGACTATCGGGCCCACAGTCACTTCCTTTGGAAGAACGTGGTGGATCCCGTTACGGCCTTCTTCACGGCCGCCGCATTCGGCATGCTCCGGTTTCTCGGGTGGCGCCGCTTCCTCGATCTCGTCGTCACTGCCCTGGTCGCCGGCTTTCTTGCGGGTGGCATTTCCCAGTATTACTACCCTCCGCAGACGAGGATCCTGGTCATGATGGTGCCTGTCTCGCTACTCGCGGCCACGGGCTTCGCCGGGTTGACGCACCGCGCCCCCCCTCGAGTGGCGCCCGTGCTGGCCGTGCTTCTCGTGTCGCTCTCCGGAGCATATAGCGTTCTAAAGCTCCAAACTTGGAACCCTTACAGTCACTTCGTCGAGTTCCCAATGCACGAGATTCGGCGCTTCGAGGAGTCAACGCTAGGGACACTCCACGCGTTGATCCTGCCCGAAGAGAAGCGGCGTCTTCTGGAGGACGTCCTGCTGGCATATGGCTACGAAGGGCGTGCCGCCTTCTTCGACAACACGCCTGCGGGAATGGCCCGGCTCGCGGCGTTACTACGGCGGCGTGCGGCTCAGACAGAGGTCCGGAGCTGGGAGTTCGAAAACAGAGGCGACATCAGGGCGCTCGCAGAGAAGAGTGGCGCCCGGTTCGGGCCCCTAATCCGAGGTCGCGCGCCGGAAAGCCCGGCGGATAGAAACCGTTTTCTCCGTGGCCTTTTCGACGCCACGAATCCATGAAGCTCGCCGATGAGGTTAATAGGCTTGGCTACGCTCAGCCAGGCATTTGCATGGAGGTCGCCGTGGAAACATCAGCTTCGGACTCCGGATTAGACGCAGAGGCGGGAGCCTCCTTCGCGCAGACATTCCCTCTTCCCCGAGCGGGAGGTCTTTCCCCGTCCGACACATTGTTGCTCGGGTCGCGTACGGATGCAAATGGCCGATAACCGCATTTGTACCGACCAACACGGATTGGACTAGAATTTCGAACGCTTCTGCGATGAAGGAGGCGTTCCAGGCACCATTTTAGGAGGTTGGAACCTATGACGTTCCAGAAGATGTTCCCTTTGCTGGCGCTGGCAGCAGTGCTTGTGGCCTGTGGCAAGGAAGCGACGTCGGCCGGTCGCGGAGGAGGAACGGACATTCACACGGATCCTTTCAAGTTCGGTGACTCCACCGACGCGAAAGGTAAGGTGACCCACGAGGGTGACTTTATTCCTGCGGGCTCGGCCGCGGCTATGTCGTTCAATGTTCGCAACGCACCTGCCCGCACCCAAGTGCGCGCCGTCTGGATGGACGTTGCAAGCAAGGTGGAGGTAGGCGAAGAGGTTAAGCCGATCGACAGCGACGGCTTCGTGGCATTTCAAAAGCCGCTGCCTGAGGGCAGCTATCGCGTGGAAATGTCTCACAAGCTACCCGAAGCAAAGGAGTGGCGGTACCTTGGCACCCACCTTTTCAGGGTCGTCAAGAAGATGAGCTGACCAACCTTCGATCGAGTGGACGTCGCCACTGGACTTGCCCCGATTTGGTGGACAGGTTGGGACGTTCGATACCAGTCACGGGTGATCACGGTGTCGTGTACGTGGGCTGATCGACGGGTTGGAGTTCGCGGTCGCCGAGAAGGTTGAAAGGCAGCTCGGGGTCGATGCCGGCGCCCGGCGGAGGGGAGAGCACGGACGAGGGAACGATCGACTCGAGGCCGTTCGTAGGCTTCCAGATCCACTCGAGCATGCCGGGCGCGTGACGGACGTGGTAAGTGAGTTCGACCGAGTGAGGGCCGGCATCGAGCGTGATGCTGTTCCGGACAGGCTCGTCACTTTCGCCGTTGGCTTGGACGACGGAATTTCCATCCAACCGGAGCTCGGCCGGTCCTCCGGAGGCGCGGAGAGCCATTTCGTAGCGGCCTGTCTTCGGAGCGTTCAGGGCTCCCCTCCAGACCGCCTCGAACGGTCCCCCGGAGTGGAACTCCTCGGTGAGACCACCGAAAGCGATCGCGGCATCGAGGCGGTGCTGCGTACGGCCCGGGTCCTGGATGATACCGGACAATCCTCCAGGTCG
>WNGA01017509.1_pt1 | contig 16371 bp, 23 predicted proteins | sample 5400061 | NCBI WGS metagenome assembly WNGA01 (sample SAMN13153366, study PRJNA577476) | soil metagenome | isolation source: 100 cm soil or saprolite under grassland replicate 2 | place: USA:California | collected 2016-06-15 | reverse complement strand
CCTCGACGTCCATCTCGACATGGTACCGGCCGAGCCCCCGCTCGGGATCCCGCAGCGCCCGCTCAATGATCTGCGACAGGGCATTCTCAGAGAGCGGCTGCAGGACGACGACCAGAGATCGGGAGAGCAACGGGCTGATCACTTCGAAGGAGGGATTCTCCGTGGTGGCGCCGATGAGGATCACCGTGCCCGACTCCACGTGAGGCAGAAAGGCATCCTGTTGGGCCTTGTTGAAACGATGGATCTCATCCACGAACAGGATCGTGCGCTGGCCCTTGACGATCCGGCGCTGCTCAGCGACCTTGACTACCCGGCGCAGTTCAGGAAGTCCGCTGGTGACGGCCGAGAAGGGCTCGAAGTGGGCTTTGGTATGCGCGGCGATCAATCGGGCGAGGGAGGTCTTGCCCGATCCAGGAGGCCCCCAGAGGATCAAGGACGACAGGGTATCCTGCTCGATGGCGAGCCGAAGCGGCCGCCCGGGGCCGAGGACGTCGTCCTGCCCGACCAACTCGTCGAGCGACCGGGGCCGCATCCGATCCGCGAGGGGAGCGTCAGTTGAGGATGAGCGCTGTTCCGGACCGAACAGATCCGGTACGCTGTCACTATCTTCGCGCATGCTCAGGACCGCCTCCAGGTTTCAGCGCGGGAAGTATCGAACTCCAACCGCCCATTCTATACAGAATGGTGAGAAGGCCGCAAACCCTTCGTTCAGCGCCGACACGCTCCAGATGTCTATTGACGAACTTTCGAAGACCGTGCTAGGAAGAACGGGCTGACGGCGACCCGAACCCAGATCAGGACATTCTTGCTTTCTCGGAAGGAGGAGCGCAATCAAAGCAAACATCAACGGGGTAGAGCTGGCATACACCGATCAAGGCAAGGGTACGCCCATCGTCTTTATCCATGGGTTTCCTCTCAACCGCTCCATGTGGGAACCGCAGGTCCGATCCTTATCGCGTCAGTTCAGGGTCGTCACCGTGGACCTTCGTGGACACGGCGAGTCTGACGCGCCGCTGTGGCTGTACACTATGGACCAATTCGCCGACGACGTGAACGGCCTCCTGGACCATCTCTCCATCCAGCAGGCAGTCCTGGCCGGTTTCTCCATGGGTGGCTACGTGGTGTTTGCGTTCTATCGGAAGTACGCTGGGCGGGTGAAGGGGCTGGTGCTGGCCGACACCAGGCCGCAGCCCGACAGCGCCGAAGGGCGGGCCGGGCGGTTCAACACAGCGCAGACCGCGCATAGGGACGGAGCTGGCGCGATTGCGGACATCATGTTGCCCAAGTTGCTGAGCCCTGCCGCCGTGCAAGGCAAGCCGGGTCTGGTGCAAAAAGTGCGGGCCATGATGACCGGCGCTCCCGTCACCGGCATCGCCGGGGATCTCATGGCGATGGCGGAGCGACCGGACTCGGTTCCTCTTTTGAAAGAGATCACCTGCCCCACCCTGGTCATCGTGGGAGAGCTGGACGGGTTGACCCCGCCTGCGGACGCGAAACTGATGGCCGACAGCATCAAGGGCGCTCGCATCCAGACAATTCCTGCCGCAGCCCATCTCTCCAACCTAGAGCAACCGGAGACGTTCACCAGCGCCGTCAAGTCGTTTCTGGAGACGATTCGCTCATAGGCCTTTTGGTCCATTGACAAATTTTCAATGGGGTGATAGCAAAAGCGGCTCAGTGATCGATTCTCAACCCAACCAAGAGTGAAGGAGGTTCCGAATGGCAACGGCGACTGATGTAGCCCCTCTCATCAAGTTAGGCGACATGGCCCCCGATTTTACGCTGAAGGACCAGGATCAGAAGGATGTGACGCTGAGCAGTTTCCGGGGGAGGAAGAATGTTGTCTTGGCCTTTTATCCCCTGGACTGGAGCCCGGTCTGCACGGGTGAGAATAAATGCCTGACCGACGACTTCCCGAAGTTCGAGGGACTGAACACCGTGGTGCTGGGCATCAGCACGGACAGCTTCTTCTCCCACAAGGCGTGGGCCGACGCCCTCGGTCTCAAGCACACGCTCCTCGCTGACTTCAACCGGGTAGTGGTGAAGAAGTATGGGCTCTACTTCGAGCCACTCAACTGCGGCCAGCGGGCGACCGTCATCGTGGACAAGAACGGCAAGGTGGCCTACGTCAAGGTGCAGGAAATCAAAGTGGCCCGGGACGACAAGGACATCCTCGAAGCCCTCAAGAGACTACACTGAGCGGGCAGGTCGGACGGGGCCGGTCTGTGCCGCCCCGTCCCTGTTTGCCGCCAGCCCAGTACAACAACAATTGAACCATGGACGATCTCATCGGCAACGTCACAGACGCCACCATCGACGAATATGTGGGCAGTCCCGCCGCGGTGGTGGTCTTCGGCATCGCCAACTGTGAGGGCTGCGCCTTCATGGACGGCGTGCTGGCCGACCTCGCGCCGCGCTTTCACAGCCGCGTCAAGTTCGGCAAGGCCAAGATGCACGTCCCGGGAGCCTGCCGAGAGATCAAGAAGCGCTACACGTTCGAGACCTACCCGACCACTCACCTGTACGCGCAGGGCACGCTGGTCGAAAAGCGGGAAGGGAAGGTGGAGCCGGCTGACCTGGACTGCGCGATCCAGAGCCTGCTGCCGAAGGCTTAGACGACTTCTCCTGAACTACCCCGCCTGATCAAAGTCAGAAACTCTTCGCGGGTTTTCTGCTGGTTTAAGAACACCCCGTGCATGGAACTGGTCACGGCCACTGCGTTGGGCGTCTCCACGCCGCGCATCATCATGCAGAGATGGCGGGCCTCGATGACCACGGCGACGCCCTGCGGGTTCAGTTTCTCTTGCAGGGTCTCGGCGATCTGCACCGTCAAGCGTTCCTGTACCTGCAAGCGGCGGCTGAACACCTCCACAAGCCGGGGAATCTTACTGAGTCCCACAACACGGTCGTTGGGGATATAGGCAACGTGGCACTTACCGTAGAAGGGCAAGAGGTGGTGTTCGCAGAGACTGAAGAAGTCGATGTCGCGGACCACCACCATCTCGTCGTACTTGACCGAGTAGAGAGCACCGTTAAAGACCTCTTCAACATCCTGCTGATAGCCTTGCGTGAAGAACCGGAGCGCCTTGGCAACCCGCTCGGGAGTCTTCAAGAGCCCTTCGCGCGTCGGGTCCTCACCGAGAAGGCCGAGTAGCTGCTCGACTAGGGCTTGTAGTTCCGCCGTTTCTGCCCCAGCCAGGTCTTCGTGTCGGCTCACGACGCTCGCCCCACACTAGGTCCGGCATACTCAAAGTAGTTGTCACGGGTCTCGACCAGCCCGACCTTGTGCAGGGTGCCGGCCGGGACAGCCTTCTCCAAGAGATTCCAGAGCAGCACCACCAGGTTCTCCCCGGTCGTCACCTTGTCGGCAAAGGCCTCGTCGTAGTTGAGATGCCGGTGGTCGAACCGTTTCAGCACCCGCTCCTCCACCGTCCGGTCCAGGCGCTCCAGGTCGGTGACCGTGCCCGTCTCGGGCATGATCTCTCCGCGGAGCGTGACTTCCAACGTGTAATTATGGCCGTGCCCGTTGGGGTTGTTGCACTTGCCGAAGACCCTGTAGTTCTCCTCTTCCGAGAGCGCGTCGGTGTGCAGCCGATGGGCCGCCGCGAACCGATACCGGCGGGTCAGATAGACCTCCGAACTCTTGCCTATGCGCCGTCCTTCGTAGTCCACGGAAAGGTCCTCCTCTTCGAACAGCCGGAGGGCCACTAACCGCGCCCCCCGTAATTGCTCCTCGATCTTGTCCCACAGCACTACGGCGAAATTCTCGGTGGTCGGGATGCGATCCGTGAAATACGGCGTGTCCTCGTTCAGGCTCTTGTGGTCGAACTCGACCAGCACCTGCTCCAGCACCTGCTTCAGGTCGTACAGGTTGATCACCATGCCGGTCACCGGATCGATGGCGCCGGAGACGATCACCTCTAACAAGTAATTATGCCCGTGCGGGTTGTTGTGCCGGCCGAAGACAGCTCGATTGCGCTCCTCAGACCACGCGGGATTGCGATAGCGATGAGCGGCGCTGAATTCGAGTCGTTTAGTGAGTCGAACGGTGTGCATGGGAACCGGCACGATTGAAGGGCTGGCGTGGGGGCGTACGGATCGTACGCCCCCGCGGCTGTGCCGAACTTTGCAGAGCGACGATTACGCGCTGAACGAGCTGCCGCAGCCGCACGTGGTCTTGGCTTGCGGGTTCTTGATCGCGAAGCCGGATCCCTGCACGCTGTCCACGTAATCCACTTCCGAACCGGACAGCAATGGGGCGCTCTGGGAATCCATGATGACCTTCACGCCGCCAGCTTCGACGATGGTGTCATCGTCCGCCGTCTTCGTCTCGAAGGACATGCCGTATTGATAGCCGTGGCACCCGCCGCCTTTCACATAGACGCGCAGGCCGATGGCGTCCTTCTCCTCTTGCAAGAGTTCGCCGATCTTCTTCTGAGCCATCTCGCTAACTGTGATCATCCTCTACTCCTCCCCTTTTATTGAATGCTCCAGGAATTCTCTTGGACTGTTCCTTCCGCCGCCGCACTCCCGAACTTCTGCAGCGGAACCCTGACGACGACATCTCCTACTATTTTAGCCTGACAACCCAGCCGATTGAAAGCCTCGGTCAAGTTTTCCCGGTCCAGGAGGTCCTGCTCGTCAAAATCGACCTCGGACAGGTTCTCCCCCCCGCTCTGGACCTCCACCCGGCAGGTGGTGCAGGACGCATTGCCGCCGCAGTCATGCGGCAGCGGAAAGCCGAGCGTCTCGGCCGCCTTCAGGATCGAGGTGTTCGGCGCGACCTCCCCGCTCAAGCCCTGGGGATGGATGAACGTGATCCGGGGCACTACGCAACCCCTCCCGCCACCGCCGCTGGCTGAAACGGGCACCGCTTCTGCGCGACGTGCGCCTCGAACTCGTGACGGAACGTCCGCAGGCTGCTCTCCACGACCACCGACGCCCCCGTCACCACAGTGCAGTAGCCGCGTCCCTTGACGAACCCGCACAACTGCAACAGCGACGCGAGGTCCTTTTCGGTGCCATCCCCGTCTTCGATCTTCTGCAGCAGTTCAGCCAGGTTGATCGTCCCCATCCGGCAGGGCGGACACTGCCCGCAGCTCTCCACCTTGAAGAAGTTCCCGTACTTCAGGGCCGTCGCGACCATGCAGGTCTGATCGTCCACAACGATGACGCCGGCTGACCCCAGGCCCGTGCCCGCGTGCTTCAGCGATTCGAAATCCATCGGCGTGTCCAATTGATCGGGCGTCAACATGGCGAAGGACGGCCCGCCCGGGAAGACAGCCTTGACCTTCCGGCCGTTCAACACGCCGCCCCCGCACTCGTCGATCAGCGTGCGGATCGGCGTCCCCATTGGCAACTCGTAGACCCCGGGCCGGTTGACGGCGCCGCTCAAAGAAAACAGCATGGTCCCCGGGCTCTTCTCGGTGCCGACCTTTGTGAACCACGTCGCGCCGTTCAGCAACAGTGGCGGCACGTTGCACAGGGTCTCGACGTTGTTTACCAGCGTCGGCTTCCCGTACAGCCCGAAATCGGTCGGGTAGAAGGGGGGCTTCTGCCGCGGCATGGCGGGACGGCCCTGCATGGACTCCAGCATGGCGGTCTCCTCCCCGGCCACGTAACTGCCCTGCCCTTCTACGAACTCGATATCCAGATCAAACCCCGCCCCGAGCACGTTCTTGCCCATGAATCCGTGCGTGCGCGCCTGCTCGGCCGCTTTCCGCATGGTGGCGATCTCCTCCACGTACTCGTGATTCACATAGATGAAGGCCTGCTTGGCCTTCACGGCATAGGCGGCGATCAGCGTTCCTTCCAGCAACTGGTGCGGATTGGTCTTCAGCAGGTACCGATCCTTGAACGTCCCCGGTTCATGCTCGCCAGCGTTGCAGACGAAGTAGTGTTCAGGAATCCGGTGGTGGAGGACCTTCTCCCATTTGACCCCGGTGGGGAACCCCGCTCCGCCGCGGCCTCGCAAGCCGGCCCGCTTGATCTCCGCGATGACCTCCTCCCGAGTCCACCTTGTGACGCAGGCTTTCCAAGCCTCATACCCCCTCTGTTCCACATAGGGGGCAATCTCCCAGGGACGGGAGCCGAAGTCCTTAATAATGCGAGCTTCTTTGGTCACAAGAGCTCCGACGTTGGAAGGAGGAACACCTACCCCCGACCAGAATGGTCCGCTTACTATAAGTCACGCTTTTCAAGGAAGTCAAGGCTTCTCTAGCGGCTAGGCCACAAGAACCGTGAGGGATTAGGCCCTTTGATTCATCACGGGGTCGTGTCCAAGCCGTACAAGGACTCGCCTGGGTAAGATTGTTTATACTTCGGTCACGAAAACCCCCGACTAGCATGCCGAAAGCGATGGCACAAAATGTGCTTAATTGTCAGTCTGGTCATGCCTCAAGGAACCGGTACAATGGAAGAAACGCTCGGCCAGTACCTGTGCCATATGCGCACTCAGAAGGGCGTCAGCCTAGAGGATATTGCCAAGGCCACGCGCATTGATCCACGGTACCTCCAAGCGGTCGAACAAAATGACTTCAGCCAGCTTCCCCGGGCCGAAATCTTCGCGAAAGCTTACGTAAAAGCCTACGCCCGCTGCCTGTCCTTGGAGGAAGCCGAAGTGATGCGGCGCTTCGCGGAATCGGCGGGAACCTTCCATGCGGAGTCCACGGAAGCGATCTGTGAAGTTGCCCGAAAGAACACGCAAAAGGTGTTTCCGGAACCCTGGCTGACCCGCCTGTGCTCCTCCTTTAAAACCCTGTTCTAAGCCCTAAAATCGGTGCAGCAGGGCACAAATTTGTGCATCACACCGACCTCCCTTACCCTACACCAGCCTTTATCGCTTGATGTGGTGGGCCCAGTAGCCGGCAGCCAGGGCAGAGCCGAAGGCCCGAGCCGGGTTCGTCGCAGAAGCGCGTCACCCTAATCCGAGCTGAGATCATTCAAAAGCGAAAACCGTGCTGCATCAGGGACCTTCGCACTGGCCTGATAATTGGGGTGGTCGATCACTATCTCCATCGGGATTTGCAGGTTCCGCATCTCAGCCTTCACCGGTTCTGGAACCCGAAACCGGACATAGTGCACAGCGCTGATTTTGTCCTCTTTGCTTCGCCCTTGCTCAAATGCCCCGTAGAGGAAGTGCGTCCCTACACGAAGCGCAACCGTGGCGCCGCGGTCAATGCCCTTCAGGCCGTCGAGGACCTCTTTGACCGTCGCCGGATCTGTCACCTCGATCAGAAGGGTCGCGCTCAGCTCACCGGTCCCCGGGATTTGTTCGTTATAGCTTTCCACCTCTTCGCGGATGCGCTCCGGAGCGAGGATCCGCTCGGCCCTGACCATCTCTTGGATCTGGAACAGGACGGTGTCCCGGTTCTCGAATACGAGGGTGATCCGATCGCCGACCGAGATTCGGCGCCACTGCTTCAGGTTGATGATGCGTTGGCGAAAGGTGTCTCGCTCGCGCTCGTATTCCTCGAGCGGCAGCACGTCTTTCAGTGTCAACGGCGTCATAAGCCGTACGCCCACTTGACGACTTCGATCGGGTGCAGAGTCGGCTTCCCGCCGCCGGCCTGCGTGAGTTGGACTCCCGACAGAGGACAATCGGATACGACCAAATCCGCTTGAGCGGCCTCCACCTCCCGGACAGCTTTCGCCGCGATCTTCATCGACAGATCGAAGAACTCGACCTTGACTCCCCAGGTCCCGTCGTGCCCGGAGCACCGCTCGATGACCTCGACCGAGGCCCCGGTGAGTTCCATCAGTTCCTTTGATTTGAAGCCGATGTTCTGGTCACGGAGGTGGCAGGGAATCTGATAGGCGATCTTCCCAGGACGGTTGGGGAAGTTGGTGTCGAGCTTGCCCTGCTTCTTCAGCTTCATGAGGTACTCGCAGACATCGAAGGTATGAGACGCCACCAGCTTGGCGTCCTCGGTCGAGAGGAGATGCGGGTATTCGCGCTTGAGCATCAGGCTGCAGCTCGGCACCGGCGCGATAATGTCATACCCTCTGTCCACCCAGGGCTTGAGCGTCGCCACGTTGGCCTGCGCCTTCCTCAGGATCCCCGGAATGTCCCCGGTATCGAAGAGCGGCATCCCGCAGCACTGCTGCTCGGGCCTGACGACCTCGACTCCGTTCTTCTCCAGGACTGCCACCGTCGCCTGTCCCACTTCCACCGAATGGTAATCGACCAGGCAGGTGGAGAATAGGACCACCTTCGCAGCGGGAGGGGGCCCCGCAGATTCCCCTCCCGCACCCACCTCGGCCTGCTTCCCCACATATAGCCCACGGCGTCGGTCCTCGCGCGTGCGCTGCAACCAGTGCGGAAAGGTCTCTTCTTGGAACCTCACCAACTGCCGGTTGCGATGAATGCCGACGATCCGGTGCAGGTAGTAGCACTCGTCGGCAACCTGCTCGTAATCGCCGGCGACTAACTTGCTCAAATCGCTGTCATGCGCATCAATTCGCTCAAAAAGGGTGTTAAAGGAAGGGCAGAGGTTGAAGCAGCGGCGGCAGCCGTCGCAGACTTCGAAGACCCGCAGGGTTTCGTGCAGGACAGCGGGGCGTTCCAGCTTGGTTACTGTCAGATCAATGCCCTTCACCGATCCCACCCCTTCCCCGCACGACACGGGAGCGACCCGTCATGTCCGGATCTGCCCCCGTGACAAGTCCCTTTCGACTGTGACGACAACCAGAATTACAGCTTGAGTCCATCAAGCCCCTTGGTGAAGCGATTCGCATGCGACCGCTCCGCCTTCGCGAGGGTCTCAAACCACTCCCCTAACTCCACGAAGCCTTCCTCACGGGCGGTCTTGGCCATGCCCGGATACATCTGGGTGTACTCGTAGGTCTCACCCTCGATCGCCGACTTCAAGTTGGCGTCGGTATTGCCGATCGGCACCCCCGTCACCGGATCGCCGACTTCCTTGAGAAAGTCCAAATGCCCGAAGGCATGGCCGGTCTCCGCCTCCGAGGTGTCTCGGAATAGGCCACCCACATCCGGATACCCCTCGATGTCGGCCCGGCGCGCAAAATAGAGATAGCGGCGATTGGCCTGCGACTCGCCGGCAAACGCCTCTTTCAAATTTTCAAAGCTCTTGGTTCCCTTCAAGCTCTTACCCATCACCATACCTCCTGTTGATTATTGAACAACTCTCCGGCTGCGCCCCTCCGGTCACGAGGAGCCCTTACTCTTTTCCTGACATCGTTTGCAGTATCCATAGAACTCAACCCGATGGCCCAGGATCGTGTACTGTCGACCCTTTTCCGCAGACATCGAAAGACGATCCAGAGTCTCATCGTACAGGTCATTGATCTCTTGACAGGACACACAAACCAAATGATGATGCCGGTCCATATTCGCATCAAACCTGGCATGCTCATGCCCGAAATTGACTTCCGAAATCAGTCCGGCTTCTTTCAACGTCGAGAGCGTGTAATACACCGTGTTCTGCGAGATCATCGGGTAGGCGCGTTTTACGGTGCGATAGATATCCTCGGCCGTCGGGTGATCGGTCCTCACGGTCAACATCTCGTAGATGGCGCACCGCTGCGGGGTCAGTTTGAGACCCTTGGTGATAAACAGCTCTTTGATCCGTTGCTTTGTCGGTTTCATATTATCCCTATCTAGTTTTAGATACTACTTGATAACATAACTTAAATTGGCGTGTCAAGAGGCCACGAAAAAAATTTAGGCCTTTACTGGAAGGCCTAAACAAACGCGCCATTGCCCTGACTCTGACCTATGGCGTTTCCGGCTTGGGACGGCAGCGGGGAAGATCGTCGGTAAGACTGCGATTTGCCAAGTGTGCCGGCGCGATCACTTCGTCCACATGACCGTCCCGATCGAGGTCGAGATACAAAGCATCGTGGGCAAAGTCCGCAATGGCGAACGGAAAGGGCTCCTCCTGCTCGTAACAGATCCGGTAGGCCACAGCCAGTTTGCTTTTGTATTCGACGCGATAGACGAGCATGCCGGAGAGTGGGTTAGTCGTGACGGTTCGGGATTCGGTCGTCTCCATTCCGCGGTAGGGCGGAACTTGGATGTGATCAGCTCGGGCGAAGGCGCTTTGTGAAAGGAGCACTAGAAGTATGACCCCCGCCCGTGCCTTGAATCTGGACATTGGTCTTCGGTCTGATTTTAAGGCGCCGGGAGCTGAACCTGGATGATCCCGTGCACTGCGGTCGGTATCCGGTCCTCTTCAAACCGATCGGTCGCGGTGAAGATGGAATACCGATAGGTCCCGGCTTGATTAAACCGGAGGCGGACTGTCCCTCCGGGTCGAATGAAGGGGGGAAGCGGCTGCGTCTCATCCCAATCCGGTGTGACCTTGATTCCCTGCCCGGTTAAATTCTCCCAGGTGACCGAATCGCCGATCTGGACCGTGACCTTCTCTGGGTCCAGCTCCATCGTTGGGGCCATGACCTGTTTATGGACGGTAACGGTTACACTCGCAGCAAAGACAGCAGACGGACCGGCCTCGACGAAAGCCCCAATCAGCACGGCGATGAAAGCCAGACGCAGGATCATCGTCTAGCCTTACCCAACAAGGCGTCGCTCCCTCTTTCACTCAGGTGGCACAAGCTGTTTCGGCTACTTCGGCGCGCCGGGCGCGGACTGGAGTGTTCGGATCTCCTTGTCCTTCTCGGCTAGTGCCCTCCGCGCTTCTTCAAGTGAACTGGTCAGCCGCTTCACAATGTCAAGCAAATCGGTCACCTGGCTCTCGAGCCTATTCAAGCGATCGGTCAGCGCCCGCACGGTGGCTTGGGATTCGGCCAGGCGATCGGAACGATCTGAAATGCCTCCCTCTCCCGCCGGAGCCACAGCGGTCGCACTGCTTCCCATCGCGCCCCGTCTGTCCTCGGCCGGAGCGGCAACCAGCGTTTTTTCGGGAGCTTTCCTCGCGTCCGCAAAGAACCGCTGATAGTCGATCACCAACTCCGTCTCTGGTGAGGCAAACATCTCAGCCGCGAGACCCGGCTCCTGCTTGATCACATAACTGTCGAGGGAAAACAGCACCACGAAATCAGGCCTGCCTTCTGGAGGAGTCAGCTTGCCACGAGCGAAAGCCGAGTCGTAGGGCCCTGGTATGCCGGCCCACTTTTTGTCCGTAGGACTCCGATAGCGATTGAGGAGAAAATGAAACCCGCGTCCCCGAACCCAGACGGCCCCCGTCGTTAACTCCGATCCCTGCCCGGAGGATGACCGCATGAGGGCAAACGAGACTCGCTCCTTCGGAGAAGCTCGGGCGAGGGCTTCTTTGAGCTGTGGAGCCAAGGCCATGATCTCGTCTTTACTGAACGCTGCCTCCCGCGTCAGCCCAAAGACAAGGGACTTCAGCACGCCCGGCGACCGTTCCACCTCCACGCCTTTAAGCAGCAATGATATCTGCGTGGTTTCAAGGCTGACCGGGTGGTCGTTCGACACAGACCGGCCCGAGGTCGCGGTGGGGTCAGCTTCCAGAAAGACACGAAGCGTATCGTCTTGGTACACGGTCCGCGAGGCTGTCCCGAACGAGCCACAGCCGAGCAAGACGAATGAGAGGAATCCAATGCTTACCAGACGCTCGGCTTTCCGTAGAAGACTCGTCACCATAACATTATTGGGGCCTCTCACTGGCTCGGAACAAGGTAGCATTGGCCTCTCGACGCACAGGATGGCTCAGTCACCGCGCCTTAAACGGATATCCTTCACCAAACAGCGCCTTGAGCGGAGCCTCTGCGTGTTCCTTCATCATAGTCTCAACACGCTGCATCCGCTTGTCAATCTTTTCCTGCATCGCCGGCTCATGGACCATCCCCTTCATCATTCCCATCATCGTGTTCATCATTTCCATCATCTCGCTCATCATCTCACGATCTTTTTGATACAGGCGGCTGTATCCCTCTCCGAACAGGGCTACGGAAGGCCGCTTCGCGTGTTCCTTCATTAAGGCATCCATGCGCTCCATCATCTTCGTGGTCTTCGCTTTATCATCGCCTTTGGTCATTTCCTTCATCATGCCCATCATTTCATGTACGGTCTCCATCATTCCATACAACATTTTTTTATCCTGCTCATACAGGAGCTTGTATCCCTCTCCGAACAGTGTTTGGGACGGCCGTTCACGTTCGGCGGCGAACGCTACACCGTTCAATAGGTATGTCCCAGGTAAGAGGGCCACCAGCATCAGCGCACTCAGTATCACTCGGTTCATAGTAACCTCCTTAGAAAGGTGGGTCGTTGGGGCTCTTGCGGTTAGTCTGCTGGGCAGCACAGACGTTACGCGAAAAGAACCGGGAGACTCGGCTTTTCTTCATCCAAGAAGGGGAGGACCGGTCGTTCGTCAGGCCGTAGGAGGGGCAACTCCTGGCACAGCATAAACATCCAGAAGACAGGAGGGTCATCCCCTTCTGGATGTCGTTAGGCCCACAGAACGACCGGCTCCATGCGGGCGAGGCAACCCGCTTCCCCCCCGGATGGCCGCGGGCCGGGCTGCTCCCATCCCGGGGCCTTCCGCATCCTCACGTCATCCAGACAAGTCCTCCCAGGATTGGTGAGATTTCCGGATTCCTTTTGGGCTGAATGTGTACCTGCCCCGAGTCAACCCACAACGTTACTTCATCGCCGGAAGCAAACGGCGCGTCGGGTATCTCGTCATCCAGTACCACCAGAATCCGGCTCTCCCCAACCATGATTGTGGCCACCATCGTCCCCGCAATCGTTTTCAAATACAGGACGTGGCCGGTCAGAGGATAACTCGCCGAGGTGATCATGGCACTTTTTTCCTTTAGAACTGATAGCGCAGCTCCAGCACCCCGACCATCAGGTCATCGGCATTTTGGGTGGTCGGATTGCCTCCGCAGCCACCTGCGCACCCACCTGCGCCTGCAACTGTGCCGGCAGACGGTGCCTCAAAGTAGTTGCCGGCGAACAGAACACCCCATCCGGCCGTGAAGCTCATTTCTTTTGTGATCGCATACCGAAGGAGGAAATTCAACTCGGTACCGATATAATCGCCACCCTTGATGAACACCGAGTTTGCGGTTGCCGACTGGACCGGCCGCTGACGGCTCGCCCTGTTGTACAGGACGTCGAACTCCAGATTCAGTTTAGGCAGGGTCGGCGGTGTATAACTGGCTGCGAACTTGGCCGTGGCCAAGCCGGAGCCGCCGAAGCAACCAGGCCGGCCGCCCAGTCCCCCACCAGTGAAGCTGGGACACGTGCCGTCCACCGGGGCCGGTGATCGCGCGCCCACGTTCGTCGTGATGATCCCCAGCGGGAAGTCCCCGTTGATGCCGTTGATATTGGCCCGCTTTCCGCTGGTGACATCGCCGGCATCCTGTCCGGAGCTGTACACCAAGGTGAGACCAAAATTGGCTGCTCCCACATCCACGTCGGCGCCTGCCAGGATATTGTGCCCTTGGAGCAATGCGCCCTGGCTGACCGGGTCCTTCACCCACCCGCGGATCAGATCAGCTTCGAAGATGCCATGGAAGGGAGCCTGTTTGGTCTCGGCCGCGATCCCGTAGATAGCCGCCCCGGCATTGGCCGTATCACCATAGCCCGTTAAATTCGGATTCACTTGAGTAATGAAAGACGGCCCTCGATCATTGTACAGAGCGGCAAAGACGTCAACCTTGGTCTCCTTCGCTGGTTTCAGATTCAGGTTGGCGAGATACAGGTCTGTGTCCCCGCCAGTCCTGCCAGTCGTTCCATTTCCGACAAACACGCCCCCCGCACTGGCATCTCGCGTTGAGTCGAAAATCTTCAAATTGCCCAGCGTCAGCTTCGCCTCACCTACGGGGATCTCCAACACGAAGGCATCCACGGCATCCGCCACGATCAAGCCCAGCCCCAGCTTGAACACCTGTCGCCCCGCGGCGAAGTTGCCATAGGGAGTATTTATTTTGAGATAGGCTTGGAGGAGCGTGAAGGTGTTCTGGCTACAGGTGGCCGTACCAGCGTTATCGATCTTACCGGGGCAGATCGTGTTATTCGTGCTGGCGGGTCCAAAGGGAAACTGACCGAGGCGGGAATTGCCGGTGCCATTAATACTGGTGAAGTCGGCGGTCAGGACCCCCTGGACGTTGATGGGCCCCTGCCCACTCTTGGCCTCCAAGTTCAAGATAAACCGCTCGGTGTTGTAGGCGTTACTATCATTGAGGGTACTGTTCGCATCGGTCAGGTTATTGTTGTAAAATCCCCGGACGCGAAAGTCCCCGTTGAGATTCAACTCCACGGCCCATGAGGGCGCAGCAGGCAGGCATGCCAGAATACTGACCAGCATTAATAAGAAGAGCAGCAGTTTTCTCATAACCTATCCTCCATGCGTTCGTTCTGTCGTTTCTGTTGAATCGTCCTTCAACAAAAAGCCCATCCACGGGTATCACCCCGTGGATGGGCTTCTGAGCCTCGAACGGGCTTCTGAGTCTCGACGCCGTCAGGCACCTGTTGTTGTGTTAAGACTCAGCGATGGTTTGAATACCTGCCTTCGGTTCCTCGAAGTTCAAAAAGTTCATCTGCTGACATCGAGGACATTTCACTTCCACATGCCCAAGGCCGGCCATCCGCCACTTCAGAAGCAGCCGCCCGCATCGGACGCACCGCACCTCTTTGAGCGCGAGACTTGCTTGGAACGTCATCGCTCATGATCCTCGTCAGCCGTCTGATGCTCGAATGGATGTGTGCCGATTTGCGGGGCCACATCCTGAGATGAATAGCTATAGGGACGACCGGTGATCTTGGAGACTTTGTCTTCGTACCGCTTGATCAGATCCTCAAGCTCACGTTGCATCCGCTTCAGTTCGATCATGTCCCAATCGTAGCCCGTCTCATCCACCAGTTGCCGCATCTTGTCGAAGCGGATCTCGGCCTCGCTGATGCGGCTTCTCAACTCCTGGAGCTCTCCGTTCATGTCTCATCTCTCTCCGATTAACCAGCTCGCTGGACTCTGATCCAGACGTTGCCGTCAGGAAATTTTCCGCCATAGTAGGGATCATTAGCCGAGGGCGACGGAACGCCTGGCGTCCGATACGAGAATTCAGCCTTCAGTGCGCCGTCTCGGGAGATCGCCTCGTACAAGGTGTAAGGCGGATCCACATGAGGCTTCTTCTTGGTGATCAACCAGTTTTTCTCCATCAGCTTGAGGAATTCCTGGAATTGCGCATCGGAAAGCGTGGTGAAGAGATTTTCAAAGTCGCAACGGAGGTCGCCCCAAGTGCCAGCCTGCTCTCCCCGTTCAATCTTCCGCAACACTACCGGCCCATCAAACCGGAACGACGCCACCACTCGGCCCTCCATCTTCATCGGCAAGGAGAGAGGCTGATACTCTTTGGCTTGAAACCAAACCACTAGCACAGAACTCGGTTTCCCGGCACGAAGCGCGGCGACCGATGGAGTTTGCAGAGCAGTCGGTAGGGAGGGTTGCCCATACCGATCGATCATCTCCTGAGCCGTCTCACCAGGGAAGGCAGCCGCCTGAGTGCTAACAAGACCCAAGACGGCCGCCACACCCACCACAATGGCCAAGTTCCGTCCAAGAACGCCACTCTGTCGTCTCATGCTCATTTCATCCCCCTCACCCCACGAGAATTGGGCATTTCAGGCTTGGCCAATGTTCCTCGGACTTATTGAGGCGCCGCCCCGATTTCCATGATTTGTCCCCGGTTATTCCAGTTCATGTACGCTTCAAGCGCATTCATCTCTTTGCTACCCAAAGCAAACGGCTTGCCCTGGTTCGGGATAGAAATGCACCAATCCATCATTTCCTGCACATTGGCGACCTTCCCGATCTGCGGCTTGAACTTCGGGTAGGTCTCCGGATGGGTGACTGACCCATCCGCGTGACACATATTGCACGCCTGCCCGTTGCCGCTCATCGGCAGGTCCCGACTATGCCAGAGTTGATCCCCTAGCGTGATCATGACCTGCAATTCTCTGTCGCCCTTCATCACTGTCTCCCGATCCAGAATTTCTCCGCTCTGGGCGTGCTTCCGCTGGACCTCGTGAGCCAGCCCCGGGAGCGTCTGGACATCCGACTGACGCTGGGCGTTCACCAGCATCGGACCTAGGAAGACCGCCGCGCCAGCTACGGCAAGTAACAGCACTCGTCCCCGCGTGATTTTCTTGTTCATGACTACACCCCCTCTCGCCTTAGACTTTTTCTCGCGACCATTCGTGGAATTTCATATCCACGCCACCGTCCTCCCCAACACGGTTCACCTCCCACCCCAATCCGCCGTAGATATTCGCCGGATTGGCGCGAGGCATCTGGGGCGAGCCGGCCGGCAACCCGCTGGTTGGGTAGGGATGCGGCCACCCGAGGGACAGGCTGCTGTCGAAGTTAATGTTCCCGATCCGATTTTTCACGATGTGATGGACGTGGCCGTGAATGA
>WNGA01030319.1_pt1 | contig 16373 bp, 14 predicted proteins | sample 5400061 | NCBI WGS metagenome assembly WNGA01 (sample SAMN13153366, study PRJNA577476) | soil metagenome | isolation source: 100 cm soil or saprolite under grassland replicate 2 | place: USA:California | collected 2016-06-15 | reverse complement strand
CCACGACGTTGTAGTAGCAGCCGCGGAAGCCCTGGACCAGCGTTCCGCCACCCGACTGGATCCCGTAGGCGCCGGCCTTCCCCTCCCAGTCCCCGCTCGCGAGGTAGCTCCCGAGGTCGTCCTCTCCCAGTTGCCGGAAGGTCACCTGGGAGGTCTCCGAGGCGACGCGGGGATGCCGGCCCGGCCGCGCGATCGCGAGCCCGGTGACCACCCGATGCTCGCGCCCGCTCAGCTTCTCGAGCATGGCCCGGGCCTCTTCGCGGTCAAGGGGCTTTCCCAGGAGCGATCCCCCGATCCCCACCACGGTGTCGGCTGCGAGGACCACCAGACCGGGCCCGGCGCTTCCCTTCCCCTCGAGCGCGCGAAGCACCGATTCCGCCTTCTTCCGGGCAAGGCCCGTGGCGGCCTCCACCGCGGTGCCCGAAAGCCGCTCCTCGAGGTCCCGGGCCGGCTGGACTCGAAAGGAAAGCCCACAGCGCCTGAGGAGCTCCGAGCGGCGTGGGGAGGCGGAGGCGAGGACGATCATCTCCGGCCGCCCCTTTCCCTGGTCACCAGCCGCAGAGCCCCTCCGCCACCGTCCGGCCGAGGATCTCCACCATCCCCGCGTTCTTCTCACCCAGGTGACTGAGGAACACCAGCACGTAACGGGTATTGCTGGGAAGCTCCACCGCCGTTACCTCATGGAGGATGCGCGGCCCAGACGCCCGCCATCCCCAGGCCTGCGACCCGGGGGGCAGCCCGGTGACCGAGCGCTGGCGCCCGCGCGGCCCCGGCCGGCCACCGGCGGCGTCGACCTGCAGGAGGTCGAGGATTTTCCAGCTCGCCTCGTAGCCGCCGAGCTGGCCCAGGAGCAGCTTGGTGAAGAGGGAGGCCGCAGCCACGGCGGTGATCCGGTTGTCCTGGTCGTGGTCCGGTCCCAGGAGCTGCGCGTCGCGGCCGTAGGGGGCCCGGTCCCAGATCTTATGCTTGCAGCACATGCCGGTGATGCCGATCCCCTGGAGGATCTGGTCCAGACGCTCGCGCCGGCGCGCGAACAGCTCGAGGTTGGCATCGGCCAGCTCCGGCCCCGAGAGCGTCCCGGTGATCCGGTCGAAGAGGAGGTTCGCGGCGTCGATGTCCCCACCGCGCACCATGCGCAGGACGTCGCGCTCCACGTATCCGTCCTCGGCGAGCGCGCCGGTCTGGATCTGGAGGTAAGCGCCGCAGAGATAGAAGAGTCCCACCAGGTCCGAGGGAAAGAACTGCTGATGGCCGCGATAGTGGACGAGCGAGCCGCCGCCGGGTTCATCCGACGGCTCCAGGACCGCAAGCGCGGCCGCGGAGGTCTCGCGGGCCGTACGGGGGAGGTCTCCGTCAGCGGAGAGGAACGAGTTCAACGCTTCACGGAGGACCGCGGAGAGGCTTTCGACGGACCGCCCTTCGTAGCCCGGACCCCCTTTGCGGGCGAGCGCGACGCTTTCAATGGATAGCATGGTCCTCCTCCTGAGGAATTCTCTTCACCGAATCGGAGTTCTCTTCACAGGCCCGAGGTTCCCGAACGCCCCCCGGGAATTCAGGCAACCCGCGATTCTAACGCGCCGGAGGCCGCGGGCGAAAGGCCGGAAAAATTTTTCGTGGCGCGTGGGCTCATCGCTGCCGGAAGAGCTTCCCGGCGACAGAGGGGTTGAACTCCACCTCCTCCAGGACCAGCTCCGAGGGGTTCAGGCCATCGTCGAAGCGGATGCGGCCGGGGACCCTGCGGCCGCCCTCGAGGCGATAGTCCTCGAAGCTCACCGAGGCCTTCTCTTTCACCACGCCCAGGCCCCGGCGGATCCTCTCCCGGGGAAAGAGGAGCGGGGATTCGATCCGCGCGGGCAGGACCTGGCCGCCGGAAGCGGCCACGATCACCTCGGCGCGGTAGCCGTCCATCGCCTCGAGCTTGAGCCTGAGCCTGAGCCTCCCCGCATCCTCCCCCTGCGCCGGCCCCTCCCCCGCCTCCCCCAGGAAGCCGAAGGCGAGACCGAGAGAGCCGAAGCCGGCGGGGTCCGCCAGGAGCGGGAGGGGAGCTGCGCGCGCTACGCGTTGGAGGAGATCCGCGACGGAGAGAAGGATGGTCTCTCCACGATCGTCGAGGGCCCAGGACTCCTTCCCGTCCGAGGCGACCACCTCCCGCGCCGGAGCCTTCCCCGCCGGGCCGCCGACCTCCGTCCGCTCCACCCAGATCTGGCCCGATGCCGTCTGGGTGGCCTCCACGCGCCAAGCCGTCGCGGGCGCGCTCGACAGGCGCTCGGTCCAGCGCGCGCGGATCGCCACCAGGGGGGCGACGGGGCCCGGGGCGAGCGAGGAGCGGATCTCACGGAGGAGGCCGCCGGCCCGCGCGTCCTCCGCCCGCGCGCAGACCTCCTCGCCGCCGAAGCCGGCGGTGAGGACCGGCGCAACGGCCGCCGGATGCGGAGCGCGCGCGGCCGCCGCGAGGGCCCCCTCGAACGCGGCGGAATCCCAGCGCGCGACGGCGAGTTGCAGGCGGTCTTCCGGTCCGCCGGCCAGGAGAATGCGGTCGCCGCGCGCGGATATGGGAAGGAGAGGGAGCGGAGAGAGGAGTGCGGCCGGAACTTCGAGCGGCACCGCCGGGCCGCCGGGAGCCCGGGAGAGGAGGCAGAGCGGAAAGCCGTCCCAACCGAAGCACCCGGGATGGGGGACAGCCTGGAATATCACCTCCACGTCGCCGGCAAGCCTGCCGAGGCGCTCCTGGTAGAAGCCGGCGGGCTCGATGAGGCCGCTTCTACGGAGGTAGCGGAAGCTGGGCGAAGGACCGCCTGCCGCCGGCCCCCCACCGTAGTAGATCGTGGTGCCGTCCCAGGAATAGCGGACGGGGGCAACACCGTTGACCGCGAAAGACAGGGGGCGCGGAGGGACCAGCGGCGCGCCGGAGTCGCTGAAGGTCAGCTCGCTCACGGCCAGGGAGAAATCCCCCGTGGAGATCTGGGTCGCGGCGAGCCCCCGCCCGGTCCCCACCAGGATGGTGCGGCCGCCGGGGTGGAGGTCGAGGAACACCGCGAACTCATCCGGAGCCTGGCCGGGCGCCGGCAGGAGCCGCTCGGCTTGAAGCCCGGCGGTGTTGGCGCGCACGACGGCCAGGCTCACCGGCTCCGCGGCGCCCGCGGCGGCTTTTGCTTCACCGTTCCCTCCCGCCCTGACTCGCGCCGGCTTCCTCGATGCGGCGGACAGGTCGGCGGTGAAGAAGACGTTCCTCCCCTGGTGGTCGAAGCGCGGCGGCCGGTCGCCGAAAGGAGGCGCGGTGCCGAGGACGACCGGCTCGGGGGCCGGGGCCCCCGGAGCCGCCGGGAGGGCCTGCATCATGACCCGCGGCCAGGGCGCTCCCTGGAGGTAGAGGAAGCCCCGGCCGTCGGGTGAGAGATCGAATGGCCGCGCTCCGGGGGTGAAGAGGAGAGCGTCGGGCGTGCCCTTCCAGACCACCTCTCCGATGCGAGTTACGGCCGGTTCGGGGGAGCCGGCCGCGGCAGGGAACGTAAGCGAAGAAAGGAGGACTGCAGCGAGGAAGCGCATGGCACGATGTTACGGTCCACGGCGTCGGGGACAACCGGGAAGCGCCATTGCGGTACGCGTGCTACCGTCCTCAGGGGAGCTCGCGCGGCTGAAGCGGTGTCTGCGGGTGCCGGCCCGTTCGCAGACGATGCACGGGGCGGCCTAAGATAGCAAAAAGTGTATGGCTTCCATGCGGCCGCCGATTAACATCTATCCTGGCTTTGAAGCATCATGCGTGGCGAAGAACCCTCGCCGACAGCAGCTCTCGGGAAACGAAGCCTGAGCCGGGCGGCGGGCAACCGCCTCGACCCTTCTGGACCCCTGAATCCAGGTCGGCGGCAAGAGGATGTGAGACTCACGATATCTTGAGTGAAGGGATTTGAAACTCGGATGTTGAAGGCCAATATTTTTCATCCCATTTACTACACCACTTCAAGTGGGGGACAGATCGATCGCGCTTCTGCGAGGCAGGATACCAGCATTATCATCATCGAAGCGCATGGCCAGGACGGCGCCCGTTCCTGGAACGTTCGAGAAACGGTCCGTCCCGGGGAAAGCTATCTTGGACACGACTTCGAAGAACTGGCCAACCTCATTGCCGAGGGCAAGTCCGCGGTGGAGCTGTAGGCGCCTTACCGTTGTCTGGGCTGCAGTTGGGATTCCCGCCTCTTCGTTCCTGGTGGTCGCGCGTGGTCGCGTGAAGGGCATCGACAGCGCCACCGCCTCGTGTTAGCCTGAGAGTGTGAGCAAAAATCAACACGCCCAACTGCGCTCCGGCGCCCATCAGGCGCCGGGGAGGGGGAGGCCGCGTGTCGCGGCCGACGTGGGGGAGGGTTCCCCTCCCCCACCAACAAGGAGTCTCAGAGGCTGAGCAATTCCTGCTCAGACTCTGAGAGTGTGAGCAAAAATCAACACGCCCAACTGCGCTCCGGCGCCCATCAGGCGCCGGGTGAGCAAAAATCAACACGCCCAACTGCGCTCCGGCGCCCATCAGGCGCCGGGGAGGGGGAGGCCGCCCATTCCGATAGAAGCCGTGCGGCCGACGTGGGGGAGGGTTCCCCTCCCCCACCAACAAGGAGTCTCAGAGGCTGAGCAATTCCTGCTCAGACTCTGAGATCCTTCGCTCGGACGGGTGGCCCATCTTCGGGAAGCGCCCACCTGCCGATGGTGATTCAGCGAAATTTTCAAGGAGGCATTCATGGTCCGGATCCCCTCCACCTTCGCAGTCATCTGTCTAGCGGCCCCGCTCGTCCTCGCGGCAGACAAGTCCGAGGCTCCGAAACCCACCGCGCCGGCGGAGCCGCCGGGGATGGTCGCCCTCTTCAATGGGAAGGACCTCACCGGCTGGGAGGGCGACGTGCGCCTGTGGTCCTTCAAGGACGGCGTGGTGCGCGGCGAGACCACCAAGGAGAACGCGGCCAAGGGGAACACGTTCCTCATCTGGAGGGCCGGCACCCCCGGCGACTTCGAGCTGCGCCTCTCGTTCCGCATTGACCACGGCAATTCCGGGATCCAGTACCGCAGCAAGCAGGTGCCGGCCAAGGAGGGCGATGCCAACCAGTGGGTGGTATCGGGCTACCAGGCGGAGGTCGAGAACACCCCCGGCAAGGTGGGTTTCCTCTATCACGAGAGAGGCCGCGGGTACCTCTGCGATGTGGGGAACCGGGTCGAGATCGGAGAGGACGGAAAGCCGAAGGTGGTGGGCAAGCTCGGCGACAAGGACGCCATCGGCGCCACCTACAAGAAGTCGGACTGGAACGACTACGTCATCATCGCCAAGGGAAACCACCTCGTTCATTACCTGAACGGCATCCAGACCGTCGATCTGACCGACAACGACCCGAAGGGCGGGGCGTCGAGCGGGATCCTGGCGCTCCAGATCCATGCCGGGCCGCCCATGGACCAGGCCTATCTCGTTGCCGCTTTCCTCTGCGGCATCGGGCCCCTCGCAGTGGGGTCCTGCGTCTTCTTCTCCTGGTTGATCCTGCGCTGGGACTTCCTCCCGCTGATCGGGCTCTTGACGATCGCGGGCGGCATCTACTCCTTTGCATTCGGCCTCTTCTTTCTCGGCAAGGACCTGAGCCTGGCCCGGCGTCAGGGGACCGCGCCCGGAACGCTCCTCCGGCGGTCGGTCCTGCCGGCCTGCCTCCTCCTGCTCAACTTTCCGGTCGCGGGCACGTACTGGGTGGCGGCCTGCGTCATCGAGGCGCGCTACACCGCCACCGTCTCGAACGAGGCTTCGGTTCCCGCGGAATCGCTGGTGGTCCAGGGGGGCGGGGTCAGGGAAGAATTCGGCCGCCTCGAGCCGGGGGAGCGCCGAACCCGGGGAATCTACTTCGAACAGGATGGCGAGCTCAGGATCGAAGGAAGAGTCGGAGACCGCCGGATTGAGGGTCTGGTCGAAGGTTACGTCGCTCGTGGACAGGGCGGCTGGGCGAGCGTCCGGATCAGGGGCGATGAGAGCGTCCCGGTGACGACGGAGGGCCATGGCGACGACTGAAACCTCGCCGAGGGTACTCCTTCGATGATGCTCCGGCGAAGAGGCCTGGTCGTCGCCATGGCCTGCCTGGCGGTCACAGTGGCGGCCTGGGCGGGAGTGGTCCTCTGGCCCGCCCTCGTCGAGAAGTGGTGTCTCCAGCACCTCCATTCCGCAAACGAAGCGGACCGCAAGGTTGCGGAAGAGAAGCTATTGAAGATGAACTCTCCAGGTCTGATCCCCTTCCTCCTGGCGAGGCATTTCGCTGCGACGGAGAGATTTTTTTCCCCGATCGTGGAGCCTGGAACGGACGCCTTTGTTCACGTGCTTGGGTGGCCGGGACCGCCGCGCGAGGATTGGGAGAAGCTTCTGAAAATCCTCCGGGCGAATGCCAGGGGAGCGGTGCCCGTCCTCTCGAGAATCATGGACCAGCGCGAGTCGAGGGTCCAGGAGGCGGTGATCGATCTCCTGAAGGAGACCGGCCCCGCGGCCGGAGAAGCCTTTCCGGTGCTCCTCCGGGAGCTGGGCAAGGGAGTGCCGGAGCAGGGGGTCATCGAAGCCCTCGGCGGCATGGGGCCCTCCGCCCGGGAAGCGATCCCGGCCCTGGTCGAGGTCATGAAAGACAGCCGGGACCTGCGGGTTCCGGCGGCCCTGGCGCTCAGGAGGATCGGGGCACCGCCGCATTTGGTCCTCCCCATCCTCGAAGAGACTCTCAGGAAGGAGCGGGACCCTCTTTCCCGATTGCGGGCGGTCGGGGCGATCAGGTTCCTCGGTCCTTATGCCAGCCCGTCTGCGCCGCTCCTGGTGAAGCTCCTCGACGACCAGGACCAGCAACTCCGCTTCAACGCGGACCACGCGCTCTACCGGCTCGAAGAGGCGGGCCTCTCCGCCCTCATCGAAGGTCTCCGCGCCCGCTCCGCCGCGGTCCGCGAAGGCTGCGCGCAGAACCTCGCCGAGCTGGGCCCTCGGGCCGCCGGAGCGGTTCCCGCCCTGGAGAAATGCCTCTCGGAGCCTGACGAGGTCGTTCGGCGGGCCGCGGCCGGGGCGCTGGTCCGGATCCGCGGAAGGTGAGGGTATCATCGGAAGCATGAAGGCCCGGCGTGGCAGGCGGATCGCGCTCGGGAGCGGCGCAATCGGAATCGCCGTCCTCGCCGCTGCCGGCATCGCGTTCCGGGACAGGATCCTGGAAGAGTACTCGATCTGGAAGCTCGAGAAGGGCAGCGAGGCCGAGAGGATCTCCGCGGCCCGGGACCTCGAAGCGTTGAGGTCCGTCCGCGCGGTTCCGTTCCTGATGAAGGCCCTTTGCCGGGAGCTCTACGCCAAGGGAATCGATCAGGATCATTATCTCCTCAAGGCGCTCGGCGGCATCGGCAAAGGGGCGGTGCCGGCGCTCCTGGAATCCCTGGGCCGCGAGGCAGACCACGAACGCCTCCTCGCCGCCTGCGGGCTTGGGCAGATCGGCTCGAACGCAAAAGAGGCGGTGCCGGCGCTCCGGAAGCTGCTCGAGAGGATCCAGGGAGAGAAGGACGCCTCACTTTCCTTCATCGTGGCCAAGGCCATCGCGGACATTGAGGCATCGGCGATCTCGATCCCTGCAGTCACGGGTGAAAATCTGGGCGTGTCCGGCTGGAAACTCCGGAGGTGGCGAGCCGCAGATCCCGACCTGAGCCCGCGGGAGGTCAGTCCCCCTTCCCCTTCGGTCGAAAGCCGATCCGCAGGTTCTTCTTCGGAGGCGGCGGCGCCATGAGCTCCCGGATCGCATCGAAGACGGCCCGGAACTGGCTGTCGTACCTCTTCTCGAGGTCGTCGAGCTTCCGCGCGAACTCGGCTCGTGAGGCGAGGAGCTGACGGAGCCTCACGAAGGCCCGCATGATCTCCACGTTGACGTCGATGGCGCGCCGACTGCGGAGGACGCTCGAGAGCATGGCGACGCCCTGCTCCGTGAAGACGTGGGGGCGGTACTTCGGGTTCTGTCCCCGTTCCAGGGTCACGGGTTGTGACCTTGAAAGCTCCCGGGTCTCCTTCCAGGAAAGTTGAAACATGAAGTCCCGGGGGAAGCGGCGGGGATTGCGCTTCACCGCCTGGTTGAGGGCCTTGGCCGGGACCCCGTACAGATCCGCCAGGTCGCGGTCGAGCAGGACCTTGTGGCCGCGAACGACGATGATCGCGCGCTCAATCCTCTCCGCCGGGATCAGCGCGGTGGTCTTCTGTTTCGTCATGGGCCGCGGGAGATCAGAATCCGAGGAGGAGACCGAGGCTGTCGAGCGCGTCCCCGGCCTTCCCGGTGATCCCGGTCACCGGCTCGCCGATTCCACCGAGCCGGATCTCGGGTCGATTCGACTTGCCGCCGACCCAGGCGCCCGCACTCGCGGCCAGGTCCCGCGCTCCGCGCCAGAGGACGTAGCGGAGAGCGGAATCGACCGCCTGGGCCTGGCCCTGGTCGAGGAGCTTCCTGGCCAGGGCCCGCCGCGCTTCCGGCTTGGCATTGGCATAGTCGTTCTGGAAGGTTGCCCTCACTTTCTTCTCCGCCTCCTTCTCGAGAGGAGGCTCGGGAATCGCCCGGCGCTCATCGGCGAGGCAGAGGCCGCCGGCCGCGATCGAGAGGAGTAAGAGGCAGGCCGCGTTCCACTTCACGCCAGCACCTCCCGGACCACCTCGCCGTGGACGTCGGTCAGGCGCATGTCGCGGCCGCTGAAGCGGAAGGTCAGCTTCTTGTGGTCGATCCCGAGGAGGTGGAGCAGGGTGGCATGGAGGTCGTGGATGGTGACCTTTCCCTCGACCGCGTGGTAACCGTACTCATCGGTGGCGCCGTGGACCATTCCCCCCTTCACGCCTCCCCCGGCAAGCCAGAGGGAGAAACCGAAGGGATTGTGATCGCGGCCGTCGGAGCCCTGGGCGAAGGGCGTCCGGCCGAATTCGCCCGACCAGAGGACCAGCGTCCCGGCGAGGAGGCCCCGGGCCTTCAGGTCGCTGAGGAGCCCGGCGATCGGCAGGTCCACCGCGCGCGCGTTCTCCGCGTGGCCTTCGCGGAGGCCGGCGTGCTGGTCCCAGCGGTCCCCCCTGGACCGGGGGCAGGTCAGCTCGATGAAGCGCACTCCCCTTTCCACCAGCCGCCTCGCCAGGAGGCACTGGGTGGCGAAGCTGCGCGTTCCCTCGTGGGACGAGTCGAGGCCGTAGAGCTGCCGGGTGGCCCGGGTCTCGCCGGCCAGGTCCGTCAGCTCCGGCACCGCCGCCTGCATGCGGAAGGCCATCTCCTGGTTGGCGATGGCCGACTCCAGCGCGTCCACCCGGCCTGCGCGATCGGCCGCCCCGCGGTCGAGCCTCCTGAGGAGGTCGAGCTTGTTGAGCTGGAGTCCGGGTCGCGCCTCCAGCGGCTCGATGTTGGCGACCGGCTGCCGGCCGGCGCGGAGGATCGAGCCCTGGTAAGCGGCGGGCAGAAAGCCGCTCGAGAAGTTGTCCAATCCGCCGGGAGGGATCAGCCCTCCGTTCAGGACCACGAACCCGGGCAGGTCCCTGGTCTCGCTGCCGAGCCCGTAGGTCAGCCACGATCCCATGCTCGGCCGCCCGGACAGGCCCAGGCCGGTGTGGATGAAGAAATTCGCGCTGGTGTGCTCGGAGAAGTTCGAGACCATGGAGCGGATGACGCAGAGGTCATCCGCATGGGCGCCGGTGAAGGGGAAGAGGTCGCTGACCGGGAGCCCGCTCCGCCCGTAGCGGCGGAATTCCCAGGGGGACTTGAGCGTGGTGCCGTTGTTGTTGAACTGGGTCGGCTCCATCTTCATCTTGAACGGCTGGCCGTGTTCGCGGTCGAGCCGCGGCTTGGGGTCGAAGGTGTCGACCTGTGACGGTCCGCCGTCCATGTAGAGGAAGATCATGCTCCGGACGCGCGGCGCGAAGTGCGGAGCCCGGGAAGCGCCGGACCTGCTCTCCTCCCCTTCGGCCGGCGGCCGGCCGCGGGCCTCCCCGGCCAGGAGCCCGGCGAGGGCCACCGCCCCGAAGCCGTTCGCGGAGCGGACCAGCATCTCGCGGCGGCTCAGGGGTGGGTCGAGGTATCTCCCGCAATGGCTCATGCGTCCGCCCCTCTCACTCGATGAAGATGAACTCTTTGACGTTGAAGATCACGTGGCACAGGTCGGCCCACGCGCGCGTCGATGAGAGCCTCTCGGCCGGCCCGAGGCCGTACTCTTCCCCCTGGCGGTCCAGGAAGGCGAGCCAGTCTGCCACCTCGTTCTCCAGGGGCGGCCGGCCGAGCGCCGCCCGGCACAAGAGGTCAATGCGTTCGCGGGGCGGCCGGTCGCCGTTCCCGATGATCCGGGCCGCCCAGCGTCCGGCCTCCCCGATCACGAAGGGGTCGTTCATCAGGATCAGCGCCTGCGCGGGGACGTTGGAGGCGCTCCGCTGTCCCACGGTGGTGAAGGGGATGGGCGCATCGAAGGCCAGCATCATCGGCGGCAGGAAGTTCCGCCGCACCTCCAGGTAGAGGCTGCGCCGCCCCGCGCCGTCGAGCGGGCCGGAGCGGTCCGGCCGGCCACGGCCATCCATGAACGGGGTGAGATGCACCGGCACCGGCGGCCCGAAGAGCTTCCGGTCCAGGCTCCCGGATACCGCGAGGATGGCATCGCGGATCGCCTCGGCCTCGAGGCGGCGCACCGGCATGCGGTGCAGGTACTCGTTGAGCGGGTCGCGCTCCTCGTCCTCCCCTCGCGCCGGCCGGCTCGAGCGCCGGTACGCGTTCGAGGTCATGAGGAGCCGGATCAGCTTCTTCTGCGACCAGCCCTCCTTCACGAACCAGCCCGCGAGGTAATCGAGGAGTTCGGGATGCGTCGGCGGCCGGCCCAGCTTGCCGAAGTTGTCCACCGAGGCCACCAGCCCCCTGCCGAAGAGCCGCTGCCAGACCCGGTTGACCAGCACCCGCGCGGTGAGGGGGTTCGAGGGGTCGGCGATGCGGCCCGCCAGTTCCCTCCTTCCGCTGCCCCGGGTGATTTCCAGGGGCAGCGGCCCGTCGATGGCTTCGAGGAACCGCCGCTTCACCGCCTCGCCCAGCTCGCGATGGTCGCCCCGGACGAACACCCGCTCGTCGGCGCCGTCGCCGTCGGTCATCCCCGCCACGGTCACCGGCTCGGCGATGGAGCGCTCGATCTCCGCGTACTTCTCTTATGTCAACTTCCCTGGGAGGGCGAGGCCCGAAAGCAAGAAGCCGGGCCACCTCTCTGGTTACAGACGCTCCAGCCAAGAGACGAGGTGTGCCGGCAAGGGGGCCCGGATGCTCTGGGGCCCGGGCAACAGACGTTCGACGTCGAGCTTCAGGAAGCGATCCAGCGCTTCACGCTTCTTGTCTAGGTCGAGGTCGAGATACTCCGAGGTGGTGCTGACGTCTGCGTGCCCGAGCCACGCCTTGATCACGTTGACTTCGATGTCAGCGCGCAGCAGGTACACGCCGGTGGTGTGACGGAGGCTATGGGGAGTCAGATGCTTCCGCCGCAGGCTGGGCATCGCCTCCGCCGCTCGCTGGAAGTAGCCGTGGATGAGTTTCCAGAGACTCTGGCGGCGGAAGGCTGTCCCCTGGCGTGTGAGGAAGAGGAAGTCCTCGAATCCCTTGCGGGGCCGTTGCCGCTCCTGCCGGAGATAAACACGGAGCATCTCGACGGTGGTTGGCAGGAGAGGGCAGACGCGCGACTTCCCCCCCTTCCCGCGGATCATGACTTCGGGGGGATCCTCCAGGGAGAGCCACGTCGTGCGTGCCCCGGCGACCTCGGAGATCCTCGAGCCCGTGTTGTAGAAATACCGCAGAATCGTCAGGTCTCGAAACCCCTGAGGAGTTACGGGGTTCACCGTCTGGAAGAGACGGCCAAGTTCCTCGGGTTCGAGGTAGTCGGGGGACCGTTTGGAATGGCGCTTGAAGGGCACGCGGAGAAGCTGCTGGTAGCAGGCTTCGTGATCGACGTCCCAGAGTAGCGTCGCCTTCCAAAAGGACTTGAGGGCGGCAAGGCGAAGATTGCGGGTGTGAGCCGTGTTCCTTCGGGTCCGCTCGAGGCTCTCGAGGAACTGGAGGACTTCCGGCACCGTCAGTTCGTGAGGCCCCCGCGCACGGGTGTCGATCCGCTCCGTCAGGAGTCGCAGCGCGGTGGCGTAGGCCTCTTGAGTACGAGGGCTGAGCCCACGGTGCCGGGGGAGGTACTCCCCGAGGAAGAACTGGAGCGCCTTCCGCCACGTGGGCGTGCCGTCCGGGAGCTTCATGGTTGGAGCGGGAACTCCCGCTCCCAGCGCCCGGCGAACCGCTTGTGCGCCTCGCGCAGGAGGAGCCCCGTGATCTTCAGGTAGACCTGGGTGTGCCCGATGGCGGAGTGTCCGAGGTAGGTGGAGAGAAGCGGGAGCTTCTGCTGCACGTCGGCGCCCTCGCGGTACCAGCGCAGCAGGCGGTGGACGGCAAAGGAGTGACGGAGTGCATGCAGGCGCGGGCTGCCATAGCGCAGCCCATTGGCCTCTCGCGTCCTGTGGTAGAGTCCCAGGTGGATCAGATCCTGACGAAAGTGGCTCGAGAGCGCCTTCACGCCATGCCCATGGCCCCACGCGTTGAGGAACAGGGGAGCCTCCGGGGCTGCCCGGGCGCGACGGTGGTTGCGGTAGGAGCGGAGGCGATCCAGGACCCGGGGGTGAAGGGGCAGCAATCGGTCCTTGTTGAACTTGGTCTTCTCGATGAAGATCGTCCCGCGCTCGACGTCCAGATCCCGAAGCTTCAGATGGATTCCCTCCGAGGCGCGCAGTCCGCAGGCATAGAGGAGGAAGTAGACCAGCGCCCGGTCTCGCACCCGCCCTGCGGCATCCTTGAGGGCGAAGATGCGCCGGAGATCATCGGCCGTGAAGATGTAGGGCCGGAATTGCGAGGTTGGGCGCCGCCGGAGGAGACACGTAGGGTTGCTGGGGATCTTCCCAAGCATCTTGAGGTGGTCGAGGAAGACGGAGACGGCGCTCAACTCCCCGATCCACGTCGTTGGTTGGACGTGAGCGCGGGACGCGTCCCAGGCCAGCATGTGATCCAGCGAGAGTTCCTGGGGACGGTGAACGCCGCGATTGCCGAGGAACCGGAGAAAGTCGCGGAGGGTTTGTTCATTGAGATGGTAGCGGTGGCCGAGGTCCTGCTTGAGCCCGATGAAGCGGTCCGCGAGCGCCTCCAAGAGGTCTTCCGGGACGGCCTCCCCCGGGCCTGCGAAGTAGTGCCAGAGGCGGTCGGTCATCTCTTGCGGGGAGGGGGAGAGGTGGTCGGTCACGAGTCCACCGCGTCGTTATCCGCCACCTCGCGCAGGTGGGTCATGTCGACCTTGGCGTAGACCTGGGTGGAGGCGAAGTCCGCGTGGCCGAGGAGGACCATGACCCACTCCGGCGGGCAGTCGTTGTTGAAGAGCTGGCTGGCCAGGGTGTGGCGGAATGCGTGCGGGTGGAGCTGAAGGTCGAGCTTGAAGAATCGCTGTTGCAGCGTCGTGGCCAGGCTGGAGCCGCTCGGGTAGGGATGTGGCAGTCGCCTCGAGAGGAAAATCTCGCGGTAGGGAGTACCGCGCGGCCGGACCTTCTCGACATATTCCGCAAGGGCCCGGCTGATAGGGGTGAGGAGCGGAAGGACCAGGTCCCTGCCCGCCTTCCGCCGGCGGACGACGAGCTTCTTCTCGCGCCAGCACACGTCGTCCATCTCAAGCCGCGCAACTTCTCCGATGCGAAGGCCATAGAGTGTGATCAGAAGAAGGATCGCACGGTCCCGGATGGCCGCTGGAGAATCTCCCTTGACGTCCTCGAAGAGGCGGTGGAGGTCATCGACCGACACGGTCCTGGGGACGCGCGAGAGGCGGTAGGTCCGGTAGCGGATCAGGTAGAGGTCCAGATCTTTGGAGCACTTCCGAGTGATGCGGAGGAATCGGAAGAACGAGCGGAGCGCGCTTTGAGCATTCCCGAGGCTGACGTGTCCCAAGGTTTTGGCCTGGGAGCGGAGGTGATCGTAGAGGATCTTCGGGCTCAGGTCGTCCCACGACCGTGTCCGGCACTCGACCATCCAGCGGCAGAGCCGGGCCGCGTGATCGAGGTAGGTTGCGATCGTTTCCGGTTGGAGTCCGCGATGGTCCCGGAGGAACCGTTCGTACTCGGCCAAGAGCTCCTCGTACCCGGGCACGGCCCGAAGGTCCTGTTTCTCGAAGAACGGGATGCCGGTCCGGATGCCGCGTGCGGCGAGGTAGCGCAGGAAGGTGGTCAAGCCCGCGGCCAGGCGCTCCTGGTAGTCGGGGAGCATCGGCCGCCTCCAGAAGTGGGGAAAGAGCTTCGCCCGGATGCCCAGATAGCCGCGAAGGTGGTCGGTTGAGATCTCTTCGGGACTCTGGACTCGTCCCTCCAGGTAGATCGTGAACTCCTGGGTGACCGCGCGGCATACCTGGCGGCTCATGCGAGAGTAGCGCCGTTCCTCCAGGAACTGGAGGAAGGGCACGATGTGTTCTTCCAGCATCTCAGCGTCCTCCTGAACGAGGGGGTGAAGCCGCGATCGAGCGGAAGATGTCGGCCAGGCTCATGGGACCTTCCTGGCGAGTCGGCCTCGAGGGAGAATCCAGGGAGAGGATCTGGTAGAGCGGAGCTTGGTAGGCGATGAGTCCGTGCCGCAGGAGCCCCTGCCGCGCCCGCTCCAAGTCGTCGGCGGGAATCTTCAGGGTGAGCGCGATCCGCCCGTCGGAGTAGTAGGAGAGGCCCGAGCGATCCGCGACCGCCACGAGGAACAGGTAGAGGAGGATTTCGTCGCGACCCAGACGGTCGATCCACTCCTCGCGCACGAAGCGCCGGTCGATCCAGGAGAAGCTTGGGGGGATCCGACGAACTCGGTCCGCCTCGAGGATCCGCTTCTCAACCTTTTCGCGTTTTTGCATGGGTATCGCAGCCTCCAATGAGTTGACGGCCGCGATCATGCCACTTGGTTAGCGCACCGGCGATCGGCTTATGCTCTACGGCGGGAAGGAGTTGAGAAGCAACCCCAACCAGTATATTGAGTTGCGCCCGCATCGACTTTTGATCTACGGCGGGGGAGAGTCCGGCAGCAACCTGCTCTCCCCCATGGAGTTCGAGGGCAATCGCCTCTTGCTCTACGGCGCTCCGGACTTGGGCCCTCTTCCGCCGCTCGGCCCGGGCGCGGTTCTCCCGCTCGCGCGCCTCCGGGTGCGAGGCTCGCCACCGCTTCTGCGCCTCTGCGTGGTCACGACGGTAGAGACGATGCTTGTCAGTACGGCCCCGGAGGTACCCCGGATACCGCTCCAGCCAGGCCTCGACATTCGTCTGCTGTCGTCGCGCCTGACATGTCGCCGAGGAGCACGCATACTGCCGCTCCTTCAGCCGAGGGTCGACCTGGAACCAACGCCGGCAGAACCGGCAAGGCCGACGCCCGGAATTGGGCATTGTCCCCCTCCTCTCCGGCCGCACCAAGCCGGGCGAGCAAGGAGACAGGGAAGGAGATGAAGTTCAAGAGCACGACGAGAAGTAGACGGAGACGGCAGAGGAAGTAGACATAAACGGGAAGTAGACATAACTCCTCGAGGAGCGCCGGAATCCGTCCCGGGCGGCGGTCTTCGCTGCCGGGATCTCCCGTGCACAGGAGCTTCTCATCGAGAAGCCAGCCCAGGAGGGCCGCCTGCACAACGCCTGCGGGAGAGTCGGCGAGCCGTCCGGAGCGCCACGCCTCCACCGCCTCCACCACCGCCCGGACGCAACGCTCCCGGCCGCCTCCGGCCTGGGCCAGCGCCGCCTGCGGACCCGCCGGCTCCTCGGCGGCGGGAGGGCCGCCATCGGAGAAGACCACGCGATGTACCGCCAGCCAGCCATCCGGGCCGTACCCGCCCTTCCCCTCGGTGGGATCGGGCGCCGGGACGTCGGCCAGCTCGAGGTACGCGCGGTGTCCCCTCCACATGCCGACGTCGAAGGTGATCCAGCGGGGCCGGTCATGATCCAGGGACTTCTTCAGCCCCCCGTAGATCGGGTCGCGGATCATGGTGTAGCCGTCGACCACCACGTTGATGCGGCTCGAGCGCCCGGCCGCGAAGACGTGGATGGAGCGCCGCTCGATGGTGAAGTCCGGAGAGCGGAGCACTCCCCAGAAGCGCTTCGAGAGAGCGCCGCTGTGCGCCCAGCCGCCGCGAAGGATCTCCCGCACCGGGCGTTCGGGCGTGCCGGGAAGAATCTCCCCGGGGCGCTCGGGGCCGAGGGCGAACGCCGGCCCCTCGGCAAGCCAGCCGCCGAAGCCGGCGCTGAAGTCGGCGAAGGTCAGCTCGCCCGGATCTGCGCTCTGCTGGAGGAAGCGCGCGGAGCCCCCGCCGGCCGTCGCCCCCCGGGTCCCCGCGCCGCCGGCTGCCGC
>WNGA01010067.1_pt1 | contig 16377 bp, 13 predicted proteins | sample 5400061 | NCBI WGS metagenome assembly WNGA01 (sample SAMN13153366, study PRJNA577476) | soil metagenome | isolation source: 100 cm soil or saprolite under grassland replicate 2 | place: USA:California | collected 2016-06-15 | reverse complement strand
AATGATCATGTCCGCGACCTGGGGAAATGGCAGGCTGGTGGGCCGCTGGGCGTTTCTCTAGGCGCGTGCGGCTGGGCGGCGGTGGAAGGGTCAAGCGCCGGGAGTGAGCTCGTGGATCTTGCGCGGGGGGTCGATGCTGAGCTTGGCGAGCAGATCGCGGGCGGGCTTGGACAGTTCGGTGCGCTGCCGGAAGTTCCCTGCCGGGCCGGTGAAGGTGCCCAGGTGGATGCGGTCGAGTTCGCGGCGCATGACGGGCCAGGTCTGCCCGGCGCGGGTCTCGGCGAGGCGGGCCAGGAGCAGGGCGAGCCAGCACAGCAGGACGTGGGCGCGGATGCGTTCTTCGAGCCTGTGGTAGACCGGCCGCAGGTCCAGGACGGATTTCATGTCACGCCAGCCGCGCTCGACTTCCAGGAGCTGCTTGTAGCCAAGCGCGATGTCCTCGGCGGATAGCTCGGGGTCGGCGCAGCGCAGCAGGTACTTGCCGTCCAGGTTCGCCTCGGTCTCGATCTTCGCCTTGTCGATGCGCAGCAGCCCGCCGGGGGTTACGCGCAGGAACCGGTTCAGGCCCGGCATCATGGAGATCTTCCCGCGCAGCTCCGCCCGCTTGGCTGCGGTGAGCGCGTCTGATCCGGCGATGGTCTCCTCCAGCTTGCCGACGAGCCGGTCCCTGATGGCCGCGTCACGGGTGGCGGCGTCCGGGTTGTGGCAGATCACGAACCGGTCGCCCGCGCCGGCGATCCGCACTTCCTTGACCCGCAGGTTCCCGGCGGCCTGCTGGTAACGGCCCTGCCGGGACAGCGCCGCCTTGACCAGCGGGGACTCCGAGCGCAGCTTCTCGCCGATGATGTAGCCGCCGGCGCCACGCTGGAGGTAGCGGCGGTTCTCCGCCGAGGAGAACCCGCGGTCAGCGACCCAGATGACCTTCCCCAGGACCCACTCCCGCAGGTCGTCTTTCACCTGCCGGATCAGCGCTGAGTCCGCGGTGTTCCCCGGCCAGCACCAGCACCGGACCGGGATCCCGTCCCGGGTGACAGCCAGCCCGATCACGATCTGCGGCAGGTCATCCCGGCTGTCCTTGGACTTGCCGTGCGTCCGGAACCCTGCTGCCTTATCCGGGTCCGCATCCTCGCCGGATGCCCGCTCCCCGCGCCAGTTCCGGGCCACCTCCTCATCGGCGTCCTCAAGCTCGAAGTACGTCGAGGTGGTGTCGAAGAACAGCAGGTCCACCTCGAGGTTGAGCAGGTCCGCGACGGCGAAGTACACCTGCTTCTCCAGTTCGCCGCGCACCGCGTGCAGCCAGTCCATCGCCCGGTAGCACGCGTCATCGGTCACCTCGCCGAGCCCGTCGATGTGCACGTCCCGGCTCATCCATTCCGCGGCTGCCAGCTTTGACGACGGGGCCAGCGCCCGGTTGGCGACCAGCCCGAACAGCACCCGCTCGGTAGCCGCCGCGTCCCGCGGCCGGCCCCGCCCGGACGCCCGGAGCCCGGTCAGGATCGATCCGATGCCGAGCCGGTTCCACAGCACGTCCAGCACGTACGCGGCGCCGTACGGTCGCGACTCGGTGAAGGCCAGTTCCCCCTCTGCCGTGGCCGCCAGCGCGTCGGCGGGATCCAGCAGCCGGGCCAGCGACGCGACCAGCCGCCGCACCGCGTCCTGGTCCAGCTGGTCCTCCCGGCCGAAGCTGTAGAGCAGCTTCGGCACCGACCGGCTCTTCGCCGCGTCCCACTCGTTGTGCGCCAGGTGCAGGTAGCGGATCTCCCCGCCCTTGACCTTCCGTGTCGTCGTCTTCACATACATGGCTCTAGAGCAACTTCGTGCATGAATGGGATTAGCAGCGATAATCGTTTCTCTAGGAGATTCCGATTGCTTCACCAGCCCCGGCACCGCTGACCTGCGGACTCTAGTGTCCCGGACCTCTAGGACCCCGGAATTACGCGGAACTCAGGTGACGGGGCCCGGGTGCTGGCGGTCGGTCACTCGGCGACCCGCTGGGCCCTGGACCATCCGCTGGCCGGCCGTGCCGGTCAGCGGCTTCCGTCATCACCGGCTCGTCTTGCCGGCCGGGTTGCGTCATAGGCGCCAGGGGAGGATCCAAGCAGGCCGGCTCGGCGGTAGAGGCGTTCGAGGTCCTCGACGTGATGGATGACGGCCTGCTCGGCCGCGGCTGGGTCTCTGGCGCCGATGGCGGCGCAGATGGCGTCGTGCTGCGAGACCACACGTTGGCGGTCGAGCAGCGGCATGATGAGCTGGTTGAGACGGGGCTGTACCACGCCGTGCAGGGCGGCAAAGGGCAGGCTGAGCACTCGATTGTGGGCTGAGGCCACCACGGCACGGTGGAAGTGGATGTCCAGCTCGAGCCAGGCGTCGGGCGCGAGCCTGTCGTTTCGCGACCGCTCGATCGTTTCGGTCATGGTGGCGAGCTCCGTGTCGCCTCGCCGCGCGGCGCCAAGCCGGGCTGCGGTGCCCTCCAGCGCGCGCCGGGCGTCCACCAGCTCGGCCAGGTTGATCTCGTCGAAGTCCAGCAGCAGCCCCATGGCCTCTTGCAGGTGATGCTGGACCGGGCCGTGGTCGAGGTGGTTGACGAAGGACCCTCCGCCCCGGCCTTGCATGGTGGTGATCAGGCCGAGCTGGGCGAGTGAGCGGAGCGCCTCACGTACGACGGCACGGCTGACCTTGAACCCCTTCGCCTGCTCGAGCTCGCTCGGCAGCCGGTCACCAGGCCGGAGCCGCCCGGCGGTGATCCCCTCGAGAATGGCAAGGCGCACCTGCTCGGCAGGTCCCTTGATCGGCGAGGGGGCGAACGGCGAGGGTGCCGACTGCCGACGGAGCTGGGGCAAGCCGAACCTCCTAACAAAATGTCAACCTTTTCAAACGTGCTTAATCGATGATACGTTTCCTCTCCCAATCGGAGCGAGGATGTGATGAGCGCCGAGCTGCCGGACGACATCGCTCACGCTGTGGTCGGGCGGCGGACGGAGCTGCGCCTGCTGCTGAGTGCCATCCGGCGAGGTAAGGCCGTCCTGCTCCTCGGGCTTCCCGGCGTCTCGAAGACAACCATGCTGCGGGCGCTGGCCGGCCACCTCGGGCAGGAGCCGGACCGCTTCGTGGACGTGACCGGCGACGAGCAGCTCACCGCCCACGCGCTGGTCGGCACCTTCGATCCTCCGATGGTGCTCAAGGACGGCTACCGGCCGGAGCACTTCGTGCCCGGGCCGCTCGTCCGAGCTATGCGCGCGGGCGGGATCGTGTATCTCGAGGAGGTGAACCGGGCGCCCAGCGGTGCGCTGAACGTCCTGATCACGGCGCTCTCGGAGCGCTACCTGGAGGTGCCGCGGCTGGGGCGGGTCGACGCCAGGCCCGGCTTCACGGTCGTGGGAGCCGCCAACCCGCTCGACGACGTCGGCACAGCCCGCTGTCTCGCGGGCTCGCCGACCGCTTCCTCATTCTCGAGCTCGACTACCAGTCGCGCGAAGAGGAGCTGGAGATCGTCACCCGGCGCTGCGGCAGCGGGCAGGCCGGCTTCCACCCGTTCGCCGTCGACGTCGCCCGCGAGTCCCGCCGCCATCCGGACCTTCGCCACGGCGCCTCGGTGCGCGGCGCGATCGATTTCGTCGACCTGCTGGACGCCTACGATCGGGACGGCTCGACCTCGAGACGCTGCGGTTCCTGGCTTGCACCTCGTATGCGGGCAAGGTCCGGGTCAGGCCGACCGTCACCCGTACCGCCTGCGCCATCGTCCACGAGATCCTGGACGCGGTGCTCCGCCGCGACTACCAGGGCAGTGTCGCGTCCCTGCTCGAGGCGGCCATAGCAGCGCCGACCGGCGAGCTCGCCGAGGCGCGGGGCGAGGCGACCGGGGCCGTCGGGGAAGAGGGCGAGATAGCGCTCGCGCAGGAAGGCCCCGCGACCGGCGCGCAAGCCGGAGCGGCCCGACGAGCTGCCCGGGCTGGCCCGCCCTGGCGGTGGCGGCGAGCCCGGCGAGTCGCGCTCGGTGCCGATGGTGGACCGCGACCGACCCTCTGCCGCCGGCGGCAGGCAGTCCGAGTCGCCTGGCGTGCGGGACACCCATCTTCGCGACCTCGACGAGGTCCTGCGACGCGCCCGCGAGCTGGTGCTGCGGCCGCGCGATGGCATCCGCCGCACGACCGGCGGCCAGGCAGGCACGTCGCTGCGGAGCGAGCCCGTGACAGCCTCGCCGAACGGCCTGCTCGACCTCCCCACGACGGTGGAGGCGTTGGTTGCCAAGGCCGGCAACGTCACGGCCGGCGATATCCGCGTCCTCACCCGGGAGCGCCAGGCGCGCAACTACATCATTTTCGTCGACCACTCCGGTTCCATGGTCGGCCGCAAGCTCGAGCTCGGGGCGACGCTGGCCGCGGTCCTCGCCCAGCTTTCGGCGGCAGGGCGGGCCGCCTATGCCGTGCTGGCGTTCGACGACAAGCTCGCCGAGCTGAAGCCGCTCGGCGAGGACCGCGAGATCGAGCAGGTGATCGACCGCATCCTGCGGCTGCCCGAGGGGCGCGCCACCGACCTCGGCGCGGTCTTCCGCGCCGCGGCCGAGCTGTCCGGGCGGCTCCCGGAGGCGACCGACGTCGTGCTGATCAGCGACTGCATGCCCACGCAGGGGGTGACGACCTTCCAAGGGCTGGCCACGCTCGCCCGGCAGGTGCCCTCCCTCTACGTCTGCTTCACCGACGAGCGCGCCGCGATCCGGATGTTCCACGGCGAGCGGCAGATGGACCTCTACCAGTGGTGGGCCCGGCAGTGGGTCGGGGACGAGCGGTTCGAGGAAGTGGGGGACGTCGAGGAGGTGGACCGCCTGATCGCCCTGCTCGGGCGGCAACCCGACGGCGACCTCTGAGCATCGCGAGGAAGGGGCGTGCCGATGGCCAAGCTACCCATCCAACTCAACGTCAACGGCGTCTCCTACGACCTGCTCGTCGAGCCGGACCGCTCGCTGGTCGACGCCTTGCGCGACGACCTCGGCCTGGTGGGCACCAAGCGCTCGTGCAACGAGGGCGAGTGCGCCTCCTGCGCCGTCCACCTGGACGAAACGGTGGTCAACGCCTGCCTGGTCCTCGCCGTGCAGGCGGCCGGCCACCGCATCCAGACGATCGAGGGGCTTGCGCGCAATGGCGAGCTCGACCCGATGCAGCGGGCGTTCGCCGAGCGCTTCGCGGCCCAGTGCGGCTACTGCACACCCGGGGATGATCATGACCGCCAAGGCGCTGCTCGCCGACAACCCCAAGCCCACCGAGGACGAGGTCCGCCAGGCCATCCGCGGCAACCTCTGCCGCTGCACCGGCTACAGCAAGATCGTCGAGGCGATCATGGCCGCCTCCGGCCAGGCGAAGCAGCGCGAGGACCGGCCCTCGCCACGCCGGGTGGTCGGCCGCTCCCTGCCCCGGACGGACTCGCTCGAGAAGGTCACCGGCAAGGCCGTATACGCCTACGACATGCGCCTGCCTGGCATGGTCTACGGCGAGATCCTGCGAAGCCCGCTGGCGAGCGCCCGGATCCGCGCCATCGACACCGCGGCGGCCATGGCCATCCCGGGCGTGCTCGCCGTCTACACCCAGAAGGACATGCCACAGACCAAGTTCGGCGCCTTCGTCCAGGACGAGACCGCGCTGGCCAGCGGCGTGGTCCGCTACCAGGGCGAGGGCGTCGCCGCCGTCATCGCCCTCGACGAGCAGACAGCGCTGCGCGGCATCGAGGCGATCGACGTCGACTACGAGCCGCTACCCGGCGTGTTCGAACCGGAAGCGGCGATGGCCGAGGGCGCCCCCAAGGTCCACGAGGGAGTCGAGCGCAACGTCGCGGCCCACAACCGGGTCGTCGGCGGTGACGCCGAGGCCGGCTTCGCCGAGGCCGACCATGTCTTCGAGGACCGCTTCGTCACCAGCCGCCAGTGTCATACGTGCATGGAGCCGCACGCGGTCGTCGCCGACTACGACGCCTCCGGCCGCGTCACGCTGCACATCTCCAGCCAGTCGACGTTCTTCGACCGCTTCGGGCTCATGGGCATCTTCGGGCTGCCGGCCAACAAGATCCGCATCATCTCGCCCTACCTGGGCGGTGGGTTCGGCTCCAAGTCCGAGCCGCACTCGATCTACGTGGTGGCGATCCAGGCGTCGATGAACCTTGGGCGTCCGGTGAAGATGTTCCACTCGCGCGATGAGGAGTTCACCTCCAGCCGCACGCGGCACCCCGAGATCATCGACATCAAGACCGGCGTCAAGGCCGACGGAACCATCACCGCCCGCTCGGCCAGGGTCATCCTCGACAACGGCGCCTACACCTCCTACGGGCCAGGGGTCTCGCTCACCCAGTCGATGCTCGGCGGCGCCGTCTACCGGATCCCCAACTATCGCTACGACGGCTACACCGTCTACACCAACAACCCGTTCGGCGGCGCCTTCCGCGGCTTCGGCAGCCCCCAGTTCACCTTCGCCGCGGAATGCCACACCGACATGATCGCCGAGCGTCTCGGCATGGACCTGATCGAGTTCCGGCGCAGGAACCTGTCACGGCCGGGCGACAAGGCGATCTCCGGGCCGACCCTGACGAGCTGCGGGATCGTCGAGTGCCTCGAGCTGGCGGCCGAGGCGATCGGCTGGAGCGAGAAGCGCGCGAACCCGCGGCCGGGGCGGGGCGTCGGGATCGCCTGCGGTACCCACTTCACCAGCGGCAAGTTCCACCCCAACGTCAACGCCGACTTCTGCGCGGCCGGCGTGAAGGTCAACGAGGACGGCTCGGTGTCGCTGTTGATCGGCGCGACCGAGATGGGCACCGGCGCGGCCACCACCGCCACCGCGCAGATCTGCGCTGAGGAGCTGGGCGTGGACCTGGACGACGTGGACGTGATCACCTCCGACTCCGAGACGATCCCCGCCGACTTCGGCACCTACGGCAGCCGGGTGACCACGCTGGCCGGCAACGCGGTGCGCGACGCCTGTGCCCAGGTGCGCCAGCAGCTGTTCGGGGTCGCCGCCGAGCAGCTCGGCGTCCAGCCCGACCAGCTCGCCCTGGGCGGCAAGAAGGTGTTCGACACCGCCGACCCGGAGCGCTCCATCGACCTGGCGAGCGTCGTCCAAGCCAGCATCTTCCGAGACCGGGACGGCCGTCAGATCATGGCCCAGGCCCACTACGACGCCCCCTGCGACCTGCCCGACCCGGAGACGGGCGTGGGCGATTTCGCCATGAGCTACAGCTTCGGTGTCCACGCCGTGGAGGTCGAGGTGGACGAGCAGACCGGCCAGGTCCGCGTGGTCGACTTCGTCGCCGCCACCGACTGCGGCAACGTCGTCAACCCGGCCCTGGCCGAGGCACAGGTCGAGGGCGGCGTCGCCCAGGGGATCGGCTACGGGATCATGGAGGACCTGGTCTGCGACCAGGGGCAGGTGCTCAACCCGCACTTCTCGACCTACAAGATCCCGACCGCCACCGAGATGCCGCCGATTCGCTCCTACTGGGTCGAGACCAACGACCCCCGAGGTCCGTATGGAGCCAAGGGGCTGGGCGAGATGGGCCTGGTCCCAACCGCGGCAGCCATCGCCAACGCCGTCTACCACGCCACCGGTGCCCGCGTCAGGCGCATCCCGCTCACGCCGGAACGGGTGCTGGCCGCGATCGACGAGGCACAGCGATAGGAGGTGTCGACCGGTGCAGTACCTGGAGCCAACGACGCTCGAGGAAGCCCTCGACATCCTTGCCGAGCAGGGCGATGCCGCCAAGGTGATGGCTGGCGGCCAGTCGCTGCTGATCCTGCTGCGCGAGCGGTTCGTCGACCCGGAGGTGCTCGTGGGCCTCAACGGGATCGAGCCACTACGGCACGTGGACGTCAACGGCGGCGCCCGCATCGGGGCGATGGTGACGCATACCGCGGTCGAGCGAGACTCTCGCATCATGGGAGGCTGGCCGTTGCTGGCCGCCGCCGAGGCCGCTGTCTCGACCGTTCAGATCCGCAACCGGGGGACGCTGTGCGGCAACGTCGCCCACGCCTTCCCCACCGCCGACCCGCCGGCCGCGCTGATCGCCTGTGACGCCCGGGTCCACCTCGCCAGCAAGCACGGCGGCGAACGGGAGGTCGCGGCCGAGGACTTCTTCGTCGGCATGATGGAGACGGTCGCCCGGCCGGACGAGATGGTCACGGCCGTGAGCCTGCCGCCGCAGCCCGACGGCGCCCGCGGCGCCTATCTGAAGTACGCGGTTCGCCCGCTCGACTTCGCCATCGTGGGCGCTGCCGCGCGTGTCGTCCTGGCGCCCGACGGAACCATCACCGACGCCCGCATCGGGCTGAGCGGCGCGGCCAACCGCGTGTTGCGGGCAACCGAGGCGGAGGCGCTGCTGCTCGGCGAGCGGTCCTCGCCGGAGCTGTTCGGCCGGGCCGGAGACGCGGCCGCCCGGCAGTCCGCCCCGCTCGACGACATCGACGGGTCGGCCGACTACAAGCGCCGCGTCGTCGGCGTGTATACCCGCCGGGTCCTGGCCCGGGCGCTCGAGTAACACAGCGCGCGAAGGAGCGTACATGCGTGCGGTCGACTTCAACGCCGATCTCGGGGAGAGCTACGGGCTCTGGGAGCGCGGCGCGGACGCCGAGCTGATGGAGGTCATCACCTCGGCCAACATCGCCTGCGGTTTTCACGCCGGCGACCCCACGATCATGCGGACCAGCGTGGACGCCGCGGTCGCCCACGGCGTCGCGCTCGGCGCCCACCCCGGATTCCCCGACCTGCTCGGCTTCGGGCGCCGGGAGCTCGAGGTCACGGAGCAGGCCCTCCGCGACTACGTCACCTACCAGGTCGGCGCGGTCAGGCAATTCGTCACCAACGCCGGCGTCGGCCTGCACCACGTCAAGCCACACGGCGCCATGTACACGATGGCCCTGGACGATCCCGCCTACGCCAGGGCGATCGCCGAGGCCACCGCGCGGATCGACAGCCGGCTGTTCCTCTACACCCTGCGCGGGTCCGAGCTGTGGCAGGCGGCCGGACAGGCCGGCCTGCGCGCGGTCCCCGAGTTCTTCGCCGACCGGCCGATGCGGGCCGGCGGGGAGGTCGTCATGTTCCGCTGGTGGGAGGAGTTCACGGCGACCCCCACGGTGGTTGCCGAGCGGGCGCGCTCGGCAATGACCGAGGGCGCCGTCACCGCGCTCGACGGGACGCGCGTGGCGGTCGACGCCGAGACGGTCTGCGTGCACTCGGACACCCCCGGAGCCGGCGAGCTCGGCCGGGCGGTCCGGCGCGCCTTGGACGAGGCGGGTCTCGAGGTGCGCGCCCTATCGATCCGGTGAGCCGAGGCGCCCGAGGAAGGGAGTCATGATGTCACTTGCTCCGATCACGATCGGCATGGTCGGCCTCTTGTTCGCGCTGTGGGCCAACGGCGTGCAGCTGCTCGGGGTCGACGCCAAGCCCGTCACCGAGGACGGGCCCAGCCCGACGGCATCGGTCGCCGTCGCCGGCAGCGCCATGGGCGCCATCACCCTGCTGTTCATGTCCATCTGGCTGGTCGTCGCGGCCCCGCTCGGGACCGACGGCGAGGCGCCCAAGCTCGGGCTGCTGTTCAGCGCGATCTCAGGGATGTACGGCCTGCTCTGGCTCGGCGCGGCCGTGATCCAGGCGCGCGGCTGGGACATGCGCCCGATCGGCAATCTTGCCCTGCTCTGCCTCGTGCTACAGGTCATCGAGATGGCGCTGCTCGCCAGCTACTATGGCGCCGCGGGTATCCCGACCGCCCATTTCGCGTTCATCGAGATCGCCCTCGGCCTGTACGTGCTCGTGCTCGCCGGTTTCTGGGCGGTGACCCACGGGAGGATCAACGCGAGACCGGTCGGGTTGGCCTGCCTGCTCGCCGTCGTCGGCACCCTGTACATCATGATCTACGGCGGAGGATTGCTCGCGCCGCCCGGCGCCTGAGGCAGGTCGGCGCGGTTGGGATGTCCGGCTCGGCCGTTCGCTGAGCCCCACGCGGTTGACCGGTGGCACCACCGGGTCTCGCGCGCCAGCGATGATCTGCACCGGCGTCTGGATCTCCGGCAGCAGATCGCGAAGGACCGGAAGGTCCGTGGGGTAGGCGCGCACGTAGCGCATCGACTCCACGAACCAGTCGCCCTGGTAGGCTGGCAGGTAGTCTTGGCGGATCGGGTCGGGAAGCGCGTGCCGCGACCATGTCGGCTCGAAGGCGAGCAGGCTCTCCGGTCAAATGCCGATCGGCTGCTCGCCACACCAGCATCGGGTCGCCCACCGGATCGGCCGCTGCGACCAGCAACAGAACTCGGGTGTCGGCCGGCAGGGCCTCGAGCCGCCGCCGGAAGCTCTCCTCGATGCTCCCCGAGAGCGGTACCGCGCCGGGGAGTCCGAACCCGGAAGGGCACGGCAGGACATGTCGTGTACCCAGCAGGACGACACGCGCGGCTGCGCAGCGTGGCCTCTGCTAGCATTGATAGCACGGGAAAGGGGGTGCTCATCATGGCAGCAGTCAGCATCCGAAACCTGGACGAAGACATAAAACGTCGCCTGCGCATCAGAGCTGCTCAGCATGGGCGGTCGATGGAGTCCGAGATCCGCGCCATCCTCGAGGAGGCGGTCAGAGAGCCGGAGCGGTCCGGGGGACTGTTCACCGTGCTCTTGGACCGCTTCGGCGCCATCGGCGGCGTGGAGCTGGACCTGCCGCCGCGTTCGACGCCGCCGCGCGCGGCTGACCTTGCTTCATGATCGTTGTCGACACCAACGTGGTCTCAGAGCTCATGCGGCCGTCGCCGTCTCCGGTTGTGGTCAGCTGGGTGCGCCGCAACGATCGCGAGCTGTACACGACGTCGATCACGCTGGCCGAGATCCGCTACGGCATCGAGCGGCTGACCGGTGGCCACCGCAAGCAACTGCTGCGATCCACAGCCGATGAGGTGTTCGCCGACTTCGAGGAGCGCGTTCTTCCCTTCGACGCGGAGGCGGCGGTGGCGTACGCCACAATCGTGAGCGACCGGGACCGTGCCGGCCTCCCCATCGATGGCTTCGACGCGCAGATCGCCTCCATCTGCCGCACTCACCGGGCAGCATTGGCCACGCGCAATTCCAAAGATTTCCAGGACACCGGGATCGACGTCATCGACCCGTGGCAACCAGACCCGCACGTCCCAACCGACCCCGACCTGTAGGAGCTCAGAAACTCGGCCGGGTGCGCTGAGCAACCAGAACTGGGCCGTGCGATCATCCGCCGACGGCCCTCTTCGTCCTCTACCTCATGACACGCCGACTCGTCGGCATGCTGCTCGGGAGCTTACGAAGCGAGCACACCAAGGAGGAGTCGGCAGCGGCGGAAGCCGGGCGACCAGCTGCAGTGGTCGAGCTGCACGAGGTGGATCCGAGGGACGTCGCGGCGGTTCGTGAAGCTGATCGAGCAAGCGGAGGACGCCAGGGCGCCAGCCGCCCTCCAGATCGCGCATGACCTCCAAAGGGCACGCCTGCCTCACCGTGGAAACACCGGCCCCACCGTGCCGTGCTACGAGGTCAACGGACTGTTCGAACCGGCTGAGCACTCAGGCTCCCGCGTCTGCACAGGGGATCAGGCCCTTCGCTCGCCCGGGCGGGCTTCAGGAGCGGGTCTGGCTGGCCGATCAAGTCATGAGGACCTCCCCTGATGCCGGATGGTATGGATGCGGCTACCACGTTCGCCGTTGACGACCCTGCTGCTGGCGATCGCGCTGCTGCCGGTCGGGATCGGCGTTGGCATGTCGGAGCACAGCCATGCGGTGGCAACCCTCAACGGCGCCCTGGCCACCAGGGCGAGCAAGCAGGCAGAGATCCTGTACGACTACTTCGCCCGGGCCCAGTCGATCGACCTGCTGACCGCCCACAATCCCGCCTTCGGCGAGTTCTACCAGCTGCCAGGCAGCCGCACCGCCGCCGGCCGGGACAGGCACGTCGGTGGCGGCGGGCCGATACTCGAGAAGGTCAACCGGGCGCTCGGCTATCTCGAGGAGCTATTCCCCGACAGCATCGGGGAGGCCTGCTTCATCGACCGCGGCGGGGCGGAGGTCGCCCGCGTGGTGCGCGGCGAGCGGGCCACCCCCGGCGACCTGTCGCCCGACGAGTCGGCCAACCCGTTCTTCAAGCCGACCTTCGCGCTCCGCCACGGCCAAGTCTACCAGGCCAGGCCCTATGTCTCCCCCGACACCAAGGAATGGGTCATCTCCAACTCGACCCTGATGCCAACCGCCGACGGCAGCAAACAGGCGATCGTGCATTTCGAGATCACCATCGAGAGCTTCCGCCAGACCGCCGCGGTCGACAGCCAGTTCGACGTGGTGATCGTCGATGCACGCACGGGTGCGGTCGTGATCGACAGCCGCCTGCCGCAGCGCATGGGCACCACGCTCGGACGGCCCGACGACCTGCGGTTCCGGCCCATAGTCGCCGCCCGTCAGCCGGCGGGGCGGCTGAGGTTGGGGGAGCGGCCCGCCGCCTACCAGCGTGCCAAGCCTGTCAGCGGCAACGCCAACCGCTGGTACGTGGCCGCCGTCGCCCGCACGCCGGTCGGGTGGCTGTACGGGATCGGGGTCTGGCCCGTCGGCCTGGTCGTCGTCGCCCTGCTCCTGCTCGCGCTGTCCGGGCTGGGCTCCCGGGCTACCAGGCGCGTGCTGGTCCACGCCGCCACCACCGACGCCCTGACCGGCATCGGCAACCGGCGCAAGCTCATGGCCGACCTGGAGCGGGAACTGGCCGCCGCCAGCACGGCCAGGCAGCTGCTGCTGATGCTGTTTGACCTCAACGGTTTCAAGTCCTACAACGACACCTTCGGGCACCCAGCCGGGGACGCTCTGCTCGCCCGGCTCGGTGCTGCGCTGAAGGCCGCCATGCGCCGTCGCGGCGGCGCCTACCGCCTCGGCGGGGACGAGTTCTGCATCCTGGCCCCGGTGGGCCAGGACGGCACCGACCCGACCATCGCCGCCACCGAGGCGGCCCTGACCGAGCACGGCGACGGCTTCTCGATCACCGCCTCGTACGGAGCGATCGTGCTGCCCCAGGAAAGCCGGGACGCCAGCGAGGCGATGCGCCTGGTCGACCAGCGCATGTATGCACAGAAGGCCTCCGGGTGGCGCTCGGCCGACCGGCAGAGCAGGGACGTGCTGCTGCGCGCGCTCTACGAACGCAACCCGGACCTCGCCGAGCGTTTCGAGACCGCCGCCCGGCTGGTCGAGGGAGTCGGCCAGCGGATTGGCCTGGCCAGCGACGAGCGGCAGCAGCTCCAGCAGGCTGCCGAGCTGCACGACATCGGCAAGGTCGCCATCCCCGACGCGATCCTCCACAAGCCGGGTCCGCTTGACGATGACGAGTGGGCGTTCGTGCGCCGGCACACGCTGATCGGGGAGCGCATCATCGCGGCCGCGCCCGCCCTGGCCCCGGCGGCCAGGCTGGTGCGCTCGACCCACGAGCGCTTCGACGGCGGCGGCTATCCGGACGGGCTGTCCGGCGAGCGGATCCCGCTCGGGTCGCGGATCATCGCCGTCTGTGACGCCTTCACCGCGATGACTCACCAGCGTCCCTACGCTCCCCAGATGACCCCCGAGCAGGCCCTGGCCGAGCTGCACCGCTGCGCCGGCGAGCAGTTCGACCCGCAGGTGATCGCCGTACTGTCCAGCGTCGTCGCCGACATGACCGTCGCCCAGCCAAGTCCGTAGCAAGACCGGACCACTCCCAAACGCGCCGGCTGGCGGCTGCCGGCTACGTCCGACTCCTGCGTCGACACCGGCACCGGCTCATTCCCCAGAATGCGAGCAGATGACGATGATCCTGCGCTGGCTCGAGGGCTTCGGACGGTTCTGGTACGGCTTCATCATCGGCGACGACTGGACCGTCGCGGCGACGGTGGCGGTCGCGCTGCTGGTGACGTGGCTGCTGCACACGGCGGCCGTGGCCACGTGGTGGCTGCCGCCGGTGGCCGCCGTGCCCGTAGGGTCGGGTCGAGCGTGAGCTGTTCTCGCGGGCAACGGCGTGGCCGCGTCCGCGTCCTGCTGATCACCCTTTGACAAGCTCCTGCAATAAGCTTGGCTTGTGACTTGACACCGGCGACCTGTTGGTTGCGTCCCGGGGATGGTAGACGCTATGGCTTCAGCATCACAGGACGACCTGCCCCGCGCATTCCGGCAAGCTGGAAGCCCCCGATGGTCCCGGTCGATTGCGGCTGGCAGGTACCGCAGGATGCCAGCCACTGACGTTCCGCACTTCTTGTAGCTGATTTGGCCCCCACTTGGCGCTGTCAGCTGGGGCCGTAGGCCGTGGCGGGGACGCCGAGCAGGTCGAGGATCTGCTGGTGTAGTGGGGTGAGTTCGGCCTCGAAGGTCTGCACGAGTTGGCCGTCGCGGTGCAGTTCGTGGCGGGTGAGGTCGTTGAAGACGGCGAGAATCCGTTCGGCGGAAGGCGATTGGCAGGCGCGCAGTTGGGGGTAGAGCGGGATGTCGGCGGTGGCGGCGGCTTTCATGGCGGTGCGGATCTGGCGTTCGATGAGTGCGCCGACGAGGAGGGCGAGGAACTGGCAGCAGAAGATCGCTTCGATGCGGGCGGGGTCGCGTAGCCAGATCGGGTCGGCGTCCTGGACGGACTTGAGCAGGTGGTGGCGGCGTTCGAGGTTGGGCTGGTACCGGTAGGCGACAAGCGCATCCTTCTCGGTCAGGTTCCGGTCGTTGGTGACCAGCGGGAAGCAGCCGTCGCTGGCGGCGTCGTCGGCGATCAGGTCGTCGCGGGATCGCCACTGGATGCTGTGGCGGGTGCGGGTGGTGCGCCGGTAGCGGGTCTGGGCGCCGGGCCGGCCGCGCTGCTCCTGCCGGAAGCCCTCCTCGACGGTCTCGGTGACGGTGACCTCCAACCAGCGGGCTGAGCCGGTGTCGGCCAGCGCCTTGGCGGCGGCCTGCTCGACCGCGGCGCGGGTGCGGAGCCGGGTCTTCGGCCCGGCCAGTTTCGTGGCCAGTTCCTCGATGGCGGCGGTGCCGGCCTCGATACGCGACCGGCGGGCGTGGGTGTCGCGGGCGGCTTTGACGGTGGAGTGGACCCAGATGATGCGGTAGCCCTCCGCGGAGGGCAGTGGGGACGGGAACGTCGACCACACGCGGGGCAGGTCACCGATCCGCTCGCCTGGCAGGCGGATCGCTTCTGTCCACTGTGGTTGGTTGGTCTGGATCCAGTCGCGGAACCACTTGTCCTCGCCGCGGGTGCGGGGCAGCACGGTGACGAACCGGCCCTCCTGGCCGTCGATGTGGCGCATCGCCTCCCCGGAACACAGCTTGGAGTCGGCCACGTAGAGGAAGTCGCGCCGGCCCAGCACCTTGACCAGCGCGTCCCAGGTCGGCACGTGGGTCGGGTCGTCGGCGGTGTTGCCATCGGCGAGCCGGTAGGCCATCGGCACCGACCCGTCCGCCGAGACGGTCAGGATCCACACCAGCTGTTTGAGGTCTGGCCGGTGGTCCTTGGGGTGGCCGAAGGTGACCGCTGCGGTGGGCTTGCCCCGACGCGGCCGCCCGTCCGCATCGTCGTACTGGCCGTGCACGGACACCGAGGTCGAGTCGTTGTGCATCTCCGAGGTGTCCACCCCGAACTCGGCGATCACGCCGACGGTCAGCTCGGTGAGCAGGCTGGCCCGGTCCGCGTCGAACAAGCTGACCAGTGCCCGACCGACCCGGTCGTCATTGAGCCACGCGGTGTCCCCGCCCGGCAGACCGAGAAGGTTCGGTGCGTACGGGGCGGCCCACGCACCCAACCCGTACAACGGCGCCCGCCCGACCAGCAGGTTGACCACCAGCAGCCGGATCGCCGTCACCGGCGACAGCTTGAACCGACGGTCCGGCTCCGGCAGCCACCGCGCCAACGCCTGATCCAGGCCGATGCGGTCCAGGAAGTGGTTGACCAACGGCAACCCGCCCAACCGGTAGCTGACCAACCCGAACGGCCCACCCTTCGGCGTGTCCACGCCCACCTCCGCACCTCGACAATCCTTCCGTATATTATACGGAAGGATTGTGAAAGATGGAGACACCGACACACCCAAGGAGGATGACGTGGCAGACGACGAACTCGCCCGGCTGGAACGTCGCTACCGCGAGTTGAAAAAGCGCCTACAAGGCCTCGGCTTCGCCGTCGCGGGCACCATCGCCGAGCGCTACACCGTGTGCGGCAAGGCCAACTGCCGCTGCCACGCCGACCCGCCGCAGCGGCACGGCCCCTACCACCAGTACAGCCGCAAGGTCGCCGGCAAGACCATCAGCCGCCTCGTCAGGGCCGACCAGGTCGACCAGTACCGGCAGTGGATCGCCAACCGGCGCACCCTCGACGACATCACCACAGCCATCGATGAGATCTCACACCAGGCCGCCGAACTCCTCAC
>WNGA01011868.1_pt1 | contig 16382 bp, 18 predicted proteins | sample 5400061 | NCBI WGS metagenome assembly WNGA01 (sample SAMN13153366, study PRJNA577476) | soil metagenome | isolation source: 100 cm soil or saprolite under grassland replicate 2 | place: USA:California | collected 2016-06-15 | reverse complement strand
CCTCGGGTCGTTGCTGCACCGCTTCCCCGAACTCCGCCTCGCCGTCCCCGCCACCGAGCTGCACTGGGGCCACGGCGACGGGCTCGTGTTGCGCGGCCTGTCCGAGCTGCCCGTCATTCCCGGCCCGCGCAGAATTAGTCCCTGGTGTCTCCCTGCGGGAGACGTCCTGCGGGGTGAAAATCGGGGGTGGTTGCCCGCCGACGTCGTGCTTGCTTGGTGCCTTGAGCCCGGGAATTAGTCTGAACGCTGGGAGCCGCCGCCAGGGTCCTGCATTGTTGCCGTTGAGCACGCGATTCCGCCTTGTCGTCCCTGCTGGCTCCTGCGGGCAGCCACCGGTATCTGGGTACTGCTCGCGGGAGGACAGGTGTGATGGAGGAGATTAGCGAGGAGGCTGCCGAGCTGGTGGCGCGGGTGGCTGCGCTGGATATCGGCAAGGCGTCGCTGGTGGCGTGCGTGCGGGTGCCGCATGAGAGCAGGCCGCGGGCGCGCCGGCAGGAGGTGCGCACGTTCGCCACGACCACCCGGTCGCTGCTGGGGTTGCGGGACTGGCTGATTTGCCAGGGGGTGACCTTGTGTGTGATGGAGGCTACCTCCACGTATTGGAAGCCGCCGTTTTACCTGCTGGAAGACGCGATCAAGTGCTGGGTGGTCAACGCCCGGGATGTGAAGAACGTCCCCGGCAGGCCGAAGACGGACCGGCTGGATGCGGTCTGGCTGTGCAAGCTGGCCGAGCGGGGGATGCTGCGCCCGTCGTTCGTGCCGCCGCCGTGGCAGCGGGATCTGTGCCGTTACCGGCGCACCCTGATCCAAGAGCGCACACGGGAGAAGCAGCGCGCCGAAAAGCTGCTGGAAGACACCCAGATCAAGCTCTCGTCGGTGATCAGCGACATCTTCGGCAAGTCCGGCCGGGACATGCTGGAAGCGCTCATCGCCGGCCAGCGAGACCCCTATGTGCTGCCCGTTACGGGAAGACGCAGGTCACTACCCGCAATCGTGTATTCGAGCCCAACAGGGTCTGGCAGCGGGTGCACGAGTCGCTGCTGGCCGAACTGCACGCCGCTGGGGCGCTGGACTGGTCCAAGGCGGTGACCGACGGCTCTCACGTGCGGGCACTGAAGGGCGCCCCGAAACGGGACCGAGCCCGGCCGGCCGTGACCGGCCTGGCGCGCAGCACCACCTGATCACCGAAGCGCACGGGATCCCGCTGGCGGTGTCGCTGATACGACTTCTCGTTCTACGGTGGCTCCGAGGTCACGCCCAAGCCCGACTCACGGCGGCGAACCTGTTCGCCGAAGACGTTCGGGTCCACCCGACCGATACATCGCCGGCTCGCTATCGAGGTTGCCGGTCCCTGGTTTCCCGGTGACCGCCGCTGGCGCTCCGTGGTCTCGATAGGCAGCCGCCCGGACCTGCCCAGAGCGCGATGTCACGGGGGGTCGGCGGCCAGGCTGCGCCGGAGGACTCGGATGAGCACCGTGACCGCGGCCGGGTAGGCGCCTTCGGAGGGGGTGCCGTATCCGATGATCAGCCCGGGGGCTGGTACGGGGCGGGCGGGGGCGGATTGCCAGGACTCGGAGAGCCCGAGCAGGGCGAGATCCTCCGAGGCTGCCAGGTCCACGACGTCTTTTTCGTCTAGGGAAGATGGCAACGGCAGCAGCAGGTGCAGGCCCGCGGCGATACCCCGTGGGCGTATCCCGGCGTCGGTGAGCCCGGATCGCTGCAGGGCGGCCAGGAGATGGTCGCGGCGGCGCCGGTACCTGTGCCGGCTGGCCCGGATGTGCCGGTCGTACTCGTGGCTGGTGATCAGGTCCGCCAGGGTCGCTTGGGTCAGGGCGTCGTTGTGCACGTCGCTGTGCAGCCGTTCGTCGATGACAGGCTCGATTAGCCGTTGGGGCAGCACCATCCAGCCGATCCGCAGTCCGGGCGCCAGTGACTTCGAGGCGCTGCCCACATATGCCACCTGATCGGGCGCGGTGCCCTGCAGGGAACCGACCGGGGTGCGGTCGTACCGGAACTCGCCGTCATAATCGTCCTCGACCACCAACCCGCCTGTTGACTGCGCCCATTGGGTCAGCCGGATCCGCCGCGCCGGGGCCAGCGTCACACCGCACGGATACTGATGCGAGGGCGTCACGAACACCGCTGCCGGCGCGGCGTCATCCCCGGCCAGCTCGTCCAGGCGGGCACCCTGCCCGTCGACCGGCAGCGGCGCGAGCCGCAGGCCGCTGTGGCGCAGCACCTTGCGCTGAAAGCTCCACGACGGCTCCTCGACCGCAGCCGTCGCTTCCGTCGGCCTCGAGCGTGCGAGCGTTCGGCCCAGGAGCGCGAAGGCTTGTACCGAACCGGAGGTGACCACCACGTTCTCCGGAGTGCACCGCACGCCACGGGTCCGGCCCAGGTAGGCCGCCAGAGCCTCTCGCAGGGCGATGCTGCCGCGGGGGTCACCGTATCGAAGCATCTGGGCGGGCGAGCTGAGTACTCGGCGGCTGGACCGCAGCCACGCAGCCGCAGGGAACCGGTCGATGTCGGGATTGCCGGGGGCCAGGTCCAGCCGTGTGGGCGCCGAGGGCGGGGACGGTGCGGGCGCGGCGGCGCTGGGCGGCAGCGTCGAGACGACGGTGCCGACACTCGGCGTCGCCGTGAGGTATCCCTCGGCTGTCAGCTGGTCGAAGGCGGCCACCACCGTTCCGCGGGAGAGGCCGAGCTGTTGTGCGAGAGTCCTCGTCGAGGGAATCCGGGTGCCGGCCGCCAGCCGGCCGGACTGGACAGCCTCACGCAGCGCGGCCTCGACCCCCACCCTGCGCCCGGTCTCTGCACCGGTGTTGAGGAACAGATCGACCCCGGACGTGGTCCAATCCTGCAGCATGGATGTGGACCTTACCCTTGGGCCGCGCCGTTTCATAGCGTGACCATCGTGGATGCAGGCACCCGCGAGAACCCGGCCGTCGCCTTCGGGCTGGCCGCGGCCCGGCTGGACGTCGAGATGCTCCGCGGCTGCCACGGCGATGCGGTCCCTCAGGGTGGCCTTGCGGCGGTCCACTGTGTCGGCAGGCCGGCCGGCCGCGCGACCCCAAGGTACGCCGAGGACGAACGGCGGTTCACGCGCCAGGAACTCGCGGATCTGGTCTGGCTGGCGAGCGTGACCAACGCCGCGAACCGACTCGACACCGCAGCCCGCCCTGGGCCGTGACCCGTTCCCCAGGCAACCGCCGTTCAGCAGAGGAGAGACCAGATGTCGCCGCAGTCGCCATCCATCGCCAAGGAGATCCTGGACCGCAATATCGCGGCTTTGAACAACCGGGACATGGAGGCCTACCTGGCCAACCAGCACCCCGACATCGAGTTCGTCGTTCCGGGGGGCGCGACCCTGCACGGGCGGGAGCAGGTGCGTGAGAGCACCCAGGCGTTCTGGACCGCGTTCCCGGACGGCCGGCTGGCGTTCGGAGAGCAAGTGCTCGGCGAAGACTCGGCCGCCACCGAGGTGGTCTTCACGGGGACCCATACGGGACCGATGCCCACCCCGGGTGGGGACATCGCCCCGACAAGCCGGGCAGTCCACATGACGTCGGTCTCGATGTTGCGCTTCAAGGACGGCATGGTCGCCTATGAGCGCGTCTTCATGGACCAGCTCCAGATGCTGACGCAGCTCGGGCTCGCCCCGGCGCCGGCCGAGGCCTAGTCGAGGATCCGGGCTGAACACCCGTCTGGCGAGCTCGCCTGGTCGCTGCCGGCCGGATGACACGTCGGCGGAGCGAGGAGCACAAGTGGAGGAACCGAGTCTGGGCCACGTTCCTGCGGATGCACCCTTGAAAGGCGGCACCACGGGTCGGCCCGGCGCCGGGAACGACGATATGCCCGCGCCCCGGCTCGCGTCCCGCCGGGAGTGGACGGGCCTGGTCGTTTTGACCCTCCCGGCCCTGCTGATCTCCATGGATCTCAGCGTCCTGTACCTTGCCGTACCGAAGATCAGCGCCGCCTTGCAGCCGAGCCCGGCGCAGTTGCTGTGGATCACCGACATCTACGGTTTCCTGCTGGCCGGATTCCTGGTCACCATGGGCACCCTCGGTGACCGGTTCGGGCGCCGCCGTCTTCTCCTCATCGGCGGCGCCGCGTTCGGACTGGCGTCTCTCGCCGCGGCATATGCCCCCAGCGCTGGCTTCCTCATCGCGGCCCGGGCAGCCCTCGGCATCGCAGGCGCCACGCTCGGGCCCTCCACGCTGTCGCTGATCGGCGCCATGTTCCCCGACACGCGGCAGCGATCCGTGGCCATCGCCGTCTGGTCAATGAGCTTGTCTGCCGGTGGCGCGCTCGGCCCCGTCGTGGGCGGCCTGATGCTTGAGCGCTATTGGTGGGGTTCGGTGTTTCTCCTTGCCGTTCCCGTCATGGCTGTGCTGGTCGTCGCGGGGCCTTTGCTGCTCGCCGAGCAGCGCAACCCCAAACCGGGCAGGCTCGACCTGACCAGCGTGGGCCTCGGCCTGGCCGCCGTGCTGGGCGTCATCTACGGCCTGAAACAACTGGGACAAGGCGCCCCGGCGCGGCCTGCAGCGGCCGCCATTGCGGTCGGCCTCGGATCCGGCTGCCTCTTCGTGCGCCGCCAGGCGCGCGTCCCGGACCCCGTAGTCGACCTGCAACTGTTTCGCCGGCCGATGCTCGCCACCGCGCTGGCCGCCAACACCCTCGGGTTCTTCATCGTCTTGGGGATCACGCTGCTGGTTGACCAGCAGCTCCAGCTGGTCGTGGGACTCGGCCCACTCAAGACCGGGCTGGCCACCGTGCCCATGTTCGTCGTGTTCATCGGCGGCGCCCTGGCCAGCCCGGCTGTCGTCGCGCACGTCCAGCCCTCGACCGCGATCGCCGCCGGGTTCCTGGTCGCTGCCGCAGGGCTGGCTACGCTCATGGCAGCACAACCCGGCCCAGCAGGCTTTTGGCCGCTCGTTGCCGGCCTGGTGGTGCTGGCCGCGGGCTTGGCACCGATCTTCCCGATGGTCACCAACCTGGTCCTCGCCGCCGCACCTCCCGAGCGGGCCGGCGCGGCCACGGGACTTGCCGAGACCAGCACGGAGCTCGGCGGAGCTCTCGGCATCGCCATCCTGGGCATCACCGGGTCGATCGCCTATCGCGCAGCCCTCGCCGGGTCGCTCCCGCCCACACCCCCGGCCAGGTGGTTCAGGCCGCCCGCGGGAGTCTGGGCGCGGCGATGGCCGCCGCCCGAGCCCTGCCCGAGCCGCTGTCGTCCGCAGTCGCGGTGGCCAGCCAAGCAGGCTTCACCTCGGGGGTGCACGCTGCGTCGGCGCTCGGCACGCTGGTGGCCGTGAGCGTCGCAGCGCTCGTCTGGCTTGCGCGTCGGCGCCTGGCCAGTCCGCCGGGCGGCGGGCCGTGACGGGTTGATCGGCGTGGACCCAACGTTCTCATTCCCAGAAGTAGCGGGAGCCGCCGAAGGTGCGCGGCTGACCTGCCGCCACACACCAGCCGCGCCACCGTCCCGCGAGTAACCGACGAGTCAGGAGTTTCAGGTGAAGGTGATCATTGTCGGCGGAGGCACTGGAGGGATGTGCCTAGCCCACGGCCTGAAGAAGGCTGGAATCCCGGTGACCGTTCTCGAGCGCTACCGGGGCCGCGCCGACGGCCTGTTCGGCTACCGAGTTGGCATCGACCCGACCGGTAGCAAGGCGCTGCACGAATGCCTGCCGGCCGAGACGTTCGAACTGTTCCTGGCCACCTGCGCCCGGCGCCCGGCGGCATTCAACGTCCTGACCCAGCGGATGCGCACCACGGCCTCGATCGGCCTGCCCGAGCCGGCCGTCCCCAGCGAGGGCGAGCAGTCGGTATCCCGGGCGGTGCTCAGGCAGGTGCTGTTCACTGGCATGGACGACGTCGTCGAGTTCGGCAAGACCTTCACCCACTATGACCACAATGCCGACGGCACGGTGACCGCGCACTGCGACGACGGCGCCCAGCACGTCGCCGGCGTCCTCGTCGCCGCGGACGGTACCCGGTTGGCGGTGCGCGCCCAGTACCTACCCGACGCGCAGATCCGCGACGCAGGGGTGATCGCGATCGCCACCAAGACGGCCCTCACGAATGAGGTCCGCGCTTCGCTGCCTGACCATGTGTTCGGTGCGGTCACCATGATCCTCGGGACCCGGGGCATGGTCGGTGTGCTGCATGCCATGGAGTTCCCGTGGGACGACCGCGGATCGGTCCTGCCGGGCACCGGGCCCCGGGCCCGGCAGCTGATCGAGGCGTGGCCCCAGCTGGCAGACGGTGCCGCAGGCGACTACGTCAACCTCTCCGTCATGACCTCCGCCGACCGGTACCCGCCGGACGCCACACAGCGGCGCGGCTCTGATCTGATCCAGCTCGCCCTCGACTTGACCACCAACTGGCACCCCAGTCTGCGGCGCCTGGTATCGCAGTCGGATCCGGACAGCGCGTTCCCCGTCAACGTGCTCACCTCGGTCCCGCTCGAGCCGTGGCCGACGACGAACGTAACCCTGCTCGGCGACGCCCTGCACACCATGACCCCCGGACATGGCGTCGGCGCGAACACGGCGCTACGTGACGCCGCCCTGCTCTGCCGGGCCCTCACCGAGGTGCACACGGGACAACGCCAGCTCCACGACGCCGTCTCGGACTACGAGCAGCAGGTCATTCCGTACGGCTTCGAGCGCGTCCGCGATTCGCTCAACCAGAACGCCACGCGCGGCGACGACCCCCTGTACAGGCCCGCGACGCGACGACTCGCCCTCTTCGGGGCCCGGACCTACTTCAGCCTGACCAGCAGGGTGCCGTCCATGCGGCAGAAGTTCGTCGACAGCATGACCGAGTACCGGGGCGCAGACTTCTGACCGGGGACAGCAGCGAGCAGCCGCAGCGCGCCGCACCAACGCCAGGCCAGCCCTGCGGGACGACCCGGCGAACACGGATCCAGGTGCTGGTTGGCGTCCCTGTCGTGCTCATCGTGGTCTTCGCGGTCCGGCGAGCCGCCATCGACGTCCCCAACCTGGCTTCCGGCGCCGTCCCTGATTCGCCGACAGACGTCGCGTTCGCCTCGCACCCCGGACTCGCCTATGCGCACATCATCCCCAGCTTGGGGTACCTGCTGGGCGCGCCCCTGCAGTTGTCCCGCAGGTTCCGGACCACGGACTATGACCGGCATCGTCGCCTCGGTCGCATCCTGATCGCGTCGGCTGCCCTGGGGACGGTCTTCTCGGTCATCTTCGGGCTTGGTTTCGCGGTCGGCGGGGGCGCCGAGGCGGCCGCGGGCGTGATCTTCGGGACGTACATGATCTGCTGTCTCGCGTTCGCGATCCGCGCGATCCGCAGGGGCGACGTCGCCGGGCATCGGCGCTGGATGATCCGGGCGTTCATCATCACGATCGCCGTCGGGACTGTTCGTCTGTGGGTGATGGTGCTGTGGGGCAGCGGGCTGATGAGTATCGAAGCCGCCTTCGGCGTCGGCTTCTGGGCCGCCTTCCTCCTGCACCTGGTGGCCGCCGAGGCCTGGCAGAGACGGAACCCCGCCCCATGACGGGCACCAAGGGCATCCCAACGGCGGGCCGCGCGGGCGCCGGGACCCAAGGTGGGACGCAAGCGGTGATCCAGGTATAGTTACCCGAATGGCTAACGATCCGTTCAGGGCGGTTGCCCACCCGATCCGGCGCGGGATCGTTGAGCAGCTGGCTCACGGCCCGGCCACGGTCGGTGTCGTGACGCGCGGCTTCGGGGTCTCGAAGCCGACGATCTCGAAGCATCTGAAGGTGCTGGAGAGCGCGGGCGTTGTCGTCCGCACGGTGCAGGGCCGCACACACCAGCTCGACCTGAACGTCGCGCCGCTCGTCGAGGCGGCCGAGTGGTTCGATCGTCAGCGCGTCGTCTGGACGCGGATGTTCGACGCAGTCGATGACCTCCTCAGCGAACGGAAAGAGCAGCCGTGACCGACCCCGAGCGTCAGGATGTGACGGCGATCCGCATCGAGCGCAAGTTTGCCGCGCCGGCCCAGATGGTGTTCGAGGCCTGGACAAGCGCCGAGCTGCTGCGCCGCTGGTATCCGCCGGGCGCGGACTGGGACACGCCTGTCGCCGAGGTCGACCTGCGCGTCGGCGGCCGGCTGCGGCTCGTCATGCGCAGCCCGGACGGCGAGGAGTTCGGGGGCGGCGGCGAGTACCGTGAAATCACGCCTCCGACGCGGCTCGTCTTCACCTGGGCGTGGGACCGGCCGGACGTCGCCGAGGGCGTCCAACTCGTCGTAATCGACTTCACCGAGCATCCTGATGGGTCAACCACCGTTGTGATGACCAACCACGGATTGGCTGGCGAGCAGACTCGTGAATCGCACCGCGAGGGCTGGGAGGGATCCTTCGACAACCTCGCCCGCTTGGTCTCCCTATGACGGGGTGGCTGGCGCGGGCTGCGGCGAACACCGCGCTTCGCGGTGAGGAGCCGCGTAATCGGTTCGCGCGCTGGACGGCGCGGTGGCTCACGCAGACGCCCGCGGTTCCCGGGTCGCGGTTTCAGGACGCTGGCGGGCCGTTCCCTCGCCACTGGCGCAGATTCCCCGACCCGTGGCCGATAGCCGATCCTGCTGACGCGGACGTGCCGGACACGCTCGCCGCCGCGATCGAGGAGCTGCCTGCCACCTGGCGCGAGGTGATCATCGCCCGCGATGCGCTCGACCGCGACGCTGTCGAAGTCAGCGAACGGCTCGGCCTGACTCTGCAGCAGCAGCGAGTGATCCTGAACCGGGCCCGGGCGAGGCTGCGGGAACGCCTCGCCCGCCGCTTCACCCCGGAAGGCGACCGGTGAGCACGGCGCTCGCGGTCTCTGCGGCGCCGCGCACGCTCACACAGCGGCTGTTGCCGCTGCAGGTAGCGGTCGGGCTGCAGGGCATCATCCTCTGGGTCCCGGTCGAGAAGCTGTTCATGACGCAGATCGGGTTCACACCCGGCTCGGTCGCCATCATGGCTGCGGCTTACGCCGCGGTCGTCCCGCTGCTCGAGGTGCCGTCCGGCATCCTCGCCGACCGCTGGAGCAGGAATTGGATCATGGTCTGCGCCAGCATCGCGCTGATCGCAAGCTCGCTGCTGGGCGGCCTCAGCACGAATGTGCCGACCTACATCGCCGCCGCGATGATCCTCGGCGTCTACTTCGCGCTCAACTCCGGCACCATCGACAGCATCGTCTATGACGTCGTCCTTGAGGAGACCGGCTCGAGTGACCAGTACGAGACGTGGATCGGCCGCGTCCGGATGGTCGAAAGCGGCGCATTCGTGGCAAGCGCGCTCGCCGGCGGCCTGCTGGCTGGCTGGTCCTCTGTCCGGCTCACCTACTTCGCCTCGCTCCCGTTCGTCGCGATCGCGATCGCGGCGTTCCTGCGCTTCGACGAGCCGCGCCTGCACCGCAGCGCAGAACCCCTCGCGCTGCGAAGGCACGTCGCGCTCACCTATCGGACCATGATCCGCGAGCCGGGTGTGCGGCAGGTCATGCTGTTGGCCGCGCTCGTCGGCCTGCTGTCCCAAGCCGTGTTCGAGTTCGGCCCGCTCTGGCTCGTTGCCCTCGCTGCTCCGGCCGCGCTGTTCGGCCCGTACTGGGCGGCACTGGTCTCCACACTCGGCGTCGGCGGCTACCTCACCAGCAAGCTGAACCTAGGCCACCGCGCCACCGTGAGCCTGCTTGCGTTCTGCGCGCCGGCAGCGGCATTCGCCCTCACCCAGACCCGGTCCCTGGCCGCCGTGATCGCCGCTCAGACAGTGCTCGCGTTGCTACTGGCGATCATCAGCATCCGCGCCGGCAAGCTCCTGCACGACGGGGTGCCTTCCAATCTCCGGGCTGGCGTCTCGTCCGGCGTCGGCACGCTCTCCTGGATGCTGTTCCTGCCATTCTCACTGGTGTTCGGGTGGTTTGCCCGCATCCACGGAGTACAGCGGGCGGGCTGGTTCCTGACCGCGGCCGCCGTGGTCATAGGGCTTCTGCTGATCGTCTCCGCCCTGCGTCGCCCGAAGCCGCTCCCGGCCACGACCGGGGACCTCGCGGCGCAGCCGGACGAACTCGCCTGCAAGGAGCTCGTCGAGCTCGTCACCGACTATCTCGACGGCGTGCTCCCAACCGACCTCAACGACAAGTTCCGGCAACACCTCAAGGGCTGCGGCGGCTGCGGCGAGTACGTCCGCCAGATCGGCCTCACCATCCGCGCCCTCCAGCAAGCCGACCTACAGCTCACACCCCGGCCCCAGGCCCCTGCCTCAGCAGACCCGAACCAACCCGACCGATGAGACACCCTCTCGGCGGGCGACAAATGGAGGACATTCATGCTGCTCGACAAGAAGACCGCGATCGTCTACGGCGCCGCCGGAGCGATCGGGTCCGAGATCGCGCGCGCGTACGCCCGCGAGGGCGCCGAAGTGCACCTAGCCGGCCGCACCAAAGCGACCCTTGAGAAGGTCGCCCGGCGCATCCAACAGGACGGCGGCGCTGCGCACGTCACGCACCTCGACGTCCTAGACCAGGCGGCGGTCGAGCAGCACGCCGCCGCTGTCGCCGCCGACCGCGGCGGCATCGACATCTGCTTCAACGCCACATCCAACGACGACCTCCAAGGCACACCACTCCTCGCCATGCAGTTCGAGGACTTCCTGCGCCCGGTAACGAAAGCCGTCACCGCGCACTTCAACATCGCCACCGCCGTCGGCCGGCATATGACCCGCCGCGGCCACGGCGTCATCCTCGTCATGGCCGGCGGCCGGGAGGCGATCCCCCGACTCGGCGGCTCCCACGTCGCCTGGGCCGCGCTCGCCGGACTCTGCCGCCAGCTCGCCGCCGAGTTCGGACCCCACGGCGTGCGGGTCAATTGGCTGCTCTCACCAGGCTCACCCGGCCACGACGAACATGACCAACGGCACCACGAGACGAGCCACGGCGAAAACGAGGCCGCGGCCGCGCCAGGCACCGAGGGCCTGCTGATACGCCACCAGCCCAGCTACGACGAGGTGGCCAACATCGCCACCTTCGCCGCATCGGACTGGGCCCGCACCATCACCGCGAGCGAGATCAACTTCACCGGCGGAGCGGTCATCGACTAAACCCTGAACACTGGCAGCGCTGCAGCTCTATCCGCCGAAGAAAGATGCGCCAGCGCCAACGCGGTGCAGCCTTGACCTCTTGGGAGCGAAACGGGAGCGGCGAGGCGCCGCCAGATGCGGTCAAACGCCGTGACCGGAAGCCAGACAATGTCTGTGACCAGCGGAGACGTCAGCTAGTGAACATCCACCGGGCGCTGCGGGCGTCTATCCGGCGCAGATCGCCGCGTTGGCACTTGTCAGTCACCCTCGGTCCTAGTCCGGCCGGGCAGCCCTGAGCGTCGTCTGCCGGAGCCGGGGCAAGGCGCTGCGCGAGATGCTTTTGGTCGAAGGCCTCCGTGGCGGCTGTCAGCGGAGCATCGACCTCGCGGTTGGGGACAGCCGCAGCCGTTCGGTGCTGGAGACCGATTCCGGGGCGATGTCCGGTGACTGGTTGTCGGAGAACCACACGAAGGCGTGCTCGCCGGCGCGGACCGGCAGCGCGGGGAAGGTGTTCTCGGCGTACTCGGTCCGGAAACTGGCGATCGCCTCGGGTCCGGTGAGCGTGTCGATCTCCCGTACCAGGTCGTCTTCGAAGGGCTGGTCGCGGTAGTAGATCGTGGCAGTGATCAGCGTCTCGGGGATTTGCATGTGTCCGAGTGGTGGCCTGGGTGCCATGGGCGGGAAGTCTCGTACCGGGCTGAGCAGCAGCACGTTGTCGCTATCGATCATGGTGGCGTTCGCTTGGCTGCTGTGAGTCTTCCACGCCGGTCCGGTGTAGAAGGCGGACAGGGCCTCGGCCCGGCCGGCCATATCGTCGAACGCGCGCAGCCAGATGAAGCGGTCCGGATCGTCGAGGTCCCGGAATGTGCCGACGATCTGCATGCCGAGCGCCTCCTGCGGCTCGACGAACTCCCGGTCGAATAGCTCGATCAGTTCGTCCCGGCGGCCGGGCAACAGGGTGTATTGCCGCAGCTCGAGAACTCTCACTGGACCTCCAGGGTCGATGTCAGCACGTCGGCGATCGACGTCCGCCGCAGCTGGGCGCGCAGCGCGTGCTCCGCGCCTTCGTAGACCGGGCCGAGCGCGAGCCGGATGCCGCGACCCACCGGGCACTTGAGAGGGTGATCTGCTCCGGGTCTTTGGCCAGGGACCAGCCGGCGGCGGCACCCTGGCGGACTTCGACGAGGCCCGCCTGGCGAAGGTCGCCGAGGCTGCGGCGCAGGACCACCGGGTTGGTGTTGACGCTGGCGGCGACTCGTTCCGAGGTGAGCACGGGCTGGCCACGCTGCTGGGCGAGGGCCATCCAGGCCAGCGCGTGCACGGCTATCGTGAGTCGGCTGTTCGCAGCCACGAACCCCACCCCCTTTTGCCAGGCGCGACTTGGCGGTCGCGCTGTAACAGTTTTAGTTACAGTCAGTGGGGTGTCAAGCGACGCGGGGGTCTGAACATGGCGGGGCACTGTTGCGTTGTGCGATTCCTGCCCAGCGTCGGAGCATTGCCTGGCTACTCCGGTCAGATTGTCAATGCGAGATCGTCGAAGACCTTGCGGAGCCTGCGGTCTTCGGGGACGTCGGTGGCGATGTCGTAGTGGCCGCGGCGCAGGTTCTGCACGGACGCGTGACCGGTGGCGATGGTCCGCGCTGAACGGTGCTGTGTCAATCCGCGCATCGGCCGGAGCCGCCCGTGGTCTGCCTCGATCGGGTTGTTCGCGTACTGCTCAACGATGTGCAGCGCTGAGGGAATCAGCTCGTCGAGGACCCGCGGGTAGCCCGGGGCGCGGTCGGTCATGACTTCGACCGGGACCGTGCCGGCACGCAGCGCCCGGGTGAAGAAGCGCCGGGCGGCCAGTGCGGGCCGAGGTACGGATCTGGGTGCTCGTGGTCCCAGCGGTCCAGAACGGCTGCGAGGGCCGGGGCATGCGCGCCGCCTGCGGGCAGGTTCCTCTTTAAGACAAAAACAAGCACGATGTCGCGTTCGGCGGAGAAGTCGGCGACGTTCTCGGTGACGACGGCCCGGCTGTCCGCGCGGGCTGTTGCCGCGACTTGCGTGTCCGGAGCGCCGCGCAGGCCAACCTCGGTGACGTGGACCGCGTCGTGACCGTACTTGTCCCGCAGCAGGCCGGCCGCTGTCGCAGGGAACATCTCGTCTATCAGGAACGCGGTCACGCCAGCAGGGCCTGACGCTGCTGCGCCGTCTCATGGCTGTGCTTGGCCATCGCCCGGTTGCGGCCGATCCGCTCGCTGATCTCGTTGGCATGATCTGCGGCGTAGTCGAGGGCGATGCGGATGAGCCGGGGGTGCACGTCAGACTCCTCGCTCAGCAGAGTGATGCGCTGCTCTTCTGTGCCAGCCAGCTCCTGGAGTCTGGCGATGATCTCCCAGACATCCGGGCCTGCGGCGAGGGCGGCCCTCCGGTCGTGCGCCGGGCCGCGGAAGGTCACTCCGGGATAGTCGAGCTGGTCGATGCCCTCGACGATGAGCTGATCCAGTAGCGCAGTCGCGGTCACGCCCTCCTGCGCGGCCCGGGATGATAGGCGGCTCTTGGCCGCGTCGCTGATCCGGAAGGACGTGCTTCTAGCCATGATTGCCTCCAGCCATCCCCAGCATTGTACCCCAAGGTAGCGCTGGTGAGCTACGGCGCACCAACCATGAACGACACTGTTGGGCGGTGAGCCGCCGACTACGTGGGCGTCTAGGCGGCTCGTCGTGGGCGCTGGCGCCAGTGCCGCCCTCGGTGCCGGATGACCGTCTGCGGGTTATTGTCATGTAATGGCCGTGGCTTGCAAGTTCTGATGGTTGCTGATCTCCGTGGGCCGGGCCTTTTGGCTGGTCGGCGGCCGTGCAGGATGCCACGCGGCACCTTGCGGAGAATATGCGGGAAAATCGTCTGGCGAAGTACGTTGGCGCAGGTCAAGGGCATGTCGGCGATATCTGTAAAACCGTCGGCTTAGCCTACGTTGGTTCGAACCCAACACCTGCCACCACGCAAAACCGCAGCTCAGAGCTAGTGTTTGCTTCGTTTCCCTCACTAAGCAAGAAGAGGTCCGGGCACCGGGTGCCCTTCGCCGCGTTGCGCAGTTTCTGCAGGTCAGCCCGCCGGGCTGAGAGCGCGCCGGGGCGAGATGGCTGCGCCACGGAGAATACGCGGAGAAGTTTGCGGCTCTGGACGCGCCGCCGCAGGTGCGGGGGGGGTGCGGTGGCCGCAAAGGCAGCGGTCCGCCGGCCGCTGGCCGGGACCTGCGAGCCCGGGTGCCGCTAGTCATCAGGGAAGGCAACCTGGTTACGGAAGGTGACGATCTGCTCGGAGCCGGGTGTCGTGGTTTCGCGCCGAACGCCGATTCCGGGCGGCTCTGATGTGCGGATTGTCGGCGGGGCCGATCGCGCAGAACATCTGGCTATGTGCGCTGACCGCGGCAGGGGTGGTGGTGGCCGGGTCTTACGATGCGAGCTGGCTGGTGGGGTGCCCGCAGTGATATCAGTCCATGGACGATATGCGCTGCTTCTTCTGCTGCCGGGAGCCGTGAGCGGACGTGGCCGGCTGCCGGGCACGTGATGCGGTGCAGCCTGCTGATGGTTGTTGCGGGCGCAAGACGCTGGCGATGCGTGCCGCTGATGGCGATAGCGGTTCGGGCAAGAGCATTCTGGGAATGCCGCGCCCGGCCTGGGCGGCGTAGGTGGCGGGGCGCAGGTGTTCAGGTGGCGTGCGACGCTATGGTGAGGGCGTTGTCGCGTCGCGGGAGGCGGACGGTGATGTCCAGCCCGCCGGCGGGCACGGCGGTTGCGTGCACGGTGCCGCCGTGCACCGCGGCGATGGACGCGACGAGGGTGAGGCCGAGGCCGAAGCCGTCGTGGCGGGTGCGGTCGTCGAGCCGGGTGAACGGCAGGAAGAGCCGGTCGACCTGGTCGGGTAGTACGACCTGGCCGGTGTTGACGACTCGCACCAGGGATGCGCCGTTGTCGGTGGTGGTCGAGATGGAGACGGTGCCGCCGGGGATGTTGTAGCGCTCGGCGTTGTCGAGCAGGTTGGTGACGAGCCGTTCGAGCAGCACTTGGTCGCCGGTCACCGGGGCCTGGCCGAGCGTGGCGGTCGTCGTGATGCCGTTGGCGGTACGTCCCTCGAGTGCGTCCTCGGCGACGGCGGCGAGATCCAGCGGGTCGGTGAGGGCACGGGCCTGATCGTTGCGCGCGAGTACCAGCAGTACCTCGATGAGCCGCTCGGCGTGACCGGCGGCCTGGCGGACATCGGCGGCCATCGACACCAGCTCGCCGCGGGCCGGTTCCGGCTTGGCCAGGACGACGTCGATCGCGGTGCGCATGACGGTCAGCGGCGTGCGAAGCTCATGGCTTGCGTTGGCGATGAACTGCCGCTGGCTGGTGAACGCGCGGTCGAGCCGTTCGAGCATCGTGTCGAAGGTGTCGGCGAGCTCACGCAGCTCGTCGCGCGGGCCCTGCAGGGCGATGCGCTGGGACAGGTCCTGCTCACTTGCCGCGCGGGCAGCTGCGGTGAGCCGGTGCACCGGCCGCAGGATGCGTCCGGCGGCGATCCAGCCCGCGGCCGCGGCGAGCAGTGTGACGCCGGCCAGGCTGAGCAGCGAGTAGGTCAGCAGGTGGGTGAGCGTCGTGGCGCGCTGTGCAGAGGCGCCGGCCTGGACACCGTTGGCATATATCGCGGCGCACTTGGTCATGGCGCCGGCGGCGGCGCGACCCGTCTGCACCGCCGTGACGCACCGCGCGATCGCCTGCTGGACCGCCGGTGGGATCGTGGTGGCCGTCGTGGGGTGCAAGGTGTGCGCGACCAGCAGGTAGGTGATCAATGCCAGCGCGGCCCCGCCGAGGGTGAACAGCGACGCGTACAGCAGCGTCAGCCGCGACCGGGCGCTGAGGTGGCTGCTCACAGCCGGTAGCCGACGCCGGTGACGGTCTCGATCAGCGGCGGGTCGCCGAGCTTGCGCCGCAACCGCCTGATGGTCACCGCGACCGTGTTGCTGAACGGGTCGGCGTGGGCGTCCCACACGTGTTCGAGCAGCTCCTCGGCGCTGACCGCAGCGCCGTCCGCGCCGGCCAGGCATTCCAGCACGCCGAACTCCTTGCGGGTCAAGGTCAGCGGGATGCCGGCGCGGCTGGCGCGGTGCCGCGCGCGGTCGATCACCAGGTCGCCCCGCTGCACGACCGCGGGCGAGCCGGGTCCGCGCCGGCCCAGAGCGCGGATGCGCGCGATCAGCTCGGAGAAGGCGAACGGCTTGCCGAGGTAGTCGTCGGCGCCCAGCTCCAGCCCGTCGACCCGATCCTCGACGTCCGCGGCCGCGGTCAGCATCAGGATGCGGCT
>WNGA01010164.1_pt1 | contig 16382 bp, 18 predicted proteins | sample 5400061 | NCBI WGS metagenome assembly WNGA01 (sample SAMN13153366, study PRJNA577476) | soil metagenome | isolation source: 100 cm soil or saprolite under grassland replicate 2 | place: USA:California | collected 2016-06-15 | reverse complement strand
GCACGTGGACGTCGATTCCGATGAGGTCGATGAGTGCACACGGCCCGAGCGGCCAATTGAGCCCGGCTGTCATCGCCGTGTCGAGGTCCTCCGGGGTGACTCCCGCTTCGTCGAGCACGCGCACGCAGTCGTTCAGGAGGGGGATGAGGATCCGGTTGACGACGAAACCGGGGGTGTCCGCGCAGCGAATCGGCCGCTTGCCGATCCGCTCGGCGAAGGCGTATGCAGTCTCCACGGCATCCTCGGACGCCGCCTCCGTGCGCACGACCTCGACGAGCGGCAAGATCGGAGCCGGGTTGAAGAAGTGCAGGCCGACGACCCGCTCCGGCCGCTCCGCGGCGGACGCGATTGCGGTGACAGAGAGAGCGGAAGTGTTGGTCGCGAGCACGGCCTCTGGGACGACCACCTCCTCGAGCTCCCGAAAGAGCTGCCTCTTCGCGTCGAGCTCCTCGACGACCGCCTCGACGACGAGCTGGCAGCCGGCCAGGTCGGCGAGCTCCGTGGTCGTCGTGAGCCGATCCAGCGCCGCATCTCTCTCCTCGGGGGTCGACCGGCCCTTTTCGACTCCTCGGCCGAGGTAGTGGGCGATCCGCTCGCGGGCCCGCTCGGCAAGCTCCTCGCTCACCTCTCGGCCGACCGTCTCGATCCCAGCCTGAACGCACACCTGCGCGATCCCGGCGCCCATCGTGCCGAGCCCGACGACGCCCACCTTGCGAACCTCTACGGTCAAGAGCCGGAGCGTACTGATTGAATAGCCGTATGGCGGTCACGGCTCAGGAGCGCAAGCTCCTCCTCGACGGCGAGTGGATCGAGACGGGCGAGTGGCACGAGGTGCGCTCGCCGTACTCGGGCGAGACGGTCGCGCGAGTTCCGCAAGCGGGCGCCGACCATGCGCGCCGGGCGGTCGACGCGGCCGCGAAAGCGATGGAGAACCCACTGCCGGCACATCACCGCGCGGAAATCCTTGACCGTGTGGCGACTCTCCTCCGGGAGCGCCAAGACGACGTCGCCCAAACCATTTGCGCGGAGGCGGCCAAGCCGTTGAAAGCAGCCCGAGTAGAGGCGGAGCGGGCTGTCTCGACGTTCACGATGGCCGCGGTCGAAGCGCGCCGTCTCGCCGGGGCAATGGTCCCGATGGATGCCTCCCCCGCCGGCGTCGGCAAGCTCGCGTACACGCTCCGCGTCCCCATCGGTGTCGTCGGCGCGATCACTCCCTTCAACTTTCCGCTCAACCTCGTCGGGCACAAGGTCGCGCCTGCGCTCGCCGCGGGCTGCGCCGTCGTCCTGAAGCCCGCCGGACAGACTCCGCTCTCCGCCCTCCTCCTCGCCGAGCTGGAGACGGAAGCCGGACTGCCCGCCGGCTGGCTCAACGTCCTCGTCGGGCCCTCCGCGGAGATTGGAGACGTGCTCGTCGACGACGAGCGCGTGCGCCTGATCACGTTCACAGGGTCGGCCGAGGTCGGCTGGAGGATCCGCGAGCGCGCCGCGCGCAAGAAGGTGAACCTCGAGCTCGGGAACGCCACGCCCGTCGTTGTCGAGGCGGATGCCGAGCTCGAGCAGGCGGCCACGAAGCTCGCGACGAATGCCTTCGCCTTCGCGGGGCAGAGCTGCATCTCGGTGCAGCGGATCTACGTACACCGGTCGGCCTACCAGGACTTCATCGGCCGCTTCATCCCCAAGGTGGAGGCGCTGCAGGTCGGCGACCCGGCCCAAGAGGACACCGATGTGGGCCCCGTCATCGACGAGGACGCGCGCGAGCGCATCGTCTCCTGGATCGAAGAGGCCAAGGCAGGCGGGGCCACCGTCCTCACCGGTGGCGAGGTCGCCGACGGCCTGCTCCGCCCGACGGTGCTCGCCGACGTGACCCCGGAGATGAAGGTTTCCTGCCTGGAGGTGTTCGGGCCGCTCTGCACGGTGTCCGCCTACGACTCGGTCGACGAAGCCTTCGCGCTCGCGAACGGTACGGAGTACGGCCTGCAGGCCGGCATCTTCACGGGCAGCGTCCACACCGCCCTCGCGGCCGCCAACAAGCTCGAGTTCGGCGGCGTCACGGTGAACGAGGCGCCTACCTTCCGCGCCGACCAGATGCCCTACGGTGGCATCAAGGCATCGGGGAACACAAAGGAAGGTCCTCGTTACGCCGTTCGCGAGATGACCGAAGAGCGCCTGGTCGTGCTCGCCGTCTAACGCGTTAGACTCGGGCCGCACGATGCACTGGGTCAGGAGACCGCGACGGCCGCCTGCGGGGGAGCCGGCTCCCGAAGCGCCGGGCGTGGCGTCGCCCCGGGCCGCCGACCCGGTTGAGCAGCTACCTCGTCCCGCACGCATGCGCCGGGAGCGACGTCTCCTCGCACGCCAGCGTGAGGTCGAGCTCCGCGACGTGGGCGGGCTGGCCGTGGAGATGGCTCGCCGCGACCGCTTTCGTCCTGAGCTCATTTTCGAGCGCGCCAACGACGTCCTCCGTCTGGAACAGCGCATGCACGAGCTGGACGGATTCCTGATCGCGTTCGCCGCCGCTCCTCGCGGGATGCGTTCCGTGCCCACCTGCCTCTGTGGAGCACCTCTCCTCCCCGGCGCCCATTTCTGCTCCAACTGTGGCCGGCCCTCAGCCGCGGCGCCGCCGGTACTCACCTGCTCGCATTGCGGCCAGCCTCTTCCCGCCGACACGAACTTCTGCGCTTTCTGCGGAAACGAGGTCTCGGCCGAAGAGCTCGACGGCGCGCCGGACCTGAACGACACGATCGTTCCGCGGTGGTCGGCCCGCGAGGAGTCCTGATGTCCGAGCCGCCACCGCCGCCTCCGCCGCCCTCCGGCCCTGACGTCCCCCCTTCCCCCGAGCCGCCGCCGCCGGAGCCGGGCGTCTGCCCGCGGTGCGGAGCTCCCCACGATCCCTACCAGGAGTACTGCCTGGAGTGCGGCCACCGCCTGCCTTCGCCGTACGGCATGCGTACCCGAGAGATCTGGTCGCGCGACTCTCCGCTCTGGCTCTGGGCGGCGCGCGGCGACAAAGAAGGTCAGCCGAAGACGTCCATACCGGTTGTGACGACCGGGCCGAGCACGACCGACACGGTCGGGGTCATCACCCAGCCTCCTACTACAGTCACCATCAATCCGCCAACGACGACCTTCGGGTCGACGACGACGCTGAGCACGACCACGACGACGACCGGGAACGTCACGTGGCCTGCCGGGAAGGACGGTTATTCCATCTTTCTCAAGTCGGTGCCCACGAGCGAGGGCCGCGCGAAGGCGGACGCAGCGGCGCAGCGGGCCCGTAACAACGGGCTGTCGCAGGTCGGCGTCCTGAACTCCTCCGACTTCTCGAGCCTGCGACCCGGCTACTGGGTGACGTTCACCGGCATCTATGACACACAGCAGCAGGCGAACGCTGCTCTTCCGAACGCCAGGGCCCGCGGCTTCCCGACCGCTTACACCAGACCGGTGCGCGACTAGCGCGCACGAGTTTGTAACACGGGCACCCGGATACTTTGTGACAGTACGGTCCGGGTGTAGGATGGCTCTCTAGAACGCTCCTCGCACGGCTCCTTAATCTTCGCTTAATGCAATTTGCAGGTATTTCATCGGGCAGCACGGTAAGCTCGATGCCGCCAGCCAGGACGGGAAGGTCGCCCGCATGTATCAGTACTCGAGAGCCATTTATCGCTCCATCAAAGACCTGATCGACCCGTACGCCGACGTCGAGAAGCAGCTCGAATACCGCCGCGAAGTGCTGGCCGCGTGCGAAGACACCATCGAGCGCCTGGCCAAAGATCCGCGCTACTTCGCGAACCCTGACCGGACGCTCTTCCAGGACATCCGCCGCTACTTCCCCATCACCTGCCAGGCCCAGGTCTCTTTCATCGAGGCGCAGATCGAGGCGGGCGCGTTCGACGGCGGGGTCGCCCGCTGCCGCGCGACCACGCGCAAGGGCAAGCCGTGCCAGCGCACGCCGCTCCCCGAGCGCGAGTACTGCCCGTCGCACCAGCACCTCGAAGCCACCCCGGCCGCCGCGTAGCTTTCAGGGATAGAGCTTGCGGTGCTCGTCGAGCATCGCGACGAACTGAGCGAGACGCCGGGCGCGGGTCTCGGGCTTCTTCGCGTTCTGGAGCCGGTACAGGATCGCGTAGCGGTTCCTACTGTCGAGCGACGAGAAGAACTCCGCGGCTCGGGGGTTTGCGTCCAGCTGCCGCTGTAGGTCGTCGGGCACCGTGGCCGTCGATTGCGGCTCGTAGGCGGCCTCCCAGCGACCGTCGGCCTTGGCTCGCTCCACCTCCCTGAGCCCGGCCGGCTGCATCCGGCCACGCGCGATGAGGTCGAGCGCCTTCTCGCGGTTGACGCGCGACCACGTGCTCCTCGGCCCTCGAGGGGTGAACTTCTGCAGGAAGAACTGCTCGTCGAGCGCGCGCCGCTGACCGTCGATCCATCCGTGGCAGATGGCGATTTCGAGTGCCTCTGCGTGGTTGACGCTCTCTATTCCGGACGTCTTCTTGGCAATCTTGAGCCAGATGCCCGGCGAGATCTCATCATTGGCCCTTAGCCAGCGCTCCCACTCACGCTGGGACCGGAACGGCTTGATCGCCAGCTCGTTCATCTGGCCCTAGCCCAGGACGAGCTGCTGGTGCGGCTCGATGTTCGAGACGCTGACGCCGACGAGCCGGAGAGCGCCGGGCCGGTCCGCAAGCGCGCGGTCGAGGAGAGCGCAAGCCAGTTCCCCGATCCGCTCCGCGTCGGCAGAGCCGACCGGGGAAGTCGTGGAACGGCTGCGAATGGAGAAATCCGGATAGCGAAGCTTGGTCGTGACGGTGCGTGCGACCCGGTCGTCCCTCGTGAGGTGCTCGGCCAGGCCGAGGGCCATGCGGTGGAGCTCGGCGTGGAGCTGCTCGCGGTCGGCGACATCCCGCGGAAAGGTCTCCTCCTGGCTGATGGAGACATTCGCCGGTGCCGAACGCTCGAGCCGCCGCGTGTCGATCCCCCGCGCACGTTCGCGAAGCAGGCGCCCGATCTTCCCCGGGAGCACCCGTGCGAGATCTCCGTCTTCCAGCGCTGCCAGCCCGCCGATCTGATCGATCCCGGCGCCACGGAGACGCTGCTCGGCCCGTGGACCGACGCCCGGCAGGAGCCGCACGGCGAACGGCGCCAGAAACGCCGCCTCGCGTCCCGGCGACACGACGGTGATCCCGCCCGGCTTGCGCCTGTCGCTCGCCACCTTGGCGACGACCTTGCTGGTTGCCACGCCCAGAGAGCAGGAGAGACTCGTCGCTCCCTTGACGGCGACCTGGACGGCTTCTGCCAAGTCCCGCGCCTTACGGAAGTCCGCCAGGACTTCCGCGAAATCGAGGTAGCCCTCGTCCATCCCCGTGCGCTCCACCGTCGGGACGACCTCGCGCACGACCGTCCAGACGGAGCGTGAGTACTCGCCGTACGTCCGGTGCCGGGGACGTACGAACACCGCCCGCGGACACCGCCGGAGGGCCTCCGCGCAGCTCATCGCCGAGCGGATGCCGTACTTGCGAGCCTCGTAGTTGGCGGTGGCCACTACGCCCCGTCCGTGCGGGTCGCCGCCGACCACGAGTGGCCGCGTGGCGAGCTCCGGCTGCTCCAGCTCCTCGACGGCTGCGAAGAACGCGTCGAGATCGAGATGCGCGACGATCGCGGGAGAACTTGCCACGGCTGAAAGAATAGGACCCTTGTCGCACGACACTGACAAGCTGATCCGGCAACTGTCACTCGTTGCCTTCCTCATGGCGGAGCGGCGACCGCTGACCGCCCGGGACATCAAGTCGACTGTCGAGGGCTATTCCGAGATGTCGGACGAAGCGTTCGCCCGCCGGTTCTACTCGGACCGTACGGAGCTCATCAACCTCGGAGTCCCCCTCCACTCGCAACGGGACGAGTTCACCGGCGAGGAGCTCTACACCCTGCGCTCCGAGAACTACTTCCTGCCCGAGCTCAGGCTCGAGGAGGACGAGCTCGCCGCGCTGCAGACCGCGCTCTACCGTCTCGAGGGCGAGTTCGCCTATTCCGAGCCCTTGCGCCTCGCCCTCCAGAATCTCGCCCTCGGCCGCCCCGGCCTCGACGAAGAACGAACGGAAACCGCCGTGCGAATCGCCGTCCGCGACCCGGACTACTCGTCCGAGATGTCGGGTCGCCTGACCAAGCTCGAGAACGCGATCGCGAAGCAGCGCACCGTCAAGTTCCCTTACTACTCGATTGCTCGGAACGTCGAGTCCGATCGAACGGTCAACCCGTACGCCCTGCTCCACGACCGTGAATCTTGGTACGTGATCGGTCTGGATCAGGACGCCAAGGACATTCGCACCTTCCGGGTCTCACGCGTTCGCGGCGACATCCGCTTCGCCACCCGACGGGAGCGCGACTTTCGGGCGCCCACGGCATTCGAGCCAGCGGAGTATCGCGGCCGCCAGGACTGGCAGTTCGGCAAGATCGTCGGGGAGGCCGAGATCGAGCTCGACCCGAACACTGCCTGGTGGGCCGAGCGGATGATCGAGCGCGGCGAAGTGGAAGGGGATGTCTTCACGACGCCGTACGCCGGCCTGGACGCGCTGGCGGGCTGGGTCCTCCGCCAGGAAGGACGGGCGCGTCCACTCGCACCTCCGGCTCTCGTCAAGGAGGTCGAGCGCGGCCTCGGGCGCGTCGTCGAAGTGCACGAGGGTGAGCCGTCGAAGCCGCCACGGGCCGCAGCCGCCAAGAAGCCGGGTGCGGAGCCGGAGCGACCTGCCGGGCCCGTCACGGCCGAGCGCTTCGGCGTCCTCCAGGCGCTGCTCGCCTACCTCCTCGACAGCTGCGGCGAGCGCTCGTCCGGCGCTATCCCCGCGGACGAGCTCGTCGAGCGCTTCCACATTCCTCCCGATCAGCTCGACGACCACCTCCAGCTGCTCAACCTGGTCAACTTCGGAGGAGGCTGCTACGCGGTCTACGCCTCGCTCGAGGACGGCGTCGTGCGGGTGGACAAGGAGTTGTTCGGCGACACCTTCCGCAAGCCACCGCGGCTGACGCCGCTCGAGGCGCGCGCGATCCAGCTCGCGCTCGAGTTCGTCGGGCCGTCCATCGCGGCCCAGGCGAACACCCAACTCGACCGCGTGCGCCAGAAGCTCGCGGACACGTTCGGCGAGTTCGACGTCGAGGAGCCTCCCGACCGCATCGCACTGAGCGAGGAGGAGGGCCTGATCGCGACTCTTTCGAAGGCGATCGCCGAGCATCGCGTGGTGGAGATCGAATACACCGCCGTCGGCGAGGAGACAAGCGTTCGCGTGATCGAGCCACACGCGCTCGAGCGGGAGCTTCCCTGGTGGTACGTGCACAGCTGGGATCGCACCAGAGACGCGCAGCGAAGCTTCCGGCTCGACCGCATGCGCCGCGCCGAGCTGCTCGAGGAGAGCTTCGAGCCCCGGGGTGAGGTCGTGCCCCAGAAGCTCCGGGACGTCAGCACCGCGCGCGTCCTGTTCTCGCCCGTGGTAGGGCGCTGGCGGGTCGAGCGGGGCGCGCATCCGCTCGCCAAGGGCTACGCGCTCGAGGAGGTTCGCTTCGGCAGCCTGGATTGGCTGGTGGGAGAGATCCTCTCCTACCGCGGCGAGGCGGAGGTGCTCGAACCGGTGGAGCTGCGCCGCGAAGTCCTGCAGCGGGCCAAGCGGCTGAAGTCCCTGCTCGGCAAAAAACCGGCGCGGGCGCGCGGCTAGCTCGGCAATTGCTCCTCTACGACAGCCCGGTCTCCGGCAACTGCTACAAGGTTCGACTTCTGCTCGCGCACCTCGGGATCCCGTACGAGCGGCGCGAGCTCTCCGTCGTCGACCGCTCGAACCGCTCCGAGGTGCTCGGCGACTTGAACCCAGCGCAGCGCGTCCCAACGCTGGTGCTGGACGACGGCAGGGCGCTCGGCGAGTCGGGGGCCATCCTCTGGTACTTCGCCGAGGGAACCGAGTTCGTCCCCGAGGACCGCTACGAGCGGGCGCAGATGCTCCAGTGGATGTTCTTCGAGCAGTACGACCATGAGCCAGCGCTCGCCGTCGTGCGCTTCTGGGTTGCGTACTCGGGGCGTCCGGAGGCGTTCGCGGACCGGTTGGAGGAGCGGATGGCTGCCGGCTACCGCGCTCTCGACGCGATGGAGCGTCACCTGGACGGCAGGATCTTCTTCGTGGGCGACCGCCTATCGCTCGCCGACATCGCCCTCTACGCGTACACGCACGTAGCCCCCGAGGGCGGCTTCGAGCTCGACTCGTACCCGGCCATCGGAGCCTGGCTCAACCGGGTGGCCGCCAAGCCCGGGCACGTCCCCATCGACGCCTAGCTCAAGTACTACTAGCCGATCGGCAGCCGAATCGTGAACGTGGCGCCGCTCCCGGAGTCGGAGCGGACGTCGAGGGTGCCACCGTACGCCTCGGCGATCGACCGGGCAATGAAGAGCCCCAACCCGGCGCCCGCCGGAGTTGACGCACCCGAACTTCTCGAAGACCAGACGCTGCTGGTCCGGGGGAATGCCTGGCCCGTGATCCTCGACGCTGACGAGGACCGCGCCCTTATCCGCGGCGGCGGCACGCACCTCGATCTCGTCTCCCGAGACCGTGTACTTGGCGGCGTTCGACAAGAGGTTGATGAGCAGCTGGCGGAGCCGGTCGCGGTCGCCGCGCACGACCGGCAGCGGCTCGACCACGCTCGCCGTCACCGTAACCTCGTCGGTTCCGAGCGAGACCATGGACGCGGTCTCGCGAACGAGGTCGCCAACGTCGACGTCCCCGAAGACGTAGGTGAACGTTCCCGCCTCGATCCGCGACGTGTCGAGGATGTCGCCGACCAGGGTCGACAGCCGTCCCGTCTCCTGCTCGATGAGCGCGAGGAACGATTCGCGCTGCTCGGCGGACAGCTCGCGCCAGCGCGCGCGTAAGGTCAGCGCACAGCCGATCACCGAGGCCATCGGCGCCCGCAGCTCGTGTGAGACGAGGGAGACGAAGTCGGCGCGAAGAGCCGAGAGGCGTCGCAGCTCCTCGGCCGCGTTCCGCTCGGCGGTGTATGTGCGGATGTTCTGGACTGCGGCCGCGAGCTGGCGGGCGAGCAGAGTGACCAGCTCGACTTCGTCCTCGCCGAAGCCGTCCGCCTCTTACCGGGAGACGGAGAGGATCCCGAGCGGCTGACCGCCGAGCGTTAGCGGGGCCACCACACGTGACTGAAGACCGAGCGTGGAGAGTTCGCGTTCCTCCGGGTAGCGCGGGTTGTCGGCCATGTCTCCACGCACGATCGTCTGCCCGCCTCTGAACACGTCTTCGATCACGGAGCCGCCGACGGGACGCGCGATCCCGCGGGGGAAGAGGCTGTCTTCGCCGCGGCCGGAATTCCCCATGACCACAGCCTCGTCACCCTCGACGAGGACGATCGCGAGGCGATCGAACTCGAAGACGCTCCTCACCTCGCCGAGGAACCGTTCGAGAGCCTCATCCTGTTCGAGCGAGGATCCGAGCGCCCGAGCCACCCTGTTGACCGCCTCGAGTTGGTCGCCCGTCGGCCAAGGCGGTCGCGCAGCTCCTCGGCCTCGGCGGCCCGGGCCTCGGCGATTTTCGCCTCACTGCCCAGCCGACTCGCCAGCCAGCCCACAAGGACTCCCACCATGATCTCGATGCCGAGAGGGAGAGTGACGGCGTCGGCGCTGAATTCGCGCCCGTAGCGGTCGGCGCGCAGAGCCTCGCCCCACGCAAGGAACGGAGCGAGCGCGAAGGGCAGCACCGCGCCGCCGATGACGCCGTAGCGAACAGCCGCTTCGGCGACCGGCAAGAAGAGGATCTGCCGGACCGGAGAATCCGGCTCGTAGCGGTAGTAGAGGACGACATAGGCGGAAACGACCCCGGCGTCGAGGCCGAGCGCTGCGAAGCCCAGGATCTTTTGTGCGCTCAGGCCGAGTTCAGCCCGTGCGAGAAACCAGAAGGCGGCGGCCCCGACCGCCAGCACGGCCGTGATGATCCACGCCCAGCTCTCGTAGCCGGGGGGATACCCGCTGGAGATAACGCCCACCTCGAAGACGGCGAACGGCACGGCGAACAGCCGCCCAGGCGATCCAGCGCTCGATCTGCCGGCGCCGCTCGACCTCAGCCGTCATCCCGAGCGGCGCCCTGCCGCCCAGAGCGCGTGCTCGCGCACCATCTCGTCCGGATCGTCTCGATAGCGGTCCACGGCCTCGGCAAGGGAAGGATCTCCGGAGTTGCCCGCAGCTACGAGCGCGTTTCGGCGCAAGTAGCGAGCGTCGTTGCGTGGAAAGTAGAGGCGGTCGTAGCGCGTTCGCAGCTCCTCTGCGGGCGCCTCGAGCCAGTCAAGGAGGGACACCACTGGCTCAGCTTCGCTCGGCAGCGGCTCGCCGGCCCGGCGCTTCTCCACGCCTCGGTTCCAGGGGCAAACGTCCTGGCAGATGTCGCACCCGTACACCTGAGCTCCGAGCTCGGCCCGGTACTCCTCTGGAATCGAGCCGGGCGCCTGCGTCCAGTAGGAGAGACAGCGCGTCGAGTCGAGCACGCCGGGCTCGTCGAGCGCGCCGGTGGGGCAGGCGTCGATGCAGCGCGTGCACGATCCGCAGTCGAGCGCCAGCGGGGCGCTCGCCTCGATCTCGGTGTCGCTGACCAGCGTCCCCAGTACCACCCACGAGCCGAACTTGCGGGTGATGAGAACCGTGTTCTTCCCGTAGAAGCCGACGCCCGCCCGGGCGGCGCCTTCCCGATCGACGTGCTGGTTCTCGTCCACGAGCACGCGATAGCGGCCCCCGATACGCGTGCCGAGCTCGTCGAGCTTCTCTCGCAGCTCCGCATAGAAGTCTCGCCAGGTGTAGCGCGGCAGGCGGCCTTCCCCGGGCTCAGGCTCCGGGCCGGGGACGTAATAGCTGAGCGCCGCGGAGACAACCGTGCGAGCGTCTGGCAGGAGAGTCTCCGGATGGCAGGACACCTCCGGCTGGGCCATCGTGAAGCGCATGCGGGCGAAGAGCCCGCGCTCGCGGCGGTCGCGGATGTGGCGCTCCGTTTCCTCGTACGGCTCCACCGGCGCCGCGCCCACGACGTCGATCCCGAGCTCGCGGGCCGCGCGTTCGAGCTCTCGCTGGGTCACAAGCGGAAGTTAGCAGCGAAAAACGTCCCGGTTAGGATGGGCGCGTGAAGGCTGTGCGCATCCACGAGGACGGCGGTCCCGAGGTGCTCCGCTACGAGGACGTGGCGGATCCGGCGCCCGGCCCTGGAGAGGTGCTCGTCCGCCTCCGGGCCGCCTCGCTCAACCATCTTGATCTCTGGATCCGGCAAGGGCTTCCCTCGGTCCCGAAGCCGCGGATACTCGGCGCGGACGGCGCGGGCGTCGTCGCGGCGCTGGGCGAGGGAGCCGACACGTTCTCCGAGGGAGACCGTGTCGTTCTGAACCCCGGCCTGGACGACGGCGCCCGCATCCTCGGCGAGCACATGGACGGGACGCACGCCGAGTTCGTCGCCGTGCCCGCGGAGTACGTCCATCCGATCCCCGGGGGCTTGTCCTTCGAGGAGGCGGCGGCCTTCCCACTGGTTTACGAGACCGCGTACCGCATGCTCGTGACCAAGGCGAGGATCGAAGAGGGCGAGTGGGTTCTCCTCTGGGGGATCGGGAGCGGCGTCGCCTTGGCCGCGTTCGTCATCGCCAAGGCCCTGGGAGCGCGCACGCTCGTCACGTCTTCGAGCGCGGAGAAGCTGGCGCGAGCCGCCGAGCTCGGCGCGGATGCGACGGTCAACCACGTGGAGGACGACGTCGCCGCGGCCGTCAAGGAGGCGACCGGCGGGCGCGGCGTCGACGTCGTCATCGAGCACGTTGGCGAGGCTACGTGGAAGACGTCGCTTCAGTCAGCCGCGCCGAATGCGCGGGTGGTCGTCTGCGGGGCGACGAGCGGCCCGAACCCGCCGGCGCAGCTCCATCGCATCTGGTGGAAGCAGCTCGCCGTGTACGGCTCGACCATGGGGACGAGGGAGGACTTCAAGGGCGCGTACGAGCTGGTTGCCCGCGGCGCCGCTCAGCCGATCGTCGACCGCGTCTTCCCGCTCGAGCAGGCCCCTGCGGCGCACGAATACCTCGAGGAAGGCCGCCAGTTCGGGAAGGTCGTCCTCGAGATTCCGGGATAGCCGCTAGCCGAAGCCGAGGACGAACTTGGCGTCGTCCGACATGCGCTCGGGTGACCACGGGGGGTCCCAGGTGAGCTCCGACTCGACCTGGTCGACGCCCACCATCCCCGAGACGGTCTCCTCGATCTGCTGCTGGATCATCGGGCCGACAGGGCAGCCCATCGAGGTGAGCGAGAACGTGACGTGGACCTTCGGCCCCTCGACCTCGACGTCGTAGAGAAGACCCAGCTCGACGATGTCCATGCCGAGCTCAGGGTCCTCGACGGCGCGGAGAGCATTGGTGACCTCGTCCTTGGAAGGCACAGTGCCAGTCTAGCCCGCAGCGAGTGCGACGCCCTCAGTACCCCTGCGGCGGCGTACACTTTTTCGAAGTGATGGCCCGGTCACCCTCTCCCCCACCCGAGCAGCGCCTCCGCGAGGCGATCGCAGCCGTCCCCGGAGGCCACCCCCTTGTCACGCTCGGTGAAGTCGCCCGAGCGATTCCGATCCCGCTTGGCGTGGAGACGATTGGAATCCGCCTCCGCGCGAAGGACGGTGAGAAGCTGTTCCACCTGCTCGCGATGGACGGCGCCGGCCCACGAGAGATCAGCCGTCGCGCTCTGGAGCCCTTCTCACTCGCCCTCATCCGGAGCCTCGTCGCGCTCGGCCCGGAGCACTCGCTGTCCCGCGGGCTGGGACATCGCTGGGTGGGAGGCCGCTGGATCTTCAACGGGAAGGAGGCGGTCGGCGTGCTCACCGCCGGGACCCGAACGGATCGCAAGCCAACCGAGGAGCAGGAGCAGCTTTTTACTGACGTCGCCACCCAGCTCGGCGCGGCGATTCGCTCGATCGACCGTTCGACGACGACGCTCGCGCGAGCCTCTGCGCTCCTCGCGCGCAACGCGAACGAGCCCGCGGTTCGGCCCAACCCGGCGCTCGACTCGCTCCGGCCACGTGAGCGGACGATCCTCGCTCTCTACGCCGAGGGATTGTCGGCCGAGGCGATCGGCCGCATGCTCTTCATCTCGCCGCACACTGTCCGCACGCACGTCAAGAACGCCTTCCGGCGGCTCGAAGTTCACTCGCGGGACGAGGCGGCCCGCCTCGTCCATACGGACGAAGTCGCCCGCATCATCTAGACCTCCTAACCCGATGCTCAGCCGAGCAGGCGAACTTCTTCGCGTCGCTCGCGCGCGAAGAAATGGATCCCGTCGACGAACCGGACCCAGTTGTGGCGGGTGCACATGACGATCGAATGCGTGCGCGCGCTGTCCGTCAGGAAGCGAACGCCCCGGAGGACGTCGCCGTTGGTGACACCGGTCGCGGCCACGATCACTTCCCCGGGCGCGAGCTCGTCCGTCGTGAAGACCTTGTTCACGTCGTCGATCCCGTGCTCCCTCGCGGCGTCGATCTCGCCGCGCGTCGTGGGCCAGAGCTGAGCCTGCAGCTCACCTCCAAGGCATCGCAGTGCAGCCGCGGAGAGCAGCGCCTGGCGAGCACCGCCGATGCCGATCGCCAGATGGTCGTTCGTCCCACGGATTGCGGCGGTGATCGAGGCGGTGACGTCGCCGTCCTGGATCAGCTTGATGCGGGCGCCCGCGGCCCTGATCTCTTCGATGAGGTCGTGGTGACGCGGACGGTCGAGAACGATTGTCGTGATGTCCTGCGTGTTGCGCCCGAAGGCTTCGGCGATGACGCGGATGTTCTCTCCGACCGGGAGCTCCAGGTCGATATGTCCCCGCGCGACAGGGCCAACGGCCATCTTGCGCATGTACATCGGGGGCAAGCTGGGGAAGCTGCCCGCCTCGCCCACTGCGATCATCGACATGGCGCCGTAGTCGCCGCGCGCCACCACCGCGCGCCCCTCCAGCGGGTCGACCGCCAGGTCCACGAGCTCGCCTCCCTGCCCGACGGTCGTCCCGATCGCGAGGGGATCGTCTTCAACCTCGCCTCCGACGACGATGCGTCCCTCGATGTCGAGCTCCTCGAGCCGCTCGCGCATCGCGCTAGTCGCCGCCTGCTCGGCCCCCTCCACATTGCCACGCCCGAGCCAGCGAGCGCCGGCCAGCGCGGCTGCCTCCGTCACGGCCGCGTAGGCCTCGCACCGGCACAGGGTGCGAACCTGCGTGCTCACAACGGGGCGCGCACGCGCTCGACCTCGGCGAGGACGAGCTCGACGACCTGGTCGACCGTCGTCTCCACGTTTGCGTTGTCGATCACCGGAATCCCTGTTTTGACCGCCCGCGCCACGAGGTGTTCCTGCAGCCGCCTGATGTCGGGAAGGGCCCGCAGATACTTGTCGAACGGGCGCAGGCCCTCGGAGTCGCGCGTCCAGAAATGCGCAGCGTGCTCGTCCTCGTCCTCGATCGTGAGAAGCACCTGGCAGAACACGGCTCCGTCGACCGGCTCGAGCAGGCCCGGGACGAGGTGAACGCCTTCGAGAGCGAGGGAGTACCCCTCCTCGAGCGCACGGCCGAGGACTGCCTTGACGCCGACCAGAACGTTCCGAGTCTGGTCGAGAAAGCCTCGGAGGACGGCATCCGCCTCCGAATCGTCCTCCGCCACGGCGGGCGCGGCCTCGAAGCTCGAATAGTGGATCGCGGGCATGAACTCGCGCGAGAAGAACGCACGCATGGTCTGGCGGACGACGTCGGTGGAGGTCACCCGCGTGATCCCGAGGCGGTGCGCGACCTCCGTGGCGACCGTGGACTTCCCCGTGCCCGTGGCCCCTCCCACGAGGACGACGAGAGGCACGTCGAGGCGGTCGAGAGCCTCGAGGCCGGACTGGGACACGGTGCCGATGAGGGCGGAGTCGGGAGGCCGGCGGTCGGTCATGCGGGCACGCCTCCGGCGACTCGGTCGGCCAGCGCGGCGACGAGCTGGTCGAGATCGTGCTCGCCGCGGAGCGGGCGTACCTCGTTGTCGCAGAGCACGAGCTCGACCTCGCGCTCCGCCGCCGTCTCCGCGACCACGTCGATCGCCGCTGCCTTCAGCTCGACGAGATAGACGTCGGCCGAGCGAGCCTCGACGGAGGCCAGGTCGGCCCGGAGCTCCTGCCGCCGGCCGAGATTCCCCGAGACGAGAACCACTTCGGCGCCGTGTTCCCGGGCCAGGTGCTCGCGCAGACGGGCGTGGATTCCGTCGGGCGCCGTGGAGAAGAAGGCCACCCGGCGTCCCTTGATCGAACCGACGGGATTCGGACGGAAGATCGTCTCGACGACCGGCAGACCGGGTCTGACGCGATCGATCGCCTCCTTCAGCGACTCGAGCTCCAGAGGATCGATCAGAGGTTCCTCGCAGCCGGTGAGGATGACGAGATCGGAGAGGAGCAGTCGATACGCGCCGAAAAAGCCGGTGATCGTCTCAGGGTCCTGCGCGGCTCCGGCGACGAGGATGCGCCCTCCCGTAGCGACCGGCGGGAAGGCTGCTCCGCTGCCCTCGAAGAGGACGAGATCGGGCGCCAGCGAGGCCGCGAGCCGTGCGGCCTGCGGAAGATTCGAGAAGAACGGCGCGCCCGCGAGACCTCCGCCGCAGCGGCGAGCTCCTACTGTCGTCACCCGCGCCATCGCGGCGTCCTCCAGGTAGTCGGAGGCCGCGTGCACGCCCGAGCGCGAGAGCTCGAGCAGGTCCTCGAGGGCCGGCTCCGGCTCTGCCACGATGGGCTCCCGGGGACCACCCCGACCCATCGCGACCACGACGACCTCGCGGTCGCGCGCGAGCAGGCGCGCCACGTGGCCGGCGACGGCGGTCTTGCCGACGCGCTTCCCCGTCCCGATGACGGCGAGCGAGGGAAGCTCGAACGGCTCGAACCGGACCGGATCGAAGCGGAAGTCGGCTCCCAGGTACGACAGCCCGGCCGCGAGCGCGCGGCTCGCGAGCTGGAAGCGTCCTCGCGGGTCGAGCACCGGCTCGTCGGAGAGATCGACGATCGCCTCGGCGCCCGTCGCCTCGATCCCCTCCTCGAGCGTCTTGAAGAGGGGGACGCCGTAATCCTCCCCGCCCCGGAGCTTCTCGGTCCCGCCCACCAGGACAGCCCCGAGGACCTCATGCGGCATGGCCACGAAGGCGACCCGGACGACGTCCGGATAATGCTCTCCGTCAATGAGCGCCAAGACGTTCACGGCCGGCTCCTGACCTCATCTTCGATGCGCGTCGTGTACTTCTCGAACTCGAGCGTGTCCGCCGAGAACTGAATGATGCGCTCCTGGTCGTGATAGGGGTACTTACGCCAGACGTCCACATGGCGTCCTTCGATCTCGAGCAGGTTGTAGCAGGGTCGCC
>WNGA01006652.1_pt1 | contig 16383 bp, 14 predicted proteins | sample 5400061 | NCBI WGS metagenome assembly WNGA01 (sample SAMN13153366, study PRJNA577476) | soil metagenome | isolation source: 100 cm soil or saprolite under grassland replicate 2 | place: USA:California | collected 2016-06-15 | reverse complement strand
GTTGGTTCCCAGCCCAAGTAATCGGCGAGGATCACGCCGACTCCCGCGATTTGCGCCACGGCGAGATCGACGAAAACGATGCCGCGCGCGAGCACCTGCATCCCGAGCGGAACATGGGTCGCCGTCACCAGCAGGCCCGCGATGAACGCAGGCCACAGGATACCGAGGCTCGCGGCGTCGAGATTCATTTCACGACCTCGAGCAGGCGGGCGATGGTATCGTCGAACAAGCCGAACAGGTCTTTCGCCTTGTCCGTTCCGCCGACCGTGAAGGGCAGCATCACCGCGGGAATCTTCGTACGCTCCGAAAGGAATTCCGCAGCTTGAGGGCTGTTATACGGTGCGTAGACGATGAGCTTGGCGGGTTGGTTCTTCATCCTATCCACCAGTTCAGCGAGATGCGAGGGAGTGGGAGGAATGCCGGGTTTCGGCTCGAGGCTTCCGGCTTCGCGCATGCCCACCCAATTGATGAAATACGAGAAGTCCTTATGGTACACAACAATCGGCACGCCCTTGAGCGGCGCCGCCTGCTGCTCCCAGCGCGCGATCGCGGCCTGCCAGCGCTCGCGGAACGCCTTGCCGCGGGAACGGTAGCCGTCGGCATTCGCGGGGTCGATCTGCGCCATGCGTTCCTCAAGCGCTTGCGCGACCCTGGCGATATTGCGCGGATCGGTGTGGACGTGCGGATTGCCGCCGGGATGGACGTCCCCCAGCGAGCGGTCGATGACTTTCGGGACCTCCAGCTTGACGACGTACTGCGAGGCTTCGAAGTAACCCGGACTGCCAAGCTGGACCTTGCTGTTCCCGCTTTGCGTGAGCAGCAGCGGAATCCACCCGATCTCCAGCTCCGACCCGGAACAGACCAACAGATCGGCGGAGCGGATGCGGGCAATAAGGCTAGGACGCGCTTCGATCCGGTGCGCATCCTGCAGCGCGGTCGTCGCCGAATATACCGACACCTTGTCTCCCCCCAACTCCCGCGCCAGGGCGCCCCATTCGGGCTCGCAGGCAAAGACGTTGAGCGCCGCCGTTGCCGGCAGTGCAACGACGACCGAGCTCAGTGCGACAACAAATCTCAGAATCGCTTTCATGTTCGTCACCTTAGAATTTGTGGGCGCCGTGCGCGCCCAGACTCACGATGTACTGGAGGAATACCTGCTTGTCGGTTGCGTCGCTGCGGGATTTGTCGCTCGCGGCTTGCAGGCGGACCCGGCTGAACTCGCTCGGGCTCCAATCGACCATCACCGTGTGGCGGGTCGGGTTGTACGCGGCGAGAATCGGGAAATCGGCCGCGGTGAGCGGAGTTGAAAAGCTTGTGGTCCCAGAATCCAGCCTGTCATAGCGATAGCCGACCCGCCACATCGGGATGAACTGATAGACGCCCTGGAGATACCAACCCGACTGCGCAGATGCGAACCCGCCCGTCTGCGCCGTGGCACCGGAGGTGAGATCACCCTCTTCCTTGCGCCGGAAGTATTCGCCCTGCAGCTTGAAGTTGGTGTAGGTCGGGTTGTAGTTCGGCGCCCATTTCAGGATTCCGTCCAGCACCCAAAGACGGCTTTGGCCAGTGAAGCTGTTGGTGACGGTCGTACCGGTCGAATCCACATCATCGAAGGTCCTGTCCTGAGGCGAGGTGCTCAGGTACGAGACCCCGGTCTGCCAGGCGACGCCCGTTCCCAGGTCTCCGCCGACGTGCGCGAACAGAGTGCTCGAGCCGACGCCGTTCTTGTTGCGCCCGCCCGCCGGACCCGCTGGAAACTGCCGCCCGCGCCCGACTTCCACTCCGACGTCGAAATAGGTCTCGGTGGGCGCGACCCACTTCAACTGGACGCCATCCTCGCCGAGCTGATTGCCGAGAAATACCTTGTTCGCGAGCGGCGCGTCGGTGAAGTCCCAGGCATGCGCGTGAATCTGGTTCTGGTAACCCACGCCCGAGAAGAACCGCCCTGCCTTGATCGTGAATCCGTATGAAAGGGCGAGCGTCTGGATGTACCCCTCCTCCACGCCGATGCCGTCTTCGGGCGATATCGAGGCGATCAGCGTTCCGCGGAAGTTGTGATCTATGTTCGCCGCAAGGGCGAGCTCCGATTCACCGAGGCTCAGTCCACGCACTCCAGGCCCGACTTCCCCGAGCGTCGGCACAAATCCGTTGATCCTGAACGCGTTCGGATCCTGCGAAAGATTCGAATAGATGCCGTTCAGGATCACCGAAACGGCCGGGTTCATCGCGTTTTCCCCGGTCGGGCGGCTGGAAGCCTGGACTGCCGCCTGTTGTGCTGTCGCTTCGGCCTCCTGCACGCGCTTATCGAGCTGCCTGACCTGCTCGCGCAAGGCCCTCACTTCGTCTTGCGTCTGCGCCTCCGCAGCGTGGGGCAGACCCAGCGCCGCCGCAACGGCGAGCGCCATGGTTTCCTTTCTGTACATGTGTCTCTCCAAGTTTCATGCGATCGCGATGCGCCTCGAGGGGCGTTCGCGAACACGGGCGCTTCGCGCAAGCGAAGCGGGTACCGAGCGACCGAACTAGGAGAGGACGGGAGGCGCGCGCGAATCGAACTCGATCCGCGGAGCGAACGGAAGAGGAAGAGCGACCGACGCTATCGCCGGCAACGCGACCCGGGGCGGGTCGATCGCCGGCGCAAGGGCCGCCAGCACGCTGTCGACCGCGTGAAATGCGATGCATCGCTCGGCGGGATGGTTGACCGGCGGGATGCACTTGCCGCTGCGCTCGGCCTTCGCCATGTCGTGCTGCAGATGCGACAGCGCGTGCAGCTGCGCCGCCTGCTGCGCAAAGACCAGCGCGACGGCGATCAGAAGATGACGCAGGGTGTGGTTCATCGGCTCGATGTTACGGGCAGAATCGAGCGCAAGTCTACTACAACCGCCGCCAGGCATCTCAGCAGAGTTTTCCGCGAGCTACAGTGCGGGAGACCTCGAATTCGCGAAACGTCAATTTTGGTTCAGCGCATCGATCAAGGGACAGTGAAGCGGCTGTTTTGCAACCTCTCAAGAAATGTAGCGCGAACCGTACATCTCAGGCGTCGAGCGTCAGCCGGTTTTCCATCTTCGGTTGATCGCATAGGGACCGGCGTCATCGCGGAAGGGTTGCAGCAGCATGCGGTCGAGCCGGAAGTCTCGCGGCGTGCGGAACTGGTCGACCCCGATCGCCATCCGCTCGTGCCCGCCCTCGGGTTGGGCGCGGTAGGTCCCGAACAGGCGGTCCCACCAAGGCAACACGAAGCTGAAGTTGCTGTTGGTTTCGGTTGCATCGACGGAGTGATGCACCCGGTGCATGTCGGGGGTGACAAGAAACCAGCGCAGTATGCGATCCACTGTCTGCGGAATCCGAACGTTTGCGTGGTTGAACAAAGACAACGCGTTGAATACGGCTTCGAACACCAGCACAGCGAGGACCGGCAGGCCCAGCACGAAGATGACGGCAAACTTGATCGGCACAGCCAGGAGAATCTGGATCGGATGAAAACGCGCCCCGGTGGTCACGTCGAAGTCCACGTCCGCATGGTGCATCCGGTGCACACGCCAGAGCGCCGGCACGGCATGAAACATCAGGTGTACCAGATACATCGTGAGGTCGAGCGCCAACAAGGACCCGAGGAACGCGAGCGGGTAGGGGATGGCGAACATGTTGAGGAGCCCCGTGCCGCGCTCCTCGGCAAACACGGCCACGCCGACCGCAGCCGAAGGGAACAACACGCGGACCAAGAGGACGTTGATAATAGCGATCGAAATGTTATGGGTCCAACGAACCGGCTTTGAAACCCCCAGCACCCGCCGTGGCGCAAACGATTCCCATGCTGCCATCAGCCCGAACATGCCAAGAAAAAACGCCAGTCGAATCACCGGGTCGTTGCTCAGCAGAAACGCATCGAAAGACATGGCAGCTCCCGCGCCCGGTTGGACTGGCCCCGGGCAGCCAAAGCGGTTACAATCCTCGCTATACAAGTGTACAAGTGAACGATTGAATACTTGCACATTATGAGCAACCTGTCAAACCGGGAATTCAAGACCGAGCTGTTCGAGCAGTTCGCGCGCGTCAGCCAGGCGCTTTCGAGCGGTAAGCGGCTGGAATTGCTGGAGCTTCTGGCGCAAGGAGAGCGCAGCGTGGACGCGCTGACGCAGCTCACGGGCATGACCGCGGCCAATACCTCGCAGCACTTGCAGCAACTCCGCAAAGCGGGGCTGGTGGCGTCCCGAAAGGACGGCCTCTTCGTGATCTATCGGATCGCCGGAGGCGGAGTGGTCAGATTGCTCATGGCGCTGCGCGAAGTCGCGGAAAACAATCTTGCCGAGGTCGAGCGCCTCATCAAAAGCTTTCTCAGCAAGAAGGACAACCTCGAACCGGTATCCGCCGACGAGCTGCGAAAGCTCACCCGCCGGGGTGCCGTTTCCATCGTGGATGTCCGCCCACCCGAGGAGTACGCAGCCGGGCATCTGCCTGGAGCGATCAACCTGCCGCTACCCCAGCTGGCCAAGCACCTGCACAAGCTCCCTGCGAATCGCGAGATCGTGGCCTATTGCCGCGGCCCGTATTGCCTGCTTTCGTACGACGCGGTCGAAATGCTCCGCGCCAAAGGCCGCAAGGCGCGGCGCCTCGCCGACGGCTATCCGGAGTGGCAGAGCGCGGGATTGCCAGTCGATCGCAGTTCTCCCGAGTCCGCTCGCTGAATCTCTATCGGCAGGTCAGTTGCCCGGCAGCGGCCCGTCCATGCACGCCAGGACTTACTTGCCCCAGGCGGTGTTGATCTTCATTCCCGACTCGTAATGCCCCGGCTCGTGACAGGCGAACTCGAGCGGGCTGGCCGGTTTCTTGTCGAATTTCCAGACGACCGCCTTGGCTTCTCCCGGTTCAACCGTGACGGTTGCCGGATCGTCCTCGTGCTTCATGTTCTGCATCTTCTTCATCATGAGCGCGTGGGCGCGCTGTGACGTCCGGTCGCCGATCGAAAACTCGTGCCTGATCCGCCCGACGTTCTTGACGACAAACTTGATCGTCTCGCCTTGCCTCACCTCGATCTTACCGGGCGTGAAACGCATATCGTCCGAGGCTTGAACTTCGATCGTGCGCGTGATTTCGGATTCCTTGCCCGGAGAGCCGAAGGTCGCGTTCTTGCCGTGGTCATGTCCGGCGTCGGCAAAGACAAGTTGTGTCGCCGTTCCAAGAAACAACGCGCTCAGGAATACATTTCGTACTTTCATCGCCATCTCCTTTCGTTCGATTCGATTGAATTAATCGAGCTGGTACGCCACGGTCCCTTTCGGATGCTCGTACCAGCCCGGGTCGGCGTAGTCGCTGCGCTTGATGTCCTCGCGCACTTTCAGAACAGTAAACATGCCGCCCATTTCGATCGGGCCGAAAGGTCCTTCGCCGCTCAGCATGGGAAGGGTGTTCTCGGGAAGCGCCATGCCCATCGCCGCCATGTCCTGCATCTCCGCCATGCCGGCCTCGCCCATGGGCATGTACATGTAGTTGGGCAAGAGCTTGGCGATCTTTTCCGAGACGCCTGACTGGTCCACGCCGATCATGTTCGGTATTCCATGTCCCATCGGCCCCATGGTGTGGTGCGACTTGTGGCAGTGCAGCGCCCAATCGCCCGGCGCGTCCGCGACGAACTCGAAGGAGCGCATGCCACCGACCGGCACGTCGGTGGTCACTTCCGGCCACTGCGCCGATTCGGGGATCCAGCCCCCGTCGGTTCCCGTGACCTTGAACTCGTAGCCGTGCAGATGGATCGGATGGCTCGTCATGCTGAGGTTTCCGACCCGGACCCGGACGCGGTCGCCCTTCCTGACGACCAGCGGATCGATGCCGGGGAAGACGCGGCTGTTGAACGTCCAGATGTTGAAATCGAGCATGGTCGCCGTGTTCGGCGTGTAAGTCCCCGGGTCGATGTCCCAGCCGTTCACGAGGAACGCAAAATCCCGGTCCACCCGCCGGAAGTTGGGGTTTTTCGGATGGATGATGAAAAGCCCCATCATGCCCATCGCCATCTGCACCATCTCGTCGGCGTGCGGGTGATACATGTGCGTGCCGCTGGAACGCACCGTCCATTCGTAGACGTAGGTCTTGCCTGGCGGTATCTGTGGTTGAACGAGGCCCCCTACGCCGTCCATGCCGTTCGGCAACAGCACGCCGTGCCAGTGGATCGTGGTGTGCTCCGGGAGCTTGTTGGTGACAAAAATCCGGATGCGGTCGCCTTCCACGACTTCGATGGTGGGGCCGGGGGAGGTGCCGTTGTAGCCCCAGCAGTTGACGACGAAACCCGGCGCGAACTCGCGCTTCACCGGCTCGGCGATCAGATGGAATTCCTTCACGCCGCCGTTCATCGTCCATGGCAGGGTGGAGCCGTTGAGCGTGACCACGGGTGTGTACGACTGCCCGCGGCGGGGCGGGAGAGTCGGCTGCGTCACGACCGCTTCGGTGGCGGCCTTCGCGGTTTGCGCGAGCGCCTCGCCGCCCGCCAATGCGGATGCGCCCGCAAGCGCGCCGGCTGTGGAGCGGAAGAACTGTCTGCGATTCATGAGTTGTCCTGTCATTGGCTGTGGGTATGGCCCGGCTGCGCTGCGTCGGCGGCGGGTTTTTTCTGCTTCGCGTCAGGGGAAGAAGCGGGTTCCGCGGGCGCTGGCGCGGGGAGCCGTCCTCCCACCGCCCGCCCGAGCTCCGCGTGCGCGATCCAGTATTCCTTGACGGCGTCGATCACCGACTGCCCGGTGCGGACGTTCTCGCGGTAACTGTCGAGAAGATCGTAGACGCCTTCCAGCATGCCGTTATAGAAGAGCTGGGTCTGCGCGAGGATCTTGCGGCGCAAGGGCACGATAGCCTTCTGCAGATGCGCCACCTGGTCGTGCGCCGAGAGCAGGTCGTTGTACTTCTCGCGCACTTCCGAACGCGCGTGGATCGCAAGATCGGCAAGGCGCTCCCCACTCTGGCGCAGGCGCGCATCGTCGCGTGCCACACGGCCGGTGCCCTGATCGAAGATGGGCAGCTCGAAGGCGAGCGAAGGCCCGACGCGGCGCGGCTCCTTGCTTTCGGTCAGCACGCCCCAGCCGACGGTGAGTGTCTCGATGAAGCGCGTGGCGTTCGTGATCCCCAGGCTCTCCGCCAGGACCCGCATCTCCTGTTTTGCCGCCTGCACGTCGAGTCTCTGCTCGAGCGCCAGGGCTTCGAGATTGCCGTAGCGAGGGCGCTCGGCCTGGACTTCGGGAAGCTGATCGGGAAGCCTCCAGCCCGTCCGCATTCCCCAGAGTCCCATGATGCGATTCAGTTTCTCTCGCTCGTTGAATGCCTGCTGCCGCGCGCGGGCAAACTGCGAGAGCGTGTCGGCGTAGAACACCTGGTGCTGCGACTGCTTCTTGAGGTTGAGATTGCCGGCGTTGTATTGTCTCGCCGCGAGCTCGGCGGCCGCCTCGGCGCTTGCGACCGTCGCCTGCTGCAACGCGACCGTCTGCTGCGCAGCCAGCGTACGGTAGTACTGGCTCCGCGCCTCGGCCGCGGTTCTCACCACTTCGTCAGCGACGCGCAGCTTCGCATATTCGAAGTTCGCCTTCATCATCTGCAGCTTCTTCGGCAGCAGCAGCAGACTCAGGAAGTTGAACTCGATGCCGATCTCGGACTTGAAGCTCTCGCCCTTCGACCAGCGTTGCCCTGAAACCAGGGGGTTGGCGAGCCGCCCGGCGCTTACCACGTCCGCTTGGGCAATCCCGAGCTCGCCGTAGGTCGCCTGAAGGCCGCGGTTGTTGAGCAGGGCGATTTGGACTGCGGCATCTGCGTCCAACGGCTGCACGAGCAAATTCTGCGTGACTTCGGCCGCGGCGCGGTCGTCCTCGGAGCTGCGGTTCCATTGCACACGCTGCTCAAGGCGCGCCGCGCTCAGCGTTTGGACGTCCTTGAATCCGGCGTCCGGCGAGAGGCTGGCGCAGCCGGCGACGTAGATGAGTGCAAGAGCGGATACTCCCGCTCGCATGTTTCCAGAGGAGCTGTGCATGTCGCCTCCCTATTTCCCTGGGCCGTCGACGGACGACTCGTGTCCGGCATGACCGCCATGCGCGGGAGGCGACGCAGGCTTCGCTGCGGGCTTTTCATGTCGGCCCGGCTTCCGCGGTTGCAGCGCCGGGTTTTCGACAGCGATTCTCTTGGCCTGCTCAAAATCGCTGCGCTCGATGGCGTCCGGCCCTTCCCCGCGCAGCCTTGGATCGAGGTAGGCGGAAAACGGCCCCGCATCAGGGGACATCGGCAAAGACTTCACAGTCGGGTCGGCAGGGGCGCCGCGTGCTTCTTCCGCGACGAGCGATGCGTGCGATGCGGCCAGCAGCGCGGCGGCTGCGGCAAGGCTCGAGAAAACTCGAAAACGATCCATAGTGTCCTCACTTCGTCAAACCGAAAAGCGGCGAATGCCGCCAGAAGGAGGCGCGCAGACGCTTCGCGCGATGGCGCGAAGACGCTACGAAAGACGAAGAGCTAGAACAGTGCGCTCTGCGACCGCTGTGCCCGGCCTTCCGGCTTCAGGCGGCGAGAGCGAGGGGTGGGCGTTGAAACAGCTCTGGGAAGAAACGCAGGATCTTTACGCTCGGCTGAGGTTGCGGCAATGGCGCTACCTCGGCTTGCATGGTCTGGACCAACCCCGTCAGCGCGGGGGACGTACACACCTGGCACGAAGCGCAATCGTGGCACTGGACGCCGGATCGCCCTGAGTCGTTCGCATGCTCGTGCGCGGACGCGCGGTCATGCGAGCTTGCATGCGCATGAACGGCATGGTCGTGTTGGTTTTCGGCATGATTCTGCATCGCGCCGGCCTTTTTCGCGCATAGCGGCATGGTGGCGCCCATCAATCCCTGCACGGGCAGGGCAAAGACGATCAGTGCCAGCACCAGCTTTTTCAGAAGACGTTTCACAACGGGCATTCTATTGCGGACGATTCCATAGCGCAACCGCGCCGACCCCGAAGATGAATAGCGGCCACGCGCAATATCAGAGCGAGTTCAAAGGCGATGCTCAATGGCCACCAAGGCCACGGCCGGTGAGGTGCAGGATGACAAACAGCATGACCAGGACGAGGACGATGATCCCAAATATTTTCACCCAGCGCGGTGTGCTGATGGTCGATTCGCGGTCGGGCCGCACGCCGGCGTTGTCGTGCTGCCTGCGCCGGCCGTACCGGGTCATGCCCCATGGCTTGTACACCGCCAGCGTCGTGGTTGCGAGCAACAATAGCAGCGCGACACCTGAGTCGGCCACGAGTTGAATCCCCACTCGGCCGAGTTCAGCGCCGCGCAATGTTCCTCCCGCAGCCCCTGATACGAGCTTCGCTGCCTCCGCCACCGCCGTGAATTGGTGCAGCAGCAAGGCGATGGTGGCAAAGACAGCGAGCAGGAATTTCACCAGGACCCAATAGTGCCGGAGCAAACCCCATTGGCTGCCCAGTGCCTGGACAAGTCCGGTCGCCAGCGCAGCGAGACTCGTCGGGACGATGATAAACAGTCCGATCAGGTTCATCGCGAGATAGGCGCTGCGCACCACTTCAGCATCCTGGCTGGTCAGGCCAGCGATGCTGAGTACCAGGAAGCTGGCGACCGCGCCGAGCCAGCCGACCGAGAAAGTGATATGCGTGGTGAGCACGAACTTGCGAAGGCGGGGTGTCATGAAAAATCTCGCAGTTCCAAATGGCTTCTCTTTAGCGTCGGCTTGAACGACGTCACTCGCATGCTTGCCTGATGAAGTTGCTGATCTCTGCTGGCCCGACAAAGACGACCGAGGCCCGGTCGCCCTGCATGCCGGCTCCGACGATCACTGGCTTGCCCGGCAGCGGCCCGTCCTTGCTCGAATCCGTCTTGAAGCGCAGGTTGAACTCCCAGACCCTGCTGGTCTTGCCGTCCGCGGTCTTCACGCTATAGGTGTCGCCGCAGTGGCTGATGGAAACAACCTGTCCAGCGGGCGGTGCTTTTTTGAGGTTGACTTTGCCGGATTGCATCATCATGCCCCCGCGCCGTGGTTCGACCTGGAGAGCCTTGTTTTCCGAAACCGCCTTGAGGTACGCGATCACGTCCTGGCGGTCCTTGCCTTCCTTCACTCCCGGGAACGTCATGCTGGTGCCGGGCACAAACTGCTCCGGATTGGCAAGCCACTTGTCGAGCGCGGGTTCGTTCCAGACGATGTCGGCGTGTTTCAGCGCGTCCGAGTATCGGAAGAAACCTTCTGCTGTCGCGGCTTTATGGTTCCAGACGCGCGCGAGGCTCGGGCCGGTCATATGCTCGCCAGCCTTTACCGAGTGACAGGCCATGCACGCTTGGAACACCTGCGCACCGCGTTTCGGATCGCCTGCCGCAGAGGAGCCGTTGCCGACCGCGAATGAAAGGAGCCCGATCAAGGCGGCAAAGGCTCTGCTGCAACGTATTTTGTGATCCATAAAGCCTCCATAGGACCGGATCGCTACTTCACCGACGTGATCACGTAATCCGACGCCTGCTCCACGAACTCGAACTCGACTTTTTTATCCTGCGAAAACTTGCCGAGAAGCGCCTTGTCCTTGACGGTGAAGGTCATGCTCATCGCCGGCCATTTCATCGTTGGAATCGGGCCATGCGCGATCGTCACTTTCCCGCCGGCGGGATCGACCTTCTTCACCGTGCCGGCGCCCTTGTGCGCCTTACCCTCCGATTTCTTGTCCTTGCCCATGTCCATTCCCTTCATGTCCATGCCTCCCATGCCCTGGGCGCGGCTCAAGGGAATCATTGCGACGGATAGCGCGAGAACGGCTGATAAGGCGATAAGGCGTTTCATTGCATCTCTCCTTTCAGGGTTGAAGAGGAACTGCGTTACGTGCGTCCACGTGCACCGCTGCAGCGACGCGCGGCCGGCGTAGCAACAGGTACGCGACGGGTAAGACGAACATGGATAGGAGCGGCGCGGTGATCATCCCGCCCACCATGGGCGCTGCGATGCGCCGCATGACTTCCGACCCCGTGCCCGAGCCGAACATGATGGGGAGCAGGCCGGCGATGATGACGGCGACGGTCATCGCCACCGGCCGCACGCGCAGCGCCGCGCCTTCCACGATGGCCAGAGCGAAACCGCGCTCGTCGCCGAGCGCGCCCGCCTCGTGCGCGGCGACGGCCTGGTTCACGTAGACGAGCATCACCACGCCGATCTCCGCCGCCACGCCGGCGAGCGCGATGAAGCCGACGGCCGAGGCGATCGACATGTTGTAGCCGAGCACGTACATCAGCCAGAACCCGCCGACGAGCGCGAAAGGCAGCGTCGCCATGATGAGCAAAGCTTCGGTGACGCGACGGAACGCGAAATAGAGCAGCACGAAGATGATCGCGAGCGTTCCGGGCACCACGATCTTGAGCCTCGCGGTGGCGCGCTCCAGGAACTCGAACTGACCCGACCAGGAGATCGAGGTGCCAGCCGGAAGCTTCACCTTTTCCGCAACGGCACGCTGCATGTCGCGCACTGCCGAGCTCAAGTCGCGCCCGCGGATGTCGACGTACACCCAGCCCGAGAGCCGCGCGTTCTCGCTTTTCAGCATCGGCGGGCCGTCGCTGATTTTCACCTCGGCGACGTCGCCGAGCCGGATCTGCGCGCCGCGCTCGGTGAGGAGCGGCAGAGTGCGGATCTTCTCGACCGAGTCGCGCATCTCGCGCGGGTAGCGCACGTTGATGGGGAAACGCTGCAAGCCCTCGACCGTCTCGCCGATGTTGTCGCCGCCGATCGCGGCCGTAACGACGCTGTGCACGTCGGCGACGTTCAGGCCGTAGCGGGCCGCGGCGTCGCGGTCGATATTGACGTCGATGTAGCGCCCGCCCGTAAGCCGCTCGGCGAGCGCGGAGCTCACGCCCGGCACCTCCTTCACCACGCGCTCGATTTCGGCCGCAATGCGGTCAATTTCCTTCAGGTTCGTCCCCGCGACCTTGACTCCCACGGGACTCTTGATGCCAGTGGCGAGCATGTCGATGCGGTTGCGGATCGGCGGCACCCAGATGTTCGAGAGGCCCGGCACTTTCACGATGCGGTCGAGCTCATCGACGAGTTTTTCCGGTGTCATTCCCGGACGCCACTCTTCGCGCGGCTTCAACTGGATCGTCGTCTCGAACATCTCGAGCGGCGCCGGGTCGGTCGCCGTTTCGGCGCGCCCTGCCTTGCCGAACACGCTCGCGACTTCGGGCACGGTTTTGATCAGCCGATCGGTCTGCTGCAGCAGCTCCGCGGCCTTGCCCGCGGAAAGTCCGGGCAGCGCCGAAGGCATGTAGAGCAGGTCGCCTTCGTCGAGCGGCGGCATGAACTCGCCGCCGAGCCGGTTCACGGGCCAGAGCGTCGCCGCGAGGATCGCGACCGCCGCAACTAAAATCGTTTTCGGACGGCGCAGCGCGCCTTCCAAGAGCGGGCGATAGAGCGCGATGAGGAAGCGGTTGAGCGGATTCTTTTCCTCCGCGGGAATGCGCCCGCGGATGAGATAACCCATCAGCACCGGGACAAGCGTGACCGCAAGCCCCGCTGCCGCGGCCATTGCGTAGGTCTTGGTGAAAGCGAGCGGCGAGAAGAGCCGCCCTTCCTGCGCCTCGAGCGTGAAGACCGGAACGAAAGAGAAGGTGATGATGAGGAGCGACACGAAAAGCGCCGGACCGACCTGCGCCGCGGCCTCGCCGATCACGCCCCAGCGCTCCTCGCCCGCGAGCGTCGCCCCCGGATGGGCGTGATGCCAGGCTTCGAGCCGCTTGTGCGCGTTCTCGATCATCACCACCGCCGCGTCGACCATCGCGCCGATGGCGATGGCGATGCCGCCGAGCGACATGATGTTGGCGTTCACGCCCTGGTAGACCATGACGATGAATGCGGCGAGAATGCCGAGCGGCAGCGAGACGATCGCGACGAAGGCCGAGCGCAAGTGAAAGAGGAAGGCCACGCACACCAGCGCCACCACGACGAACTCCTCGACGAGCTTCTGCCCGAGGTTCGCCACGGCGCGCTTGATGAGCGCGGAGCGGTCGTAGGTCGGCACGATCTCCACCCCGGGCGGCAGGCTAGCCTTGAGGGAGGCGATCTTCGCCTTGACCGCGGCTATGGTTTCGAGCGCATTCTTGCCGAAACGCATCACGATGACGCCGCCCGCGACTTCGCCCTCGCCGTCCAGCTCGGCGATGCCGCGGCGCATCTCGGGTCCGACCTGCACGCGCGCGACGTCGGCCAGGCGTACCGGGACCCCCGAATCGCTGACCGAGAGCGGAATCTTGCGGAAGTCATCCAGCGACTGCAGATAACCGCTCGCGCGCACCATGTACTCGGCTTCGCCGAGCTCGAGCACCGAGCCGCCGGTCTCCTGGTTGCTCCGCTGCACCGCCTCGATCACCTTCGTCTGCGCGATGTTGAACGCACGCAGCCGCACCGGGTCGAGCACGATCTGGTATTGCTTCACCATGCCGCCGACGCTCGCCACTTCCGAGACGTTCGGCACGGCCTTCAACTCGTACTTGAGAAACCAGTCCTGCAGCGCACGCAACTGCGACAAATCCATGCGGCCGCTGCGGTCGACGAGCGCGTATTCGTAGACCCAGCCGACTCCGGTCGCGTCGGGCCCGAGCGAGGTCTTCGCCTGCGGCGGCAACCGCGACTGCACCTGGTTCAGGTATTCGAGCACCCGCGAGCGCGCCCAATAGGGATCGGTGCCGTCCTCGAAGAGGATGTACACGAAGGAATCGCCGAAGAACGAATAGCCGCGCACGGTCTTCGCCCCGGGCACCGAGAGCATCGTCGTGGTGAGCGGATAAGTGATCTGGTTCTCGACGATCTGCGGCGCCTGCCCCGGGTACGTGGTGCGGATGATGACCTGCACGTCCGAAAGATCGGGAATCGCATCGAGGGGCGTCCGCAACACGGCCCAGATTCCCCACGCCGCGAACGCGACCGTGGCGAGCAGCACGAAGAACCGGTTTGCGATCGACCAGCGGATGAGCTTCGCGATCATTTCTTCATCCCCGCAGCGTCCTTGCCGGCGGCTTGGCGCACGGGCTCGATCCGCGTAAGCGTGAACTTCCCTTCGGGCGTCTGCCTGAAACCGAAGGACACGGAATCCCCGACCGCGAGGTCTTTCGGCAAGCCGGAAGGCGGATTGCGGAACGGCATGGTCATCGCGCCCCAATGCAGCGACTCGATCGGCCCGTGCGAGATCGTGACCTCCTGCTCGCCGATCGCGACGAGCTTGCCTTCGCCACGGTGAGATGCAGCACTTGCTTGCGCGTCCTCCGCGGGTGCCATGCGTTCGACGGTCGCCGTCAGGCTCGCCTCCGAGTCGATCAGGAATTGTCCAGAGACGACGACGTTCTGGCCGAGCTCGAGGCCTTTGCGGATTTCGGTCCGGCCGTTCGCTTCGACTCCGGTCTCGACCTCGACAGGTTTGAACCTGCCTTCTCCCAGCGCCGTGACGACCACGCTGCGCGTGCCGGTATGAATCACGGCTTCGGAAGGAACGAGCAGCGCTTCGGGTGCAGCCGCTGAAGCAAGATCGACCGCCACGAACATTCCGGGCACGAGCCGGCCTCTTGGAGTCACGAGCTCGATGCGCGCCGTCACCGTGCGCGTCGTCTGATTCACCTGCGGCAGCAAAGCCTGGATGCTTCCTTTCCAGACCACCCCGGGATAAGCGGCAGCGCGCGCCTCGACCGGTTGCCCGGGCTTCAACGCTGCGGCCCGGGCTTCGGGCACGTCGGCGTTGATCCACACGCTGGCGAGGCTGTTCAGGCGGAACAGCGCCGCCCCCGCCATCACCGTCATGCCCTCGCGGGCGCCGAGCTCCGCCACGACGCCGCTCACCGGCGCGTACAGGACCGAGCGCGCCTGCACCTTGCCGCCGTTCTCAAGCGACCGGATCGCCTCATCGCTCATGCCGACGAGGCGCATGCGCTGGCGCGCAGCGTCGCGCAAGGATTCAGCATCGGGCGTCTGAAGCTTGCGCAGCGCGAGATACTCCTCCTGCGCCGCGACCCAGTCGGGCGAGAGGATCTCGACCAGCGGCTGCCCTTTGCGCACCGGATCGAGCGGTGCGCGCACGTGCAGCTTCTCGACGAAGCCGCCGACGCGCGCCTGAACGAGCACCAGCTCGCGCTCGTTGTAGGCGACGTTGCCCACCGCCTGGATCTTTTGCACGATCGATCCCTTCACGACTTCAGCCGTGCGGATGCCGAGGCTCTGGACAACGCGCGGACTGATGGCAACCGCGCCCCCCTGGCCGGCTTCGTCCGCGTAGACCGGCACAAGTTGCATGTCCATGAAGGGCGATCTTCCGGGCTTGTCGAACTTCTGTCCCGGCACCATGGGATCGTGCCAGTAGAGCACGCGGCGCCCCGTCTTCGGGTCGATCTTGCCGCCCGGCGCGGCGGAGGAGGAGTCCAGCGCGGACGCGCCCGTCTGCGCGCCGGCGCGCGTACCGAGCGAATAGGCGGCGTAGCTGGCGATCCCGAGGGCGCCCAGGACGAGCAAGCTGATGACGGCAAATATCCTGCGGTTCATTCGGTTCATTTCGATCTCCTGCCGGTATCGACACTGGTATTGGACGATTCATGTTCGGGGACGAGGAAATTGAGCTGTGCCCACGCGCGCGCGGTGTCCGCTGCGAGCTGGAGGGCCTGCACGCGCGTGTCGCGTTCGTTGCGGCGCGCTTCGAGCACCGCGCTCAAGGTGCCCGTGTTTCCGCGATAGGCGGCTAGCGTCGCCTCGCTGCGCTGCGCGGCAAGCGGCATGAGCTCGGTCTCGATGCGGCGCAGGCGGTCGCGCCCGGTTTCCCATTCCGCGATCATGGCGCGCACTTCGGCGGTGTGCATGCGCAGCGCGTCGTCGAACTGGGCGCGCGCCTGCTCCGCCATCGCGAGCTTCGCCGCGACGTCGCGGTCCTGGCGCTCGGCCGGGGCGATCGGCAGCGGAATGCTCACACCGATCGAGACCATGTTGGAGAACGCCGGCCCGCGCTGCTGGTAGGCAAGCTCGACGCTCCAGTCCGGTTTCGTCGCCGTTCGTGCGAGGCGCACCTCGGTCTCCGCGAGCGCCACCTGCTCTGCCAAGGCGCCGAGAACCGGATGATGCCGCAGTTCCTCGTCGAGCCTCGCGATATCGAGGCTCAAGGTTCCGATATCCGGCGGCGGTCCCTCGAGCGGCCGCTCCGCATCCGCGCCGATCCAGCGCGCGAGCGCGATTTTCGCCGCGCGCAGCTGGCGCTCGAGCATCGCCCGGCGATCGTCGAGCATCACGAGCATCGCGCGGGCGGCGAGGACGTCGCTCCGCGTGCCGCGCCCGCCGCGGTAAGCCGCTTCTGCGGCCTCGATCGACGCGCGCGTTTCCTCGGCGAGCGTGCCGAGCACCGTGCGCATTCTCTCGACGTAG
>WNGA01015335.1_pt1 | contig 16390 bp, 16 predicted proteins | sample 5400061 | NCBI WGS metagenome assembly WNGA01 (sample SAMN13153366, study PRJNA577476) | soil metagenome | isolation source: 100 cm soil or saprolite under grassland replicate 2 | place: USA:California | collected 2016-06-15 | reverse complement strand
GCGCGGCCAATCGGTGCGTTATCCCCGAATACAAATTCGACATGGAGCATCTGACCGAGTTGTTGTGCTATGACCGCGCGCATCACCCGAGCAAATATTCAGTGGTTATCGTTTCGGAAGGAGCAATGTTCGAAGGCGGTGAGATGGTGTTCTCCGACAGGACGACCGACGCGTTCGGTCATCTAAAACTCGGCGGCATCGGCGACCTGGTCTCGGCCGAACTCAAGGACCGTTCCGCCAAATACAACAAGGGCAAGCCGATCCAGACCATCAACCAGCGTCTCGGCTACATGGTGCGCGGAGGCGATCCCGACGCGATTGATTCGATTGTGCCCATGGCCTACGGCAACCTTGCCCTCGATCTCATCCTGCATGGCCACCACGGCCGCCTCGTCGTCCTGAAGAATGGGCGCTATGACAACATGCCTATTGAAGCGGTGACCAGCACCAAGAAAACGGTCAACGTGGACAGGTACTATAACAAGGAGCGCCTGCGTCCACTCTACACCGATTTCGAAATGCAGCCGCTATTCATCATGGCGAGTGATTAGAACCAATCTCATAAATAGGGAATGAGCGCGCTGAGCTCTGGCGGGTGGCTGGCAAGGCGCGACGAAGGATCATAGCCGAAGCGTTCTGTGACTGAGGAGCAACGTGGCCAGACGCCCGCCAGAGCTTAGCCCGAAGGGTTGCCGATCTTTGCCGCTGCTGCGGCGTTGCTCGGCGGTCAAAGATCCATGAAGGATATTCTTCCTCCTCGCGCCTTGCCGCAGCACCAAATCTCTGGCAACGCACTCGTCCCCTAGTTATGAGATGGGTTCTAGGAAAGGCAGCGCGGCACCGTCTCTAAACCCCGAAAGTGTTGGGGAGCAGAGCATTTTAGATTTGCCCTTCGGTGCAAACTCTAGCGCGAAACGGGTGCCCAGCTGCGCTCTGGAGATTACCGGTCCTGTTCGATGTTGAGGGTCAGAGGGTTATCGTGCATCGTCTGTTACACCGTCGGGAATCTTATGACTAAGGCCGCACTGAAAAATTTCACTACCGAGCTCGCCCGCAAGCGGCGGGAGGTGTCCCGTTTACAGGAGGACCTCCGCGACATGCTCGACCACCTTGCGATAATCGAGGCTCGGGCGAAATCGGCCGGCACAAAACGTTATTCCACCGACGAAGTAAAGAAGGTGCTGGGACTTTGAGTCATCGAAGACTTAGCGGGACGCCCGCACGCGGCGGGCAGGCAGTGCGCTCCCGGGAATTCGGTTGCGATGTTGTTGAAGTCGGCCTCCCCTTCGCGTTAAGTCTGGGCGATGTCCCTCGTTTTTAAAACAATTCAGACTGAAGGAATCGCTGAGCTTTCTTATCTTGTCGGCGACGATGACGAAGGAGTGGCGGCGGTCTTTGATCCGAGAGCTGATTGCGACGTTTACGTTGAAGCGGCGCGGCACGCCGGCGTCATTATCACGCACATTTTCGAAACCCATATTCATGCCGATCTGGTGAGCGGCTCGCGCGAACTGTGCGCGCAATTAGAAACGGCAAAGATTTACGCCAGCGGCGAGGGCGGCGCAGAGTACGGTTTTAACCCCGAAAAAATCAAGGATGGCGACCGATTTGAATTTGGCGAAGTGATCGTAACGGCGCGCCACACGCCGGGGCATACGCCGGAGCACATGTCGTATTTGCTTTCAGAAGCAGATCATCCTGACGCGCCGTGGGCGGTGCTCACGGGTGATTCGCTTTTTGTCAATTCGGCGGGGCGGCCGGACTTGTTAGGTGAGAAATTTACCAGGCAACTCGCCGAACAACAGTTCCACACGTTGCACGATTTCTACCTGAATCTTCCCGATCACGTGATGATTTATCCCAATCACGGCGCCGGCTCGCCCTGCGGCGCGGACATTGGCGCGCGGGTGAGCAGCACGATCGGTTACGAAAGAAAATTCAATAATTTTTTGCAGTTCACTGACGCAAAAAGCTTCACCGACTTTGCAATCAAAACGGCGCCACCGGTGCCCCGGTACTATCCGCTGATGAAGAAGGTGAATGCGGAAGGTCCTAAAGTGCTTGGAAGTCTTCCACGCGTTGCCGGCCTTTCTCCCCAGGCTTTCAAAGACGCGATCGAGAGGGAGGCTGGCGTTCTTGTTGATGTGCGCAACATGCTCGCGTTTGGCGGCGGTCACATTGCTGGCGCACTTAATATTGCCGGCACGCCGATTCTCTCCATTTGGGCCGGCTGGCTGCTCGATCCGGAAAAGCCGATTCTCCTCGTGCTTGAGGAGGATGATGATCTTGAAAAAATCCTCCGTTTATTTGTTCGAACCGGATACACAAAATTCGCCGGTTATTTGATCGGCGGAATGAAAGCGTGGCACGCAGCGGGGTTTCCGCTGGAAAGTATCGGGCAGATGAGCGTGCACGAGCTGAATGAACGCAAGTCTTCGTTGCAGGTTGTCGATGTCCGTTCGCCTGGTGAATGGAAAAAGGGCCGTGTTCCCGGTGCCCACCACATTTTTATCCCGGAGCTTGGCAACCGAGTGGGAGAGCTTGATCGTAAGAAACCCACGGCGGTGTATTGTGGCAGCGGTTACCGCGCCAGCATCGCCACGAGCATTTTGAAGCAGCAGGGTTTCAATGAGCTTTGGAATGTTCCGGGTAGTTGGGAAGCGTGGAAAAAGGCGAAGCTGCCGGTGGAAGGAGCCGGCAGCGGATGAATGGGACGCAAATTTTGCACAGCGCGGAAAGTAAATTCAGAGCGTCGCGCAATCTGCCATCAGTTGCCTTCTATTCAGCGCGCAATGTGGGCGGCGAGGCGCGATGAGCTCATTGCCGCGAGCGCTTGCGCCGGTTGCACTCGCATCGTTTTCTTTGCCGAAGCGCCTCTTGTTTTTGGCGACACCAATTTGGCCGACTTGGCTTGCGTCCGAAAATCCTGTCGCAACTTGCCGTCGCTGTAAAAATGAAATAGGAGCTCGTCTCCAACCTCATCGAGACGTTTGGGCAAAAGCGACTCCGGTGTATTAAGTAATTCAGCCAGGCTTCGACGTAGCTGCGTGCGTGGCACATCGTCAAAGAGGGTGGCGATTTGATCAAACTTTGCCTGGGGTTGCGGGCGGGCTTTGGAAGCACGAACCGCTATTGCCGGCAGCGGCGCTTGCAGCACTTGCAATGCGTCGATGATTCCCGGTCCAAACAAACTCGTATTCCAGTTTGGGACTGTCCGAAAGCCGAACGTCATGACGATGTGCTTGAAGATTCCGGGAATCCGTTCCCTGCCATAAAGGCTAATGAGTCTTTCGCGATCGTGATATGCGAGCCAAAGCGCCGCGACGCCAGCAGTGGTGGCCACGGCGAACGAGGTCCCGTCGCCGCGCGCTACTTCAGTCAGCGGTTTGCCTTTTTTCGCGATCGCATGCCACACCGATTCGCCCGGCGCGGTGATGTCCACTTCCGGTCCGCGCGACGAACCGCTCCAGGGTTGATCATTTGCGTTACTGGCCGCGACTGCGAGCGCTTCCGGATAATGCGCTGGCCAGACCACAGCGTGAAGCGTGTCGTTTGCCCCGAAAATATTTCCGGCGGCGCAGCAAACAATGACGCCGTTGCTCACCGCGTAGTGCAACGCCCGCTCGAGATAATCGAGCGGCAAACCTCCCATGCTAATGGAAATAACATGACAGCCTGCGTCCGTGGCACGAATGATTGCGTCCGCCAAACGGGCACGGTCCCAAATTACAACCGTTGGCGCGACGCGATATGGAATTAAACGAGCGCGTGGCGCCACGCCGGTGACGTATTGTATTCTGCTGCGCGGACCTTCGTCGCTAAAAATAATGCTGGATGTGCCGGTGCCGTGTCCGGGATTTCCAATGAAACCCGCGCTGAAGAACGAACCCAGTGCCGAGTCCAGATCGTCGGTCGCATCAGCATCGTGCTTCCAGAAATCCCAACCGAATTGCGGCAACAAACGCCGTTCTGCCGGATTATTCGACCAATTCTCGATATGCTGCGTATAACCAGTATCAGGGTGGCCGATTAGTATGCCTTCCCCGCGTGATGGTTGATGATCGTCCTCAGCCTTCGCCCAAGCTTCCTTTACATGGATATTGTCCAGACTCCATTCGGGCGGTGCGCTGCCGGATAGCGGTTTCCTGCCGAAGAAGCTCTTAACCCCGCTGGCTGGCCCTTCGTCCGGCGCGACATTTTCGAGGGGCACAATCAGATTCGGCTCAGCATGGGCGATCCCCGGTTCTTTTTGCAGTGCGTACGCCAATTCCCACGCCTCCCGAACCGATAATTGCGGGTTCTCCGTTGTCAGTTCGAAAGTGAACGCATCAATCGGCAATGGGGTTGCCGTCCAATCCGCGCCGAGCAGCTTAAGCATCGCGGCCTCGATTACATCTGCTGGCGTCGCTACCGCAGACTTCGCGGTAACAATGAAGCTCCGAAAGCTCGTGCCCAAGTCGTCGGTCGGAAGGCTGTCTTTTAATACTAATTCGTCGAGAACAAGATCAAGTTGGCTTCGAATCAATCGCTGTCGCATTTCCGGCGGAAAAATGCGCGCAATGGGAAATTGACGAACCAACGCCGCGTCGACGGCAGTCACTATCGCCGCACGAACTGTTTTGCTTTTTAGATTTCGATCAACGAAGTCCGGTAAAAGTACACGGATGGTCTTCTGAATCGGCCGCAGAAGCGTATTGATCAGGGCGAGACGCTTGGAAAGAGAGTCATCGGGCATACGAACAGTCAGCTTGTAGTCGGTTCGAATTTGACGGGCCACTGAAGGCGTCTTGTCGCCAACATTGCGCCCGCGTGATTCCAGCAAAGCACAGCGTCAATTGCGAACATAACGGCAAACAGCAGACGGCTGTAAAAAAATGTCCGGTTAACAAATTTTTGTAAAGCCTGAAATTGACTTTGAGTTCATTGCATGTCGATCTTGCCACGCAAGCGGAGACCTTCCTTATGCCAAACGCAGAAATCCCAATGACTAGGCGGGCATTTGGCCAAACCATGCGCGCGGACGTTTGGTGGATCCAGCCGCTGCTCGTTTTCATCGGATTATCGACTTTCGTCGTCTACTCCACGTGGGCGGCGTTTCAGGGAAACGATTATTTCTTCGGCAATTACGTCTCGCCGTTTTATTCGCCAGAACTGTTTGGCGATTCGCCCCATAGTTGGTTTGGACCGAAACCGGGCTGGTGGCCGCAGTGGCTTCTATTTTCGCCGGCGCTTTTTATTCTTTGGGCGCCAGGTGGCTTCCGGCTCACCTGTTATTATTATCGTGGCGCTTACTATAAAGCGTTCTGGGCCGACCCGCCGGCCTGCACTGTGGGCGAACCACGCAAAAGCTACTGGGGCGAGCGTTCATTCCCGCTTATCATGCAGAATGTGCATCGCTATTTTCTCTATCTGGCGCTCTTGTTCATTTTGATTCTGACGTATGATGTTTGGAAAGCGCTCTGGTTTGTCGATCCGGCGACGGGCAAAAATTCATTCGGCATCGGCGTCGGTACGATCGTGCTGGCCATCAACGTGTACTTGCTCAGCGGCTATACATTTGGATGCCATTCCTTGCGGCATCTGATCGGAGGATTTCGCGATCAAATTGCAAAATCGCCAGCCTGTTATCGCGCCTATGCCTGTGTGAGTTGTCTGAATCGCAGGCACATGCTTTGGGCGTGGCTGAGTCTATTCTGGGTCGGCTTTACTGATCTTTATGTACGACTCTGCGCGATGGGCGTCTGGCACGATGTGCGGCTTGTGTAGCCGTAGTTTGTTGCTGTTACCATGCCCGACTACAACACTTTCGAGCACGATGTTCTGATCATCGGTTCCGGCGGCGCGGGACTGCGTGCAGCTATCGAAGCATCCGCGGCCGGCGTGTCGGTAGGCATGGTTTGCAAATGTCTTCTCGGCAAGGCGCACACCGTCATGGCGGAAGGCGGCATCGCCGCGGCGTTGGCCAATGTTGATGATCGCGACAACTGGAAAGTGCATTTCGCCGATACCATGCGCGGCGGGCAATACGTTAACAATTGGCGGATGGCCGAGTTGCACGCGAAGGAAGCGCCAGTTCGTGTGCGTGAGCTCGAGGCGTGGGGTGCGGTGTTCGATCGGACCAAGGATGGTCGCATTCTGCAAAGGAACTTTGGTGGCCACAAATATCCGCGCCTTGCACACGTGGGCGATCGTACCGGCCTCGAAATGATCCGAACATTGCAAGACCACGGGATACATCAGGGAATCGATATTTACATGGAGGTTTGCATCATCGCGTTGCTGAAAGATGGTCCGCGCGTAGTTGGAGCATTCGGCTACGATCGCGAGCGCGGACACTTTAAGATTTTTCGCGCGAAGGCAGTCGTGCTCGCGACTGGTGGCATCGGGAAAGCTTACAAGATCACGAGTAACAGTTGGGATTGCACCGGTGATGGACACTCGCTCGCATATCATGCGGGCGCAGCGTTGATCGACATGGAGTATGTGCAGTTCCATCCCACGGGCATGGTTTGGCCGCCTAGCGTAGCCGGAATGCTTGTGACCGAAGGCGTCCGCGGCGAAGGCGGTATTCTCACCAATGCGGACGGCAAACGTTTCATGTTCGACCTTATCCCCGACAACTACAAAGCCCAGACGGCTGATAACGAGGAAGAGGGCTGGCGTTATACCCAGGGCGACAAGAACGCACGGCGTCCACCGGAGTTATTGACTCGCGATCATGTTGCGCGCTGCATTGTGCGCGAAATCAAAGAAGGGCGGGGGACACCCCATGGGGGCGTGTATCTCGACATCTCATGGATCAAAAGAAAACTCTCAAACGCGGAAGAGCACATCAAACGCAAGCTCCCGAGCATGCACCACCAGTTCATAGCGCTGGGCGACATCGACATCACAAAGGAGCCGATGGAAGTCGGGCCGACCACGCACTACATCATGGGTGGCGTGCATGTGGACGCGGATACCCAGATGTCCGATGTGCCTGGATTGTTCGCTGCTGGCGAATGCGCGGCTGGAATCAATGGCGCGAACCGGCTCGGCGGTAATTCGCTTTCTGATCTTTTAGTGTTCGGCAAACGAGCCGGAGAATTTGCGGCGAAGTTTGCGAAGGAAAATTCACACGGCAAAATCGAAAACGACCAGGTCGACATGTACGCCCGGCAGTCACTAAAGCCCTTCGAGAACAGTCGTGGTGAAAATCCGTACTCTGTTCAGCGCGATTTGCAGGAAGCGATGCAGCACAACGTCGGCATCGTGCGCGACGAGAGCGAGATGCGCTCGGCGCTCGATCACTTGAGAACTTTTTGGGAACGGGCCGCGCGGGTCGGCGTCACAGGCAACCGCGATTTTAACCCCGGCTGGCATACAGCGCTGGATTTGAAAAACCTGCTCACAGTTGCCGAGGCGATCACGCGGGCCGCGCTCGAGCGAAAAGAAAGCCGGGGCGCACAATTTCGCGAAGATTATCCCGAGAAGGAAGAGCGCTTCGCGAAGGTAAATACCGTGATTCGCAAGGCCGAGGATGGCAACATGGAAGTCCGATTGGAACCTCTGCCGGAAATGCCGCATTATTTGAAGCAAGTGATTGAGGAAAACCAATGAACGCGCAAAAACAGTCCACCTTCAAAATCTGGCGTGGGAATGCGACTGATGGCGAGTTTCGCGATTACACCACGGGTGTTTCCGAGGGAATGGTTGTCCTCGATGCGGTCAATCACATTCAGGCAACGCAAGCGAACGATCTGGCTTACCGCTGGAACTGCAAAGCCGGCAAATGCGGGTCGTGCTCGGCCGAGATCAACGGCATGCCAAAGTTGATGTGTATGACCCGCTTGAGCGATCTGCCGCTCGAAAAACCGGTGACAGTTCAGCCGATGAAAGCGTTCCCGCTAATAAAGGACTTGCTAACTGACGTGTCGTGGAACTTTCGCGTGAAGAAAAAAATCAAGCCCTTCAAACCGCGCGCACCTGACGCGCCGGACGGCACATGGCGCATGCAGCAAGAGGACATCGATCGTGTGCAGGAATTCCGGAAATGCATCGAATGTTTTCTGTGCCAGGACGTCTGCCACGTTCTGCGCGATCACCAGATGCACGACAAATTCATCGGGCCGCGCTTTCTAATTCATGTCGCCGCTCTCGAGATGCACCCGCTCGACACCCAGGATCGTATCGAAGAATTGAGAAACACACAGGGCATCGGCTATTGCAACATCACCAAGTGCTGTACGAAAGTATGCCCGGAAAGTATTGAGATTACCGATAACGGGATCATTCCGTTGAAAGAACGCGTGGTAGATGAATTTTATGATCCACTGGGCTGGTTCTGGCGTTGGTTAAAGAGGAAGAGTGATTCAGAAACTGTGAATCGAGAATCGTGAATCGAGTTTCTATTTACAAATGTACGATATAACGAATCACAGCTTGCCATGGCCGAGCTAAAACAACTCCACAAAGACGCCATTCCCGCCGCGCTAGAGAAGGCTGAGCGCTACCGCTTACTGAACGAACCCGGCGAAGCAGAGAGCATCTGCCTCGACATTCTTGTTGTCGATCCCGATAACCAACGAGCCATTATCACGCTTTTGCTCGCATTCACCGATCGCTTCGAAAAGACCTATGGCGTCAGCGAGACGCAAACAAAAGAATTGCTTGGCCGCGTGAAATCGGAATATGAGCGGGCGTATTATTCCGGAATCATCGCTGAACGCCGGGCTAAAACGAAACTGCGACAGCACACCCCGGGTTGCCGTTTTCAGGCATACGATCTTTTGCGCGAAGCAATGGACTGGTTCGAAAAAGCCCAACCGCTCAGCCCGCCCGGTCACGACGATGCGATTCTGCGGTGGAACACCTGCGCCCGCATCATTGAGCGAAATAAACTCGTAGCTCGCGAAGAAGAAGAACGAATCGAATTTCCTCTCGAGTAGCTGTAGCCACTTCGCTGTGCGAAGCGCAATTTAATCTCAATCGTGACAGCCCAAGACGACTTCGCTCGGTTCGAGCAAGAGGGCTGGCAGCGCGTGGCAGACAAATACGATTCCGTGTGGTCGTCGCTGACGCGGCAATTCATTCCCTCGCTGTTGGGAGACGCCACCGTTTCGGCAGGGATGTTGGCTTTGGATGTCGCCTGTGGCCCCGGCTACGTGTCCGCTGCAGCGAAACAATTGGGCGCGGTTCCGACAGGAATTGATTTCTCAGAAAAAATGGTCGCGATTGCGAAGCGAATGTTTCCGGAGATCCGATTCAGGCAAGGCGACGCACAGGACCTGCCATTTGAAGACGGCAGTTTCGATCGTGTGCTTATGAACTACCCCGGCGCGAAAATCGTTAATGACGCGGTTGAAGCGTACGCGAATTTGGATGTCGGCTTGCCCGAAGGTCCGCCGAAATATTTGTACAGCGAACGCGACGAATGTCGGCAGGTGCTGGAACGAGTTGGGTTCGACGGAGCTTCGATGAGCTATGAAACGCGCACCGTTGAGTGGCATCATCCGCACGCCAGTTACTATTTTGAAGCGGAACGAAACGCCGGCGTGCGCACCGCGGGCATCCTGGCGCGGCAATCGCCGGAGACATTGGCGGCCATTCGCGTTGCCATTGAAAGCGGCATCAAACAATACGTGCGAGGAAACGAATTCGTTTTGCCTATGGCGGCGCACGTAATCGTCGTATCGAAGTAACACAGGCTTCCAGCCTGTTTTCGTCAAGCGGACATCCTGTTCGCGCTAAAACAGCAGGCTGGGAAGCCTGCGCGACTAGGTCAGGCGAGATGCCTGAATTACACAATCGCGCCGCCGCATGTGGAGCCCGCGCCAGCCGTGCAACCAAAACAGTGATCGCCGGTCATGATCTCGCGATTTTCGAGCGAATCGGGGTTGACGTCCCATAAGAAAATTGGCTGCCCATTATTCCATTGCATCCCGAGCTGCTGATTGAAATCGCAGTCATAAACTTCACCACGCCACCCGACGCTGATCGTGTTGCGGCACATGAGCCCTTCGATAGTCGCTGAATTGAACGCCTCGATCAGAAGTTGCATGTATTCGTCGAGCCGATTGCTGTGGCGCAGGTAAGCGGCGAACCGGCCGATCGGAAGATTCGTAAGCGTGTAAAGCCTGTTGAACACAATTCCGAAATGCTTTTGCAACTCCCGTTTGTAATCGGCCTCAAGCTCCTTCTGCGGCGATGGCAAAAACGCGTCCACCGGATTGTAAACGAGATACAACGGCAACGCTGGATCGATTCCGTAGCCTAACGAGTTCAGAAGTTGCAGCGCCGTGATGCTGCCTTCGAATACGCCGTCCCCGCGTTGCGCATTCACATTTTCCGCTGAATAACACGGCATCGACGCGATGATTTCCACCTGTTTGGCGGCTAGAAACTCGGCGAGATCGAGGTACCGGTCCTCAAGCAAAATAGTGAGATTGCAGCGATCGATCACGTGACGTGACGGCTGTAGCTCTTTCACACGCTCGATGAAATAGCGAAAATCGGGAATCATTTCCGGTGCGCCACCGGTGAGGTCAACCTTTGGAATCTCCGAATTCGCGAGCCAATCAACGATCCGATCAATTGTCTCCCGCGTCATGATCTCCTTGCGCTTCGGCCCGGCATTCACGTGGCAATGTAGGCACGTGAGATTGCAGAGCTTGCCCACGTTGACCTGCAGAATTTCAGGGCGCCCGCGGCGTAGCGAGATCGATTGCTCGCTCAGCTTGTTCGCAAAACGGTTCATCCCAAAATCAGCAGTAACAATCCCTATCGCAGCATTCGAAGGGACAACCTTCCATCAGTCCCATGCGACTCAGCCCTGAACTGCGTATTCAAACGCCAAAAACAACTGACATAGCCCGATCTCCGAGACTTACGTGAAAAGCTTTGTATTACCTTCGCCGCCCGCTAGAAACTAATCTTCAGGATTCGCCCGTCTGTTCCTACCAGCCATCCGGCTTTGGGAGTGGCGAAAGCTACTGCCCAAAATCCGGTCACATCCGGCAGGGTGAACCAAGTCGTGCCTTCATCCGGGGTCCAGGCTGCGCCTCCGTCATTGGCGGTGATCACGACGGCGCGGCCGAGATTGTTTCCGCCACCGCGACCAGTCTGTCCGACATAACTCAGTCCGAAAATCGCGCCAGTTACCGGAGGCGGACTCGTGAGCGTCCATGTTATGCCGCCATCGCTGGAAACTGCGGTGCCCGCGTTGTGGGGGTTGCCGGGATCCAAATCGCCACCGCCCACGATTCCGTGGTGCGGATCGCGAAAATCGACCGTGAATGCGCCACCGTTGGGTCCGCTAAATAACGGCGTGTCGTACGCGTTCCACGTGTTGCCTTGATCCCTCGTAGCAAGAACCCTGGCAATATCCGCGCCGCCAGTGGCAATCCACGCATTCCGCCCACCTTGGGTTGTGACACAAGTTCCGCTCGACGCGAAGGAGAATTCACCGGGCAAGGCCGGCGGCATGTTGCTGCTGATGTCCTGCCATGTCATTCCGTTGGTTGTGCGAAAATCGGGGAACACTCCATTGATGGAGTCGCCATGCAGAATTCCGCGCTGCGGCGTCCAAAACGCGAACCCATCATAGAAACCAGTCGGAATCTGGTTCTCGAATTGGATCGTCCAAGTGGCGCCGCCGTCCAGTGTCTTGTAAACACGGAAATCAGTCGGGTTATTCCCAATCGACATCAGGTACGCAACGCGAGCGCTGAACGCTTGCACGTCGCGAAATTGCAAAGCTTCAGCGCCAGGCACGACGCCGGCGTTCCACGTCTCCCCACCGTCAGTGGTGACGGTGAATGTACCGTTGCGACCGGATGCCCAGACCACTTGTGGATTCACTGGCCACACTGCGATCAGACCGTTGGTCGTCCCGCTGTCTTGCGGAGTTAGCGTCGGTTGATGAATCAGCGGCAGTTCTTGCGCGCTCAGAAACGCGCAGGTGAACCCCGCTCCCAGCAAAGCTGCGAGTAATCGTTTTGACATGATGTTTCCTCCCCAAAGAAATTCGTCGCGGCGAAACAGATCGGTCGCAAGAACATTCTCGCTTCTCATTGCGAGCGGCGTTTTTCTTCGTCGCTTTTGTTCTTGGATTCGTGTGCGGTCCGTTAGTCACTCCGCGAGCTCTTCTGCCAGTTTTGCCTCGCGCTCGGGGATCTCGCCGCTTGGTAATCGCCACTCGCGCTGCGCACGAAACGGCAACGCAAAGAGTTTGCCCAGGGTAAGTTCGTTTTCCTCGCGGTATGCAGCGACACCGATCGTGATTGCGTCCTGCGGCACATCCCGGCGCAACGTCCGATGCAGCTTGTCCCACCAGCAAAAGATCGTGCCCCAGTTTGAATTGGTCTCACGCTGAACGATGGAATGATGAATCCCGTGCATGCGCGGGGTGACGAGAATCAGGTTCAAAAACCGCTCGACCCAAATTGGCAGGCGCCAGTTGGAATGATGAAAAAGTGTCGCTGCCTCAAAAGTGGCGAAGAATACGACGAGCATGATCGGACCGATACCGAAGAGCAGCACGGCTAACGAGAGAAAGCCGGTGGAAAGAATCATTTCGCCGAAGTGAAATCGCGCGGCCGTGCTCACATCGAGATCCAGGTCGGTATGATGCACGTTGTGAAACCGCCAGAAGAACGGCACAATGTGCATAGCCCAGTGCCACCACCAATAGGCGTAGTCCATCAAAAGGAACGTCGCGATCACGACGGCCCAGGTGGGAAGGTGAAACCAATTTAGTAATCCGACATGTTGCTGTCGTGCCCAGATCGCGAGCGCGACCGGAATTGGCAACATCGCGACCCGAACGATGGCGAAGCCTGGAATCGAGAGCACAAAATTCCGTACGAACCGATGTAGGACAGTGAAATGTTGCCGTCGTAACGGGAATCGCCACTGAAGCCAGAGCAGGGCGAGAAGCAGGCAAGTCAGCAGTGGGTTGCCGATGTAATCCATCAAGGGAATCTCGGGCATATCAGGACAACAGATGAAGGGCCCGTGATCTTAGCATCGGCAGCCGGTTAGCGACAATGAAGGGCTGGCGCACAGGCATCTTGCTTGTTCGATGTCTGCAGGCAGGAAGGATGCCCAGACCACACAGCCACGATGGCTGTGCTCCGCGGCCTTAGGCGCCAATGCGGCGGAACTCGAAGGTCGTCTCCGGTTTCATGACCTCGCCGTTCATTTCAAGCAGCGGATAAACCAGGAAATTGATCGGTCCGCTTTCAGGTTCCGGGTCGACCACCAGATCGCGACCCTTCGTCAGTTCGAACCGATTCGCCGGATTATGACCAAAATAATAATCCGCCAGCTTCGGGTTCTTCCATGCTTCACTGATATCCATCGGCACCCACTGGCCATCTGCAAGAAATTCAGCCCAGCAATGGTAGCCCTCGATTCTGCCCTCATTCTTGTCGGCTGGAATGGTTGCGCCGATGGCGAAACGCGCGGGTATGTTGATGCTTCGCGCTAGAGCAATGAAATACGCGTGAAAATCAGAGCAGTTTCCGGTGCGGGCGTCGCACGCGTAGACAGCGTCGCCGCGGCCCCAACCAGTACCTGACTTATCGTACCGCATGCGGCTGATGACGTGATCGTACAACGCTTTCGCCCGCTCCAGATCATCGGTTTTTCCGGCCGCCGCTTTCTCGGCAAGCGTCTTAAACGTTTCGTTGACCGGCACCAATTTTTCCGGCCGAAGATATCGCGCGGCGTCTGCATTGCCTGCCGGATAGGCGGCTTTTTCTTTGCGCACTACCTTGTATCGCAGCTCAATCGTTTTGCCACTGTCCTGCGGCTGCGCATTGACCACGCAAATGTCATTGCCGTAATCGCGGTCCTGAACCTTATCCCATTTTATCGGGATCTTTAGTTCTTGCACACTTACGGTTTGAAAAGCATCTGCCTTCGCGAGCGGTATCCAGATGCGAGCGGTGCCGGAGATTTCCGGAAGTTTGACGCGATAAACGAACTCAAACTCATCGGCGCCTTTGATGATGCCGGGTTCACCGGCGGCATGAATGGGGAGCGCGCCGGCGAGGAACAGCGCCGGAGCAAGAACCAAGCGCATGGTCAACTTCACCATTCGGTTCCTAGCTCACGGGCACTTTATTCCACTTGCCGTTTTCTTCTTTCCAATTGTAAAGCGGTTTGCCGTTGATCTTGTGCACTGCCGTGTCAGTGACTTTCATTTTGCCCGCCTGCCCAGTCAGAAAGAAATCGATGTCGTACGTTTTTCCATCGGTTCCCTTCATATCCACGCAGGCAAAATATTTCCCACCGCCGAGGTCCTGCAATCGATCATCGTGGACCTTTACTAAATCGAGAGCGAGATCCTGGCCTTCGTACTTGACGTGCAATTTTCCGTCGGGGCTCTTTTTGCTTTTCGCCTCGATATTCTTCTGGATACCGGCGGAAATATCAGCTGTGCTCACCTGTTTTGCTTCGGCGCTTTTCTTTGGATGTTCCGCGCCTTGCTTGGGATGCTCCGCACCTTTCTTCGGATGTTCAGGATGCTCCTGTGCGCGGACGGGGGCTGCGGGTGTGAAAAATAAGCCGATAGCGGCCGCGATTACTAACCTTGTGATCATATGAGTTCCTCCGTTTTAGCTTCGTTTGCTCGTATTTTGTTGGTTGTGTTTCATAATTGTCCAGTGCCGTTTTAAAACCACGGCCGGATGTGCTCTACATGTTTAGAGACGCATCACGGAAATGATTTATTCCACATAAACGCAAAATTTTCCATCTTGAGCGTTAATCGCGGAGCCAGACGAACTCGTGATTCGCCACTTTGAGGGCCATTGGGAAACGATCCGAATGCGGATTTCGGTCATTATTCCAGTTTATAACGAGGCGCCGTTAATACGCCCGTTTCTCTCGAATCTGCGCGAGCGAACCCGTGGGGCGGAAATTATTGTCGTCGATGGCGCGAGCACTGACGGCACCGACCGGCTGGCGCAAGGCTTCTGCGATCACGTTATCCGGAGCGACGAGCGCAGCCGTGCAAAACAAATGAACGTCGGAGCAGACGCCGCATGCGGCGATATTTTCTGGTTTTTGCATGCCGACGCCGACGTTCCGCTGGAATCCTTGAATGAGATCGCGCGCATAATGCGCAATCCAGAAGTCTGTGGCGGTTTCTTCCGGATCCGCCTGCCGGCCGCACCGGCTGTATACCGACTGACGGACGGCTTTGCGCATTACGCGGGGCTTCTGCTCCGGATGCGATGCGGCGATCACGGAATTTTCTGCCGGCGGAGTGCGTTTGTTGATGCTGGGGGATTTCCGGACGTGCCGCTCATGGAAGATGTGGAATTTTTTCGCCGGCTTCGCCGCTGCGGTCGCGTCGTGTATAGCAACAAACGAATCGGGGCGAGCCCACGCCGCTATGAAACAATCGGACCGACACGCCTCACATTTGCCTACGGATCGATTGCGACGCTTTATCTTTTCGGCGTCTCCCTATCCACGCTTGCCCGCATTTATCGCCGCACGTGTTGTGCTCCGCACGAGCAGGCCAATCTGCCCAAGTAGCGGCGTATAGGAGCCAATTTAGATCAACGCACGTTGCTCGTGCGCGCGATTACGCTGCCTGATCCGAACCGATAGTAGGACGTAATCAATAGGAGGAAGGGAACATGAAAATCGCGAGTTTGATTACCACTTTGGTTGCGACGGCCGCGTTGACTGCGCTCGGCAAGGAGGGCGTGGTTCAAGACGTAAAGCAAGGCGCGAAGAAAGCAGGTGAAACCGTTAAGGACGGACTGGAAACAGCAGCTGAGAAAACAAAGGAGACTGCTAAAACGGTTGGCAAAAAAACAAAAGAGACTGCCGAGACCGTAGGCGAAAAAACGAAGGAAACCGGCGAGACCGTAGCCAGAAAAACAAAGGAAACCGTGGATGGCACCGGCGAGAAAGCAGCCGACACCACTCGAAAGACGCACCACAAGTCAGGGAAGACCTCCAGCAAAGCCAAGGCCCAAACCACGGAAGAACATACGCCGGTACCGAGCCCGACGCCCTGACGGTGAATCGGCGGTAAACCGTAGCGAGGACACTCCTGTTCAGCATGCTGTCATGTTGAGCGGAAGCGCTGCAACGAAATGCGAAGCATGAGGCCAGGCTTTCAAACATCTCGAATTTTCTTTACTGTTTGGCTGAACAAGACAATGAGAGATTGAAAGCCTGGCCTCGCGGATTTCATCCGCTGCGTTGCAGCTTCGCTTCGCTCAGAATGACAGCGACACAAGATTTTGTTCGTTCCAACTTGCTCACATTCGTCGAGTGAGTCCTATTTGGCGCGATGAGCAGGCTGCGTCTCGGAGTGAACGTCGATCACGTGGCGACATTGCGGCAGGCGCGCTATGCCACAATGCCGGAATCGAAGAATGCAGAG
>WNGA01006650.1_pt1 | contig 16390 bp, 12 predicted proteins | sample 5400061 | NCBI WGS metagenome assembly WNGA01 (sample SAMN13153366, study PRJNA577476) | soil metagenome | isolation source: 100 cm soil or saprolite under grassland replicate 2 | place: USA:California | collected 2016-06-15 | reverse complement strand
CCTCGCACTCGTCGAGCTGGACACGGAGGTCCGCCGAAGGGCCGCTGCGTTATGGCCTGCCGAGTTGAGCGTGATCGACGCCGTCCATCTGGCCACTGCGCTCACCCTCGGGGATGATCTCGGGGCTCTCTGCACCTACGACGCCCGCCTCCAGGATGCTGCGTCTACCGCGGGGGTGGGCGTAGTGGCGCCGGTCTGAAGTCCCACCCCTCTGCCGTGGCGCCCGTGGTATCGGTGGAGCAACGGACTCTTAATCCGCAGGTTCCGGGTTCGAGTCCCGGGGGGCCCACCACGCAAATTGTTTGGTTCCGCCTGACGCGTGACACATCGGCTCGGGGTGATGGGTTACGCAGCTACGGCGGCTGGGTGGACGCCGCCTGATACGGGACACTCCCCGATAACGTTGGTCTTGTCTGGAGCCATCAAAACGTGAGATGAACCTAGTCGACGGCATCCGAGGCGTCGACCAGCACTCGTAATTACCGCCCGCCGTCCCCGAGATTTACTCGGGCGAACCCAGGCCGTCCGGCGCTTGCTGCCGGGTCGCCAACTCCGTGATCGATGCCATGCTCGCCTTCGGGGGTCGCGCCGGCCGCCACGGACCACGTGGTCAGCACCGCCAGCACGACGACAAGCCCGGCGAGGCCGAGCCAGACCGGGAGCGCGCGCACCGAAGGCGTTGGTCGCCCGCGAAGTACGAGCATGGCCGTCCCCGCAACGCTCGCCACCTCGAGGATCGTCGAGAGGACGTCGACGAACGCGGCGGGCTCGGGAGCGCCCGCCTCGGGGCCGATCGGCAGGCCGGTCGTCCGAGAGGAGAGCCACACCAGTACCACCAGGGCGTTCCCAACGAGCCCCAAAAGCAGGAGGCGTCTCGATGGAAGGACGATCACGCCGACGGCCCATAAGGCCTGCAACCAGGCGACGACGGAGAAGAACACCCCGAAGGCCACGTACTCGTCAAAGTGTTCTCCCATGACCGCGAAGTGGATGGCGGCCGCGGCCATCGACAGCGCGGCGAGCGAGGCCTGAGCCACCGAGACGTTCGGGTCCGTGTTGGTGCGTGCAATCGCGCTCACGGGAATGCTCCTTTCGCCAGGCCCTCGGCGACAGCCGCGGCCGGCCCCAACGCCCGGATCACCAAGAGAGCTTCCCTGACATACGGCTTGATGCCACTTCGCGGGAACAAGGCTGAAGGGCCGAGTGGGGCGCCGATGGGCGCCCCACTCTGTCGTGACGTCCTACTGGGGACAGCCGAGGCCTGGAGACGGCTGGTCGATCCGAAGCGCCACTGGTGGCGTCTGCGCCGGCACGAATAAGGACGCGAAGACCACCAGCTCCTCCGAGCCCTCGTTCCTGGCCAGATGGATCTCGTCGGGCAGATTCGAGAAGGACGCTCCCGGCCCGTACTCGATCTCCTCGGTGCAGTCCTCGGCGTGGTAGAAGCTCATCGTTCCCCTGAGGATCGTGACCACCGTGGGACCCGGATGACTGTGCCAACCAAGGGTTCCGCCCGGGGCGATGACGATCCGCTGAGCCGCGATCTCGATCGCGCCCTGTGTCTGAAGCTTCACCTTGGTCTCGGGTCCGAAATGCCAGTTCACGTCGAGCGGCCGGTCGACCAGAGGTCCCCGGGCCGTCTCTGCGGTAGCTGAGATGACGGGCGTGGCCATGGCGCTACCCATCAGCCCGACTCCCAACGCCACGAGTCCGACGATCGCGAACATGGTCTTCCGGATCATGGAACTCCTCCTCTCCCTACGGGAACCGACCTCGCGAGATCTTCCTTTCATCGCCACCACCTCCTGCGCCCTCCTGTGAGGCGCTCCCCGGAGCATCAAGGACGCACGTTGGAGCCTCGCGCGAGGCACGTTGGAAAAAGGTTGGACACGAAGGATCGGGTATTCCCCCGCGACGCCGCGGGTCGTAGCGTGTGCCGATGGAATTCAGGCTGCTCGGTCCGCTCGAGGTGTCCGAGGACGGTCGTGCGCGCGCGATCGGCGGCCCCAAGCAGCGGACGGTCCTCGTCCATCTGATCCTTCGTGCGAACCACGTTGTCCCGCCGGAGCGCCTGATCGAGGCGATCTGGGGAGTCGACCCTCCACCGGCGGCCCGAAGCACCCTGCGGGGCTACCTGTCGCATCTGCGCAAGGCCCTCGAGCCCGGGCGGCTCGACCACCGGTCGGGCGGATACATCCTTCACGCCGATCCCGCCTCGATCGACGCGCTGCGGTTCGACGCCCTGGTGGCGGAGGCGCGAGCCGTGGCCGCAGACGATCCGGCAGCCGCCGCGCGCGGGTTCGCGAGCGCGCTGCGGCTCTGGCGAGGCCCGGCGCTCGACGACCTGGCCGACCAGCCATCGCTCCAGCCCGAGATCGCCCGCCTCGAGGAGCTCCGGCTCGGCGCAAGCGAGGAGCGGCTCGGAGCCGAGCTCGACCTCGGGCGCCATCGCGAGCTGGGCCAGGAACTGGAGACCCTCGTCGCGTCGCATCCCTTCCGCGAACGCCTCTGGGCCCACCTCATGACCGCGCTGTACCGCTCGGGACGCCAGGCGGACGCGCTCGCGGCGTTCCATCGCGCCCGTGAGCTCCTGGCCGAGGAGCTCGGGATCGATCCCTCGCCCGAGCTTCGATCCCTTCACGAGCGGATCCTCCGCCAGGACCCGTCGCTTGACGCCGGGGGGGAACCGCTCCGCGGGTACCGGCTGCTCGAGCAGGTGGGCGCCGGCTCCTTCGGTGCGGTGCACCGGGCGTTCCAGCCCCAGGTCGGCCGCGAGGTCGCGATCAAGACGATCCATGCCCGGTTCGCCAATGACCCCGAGTTCATCTGCCGGTTCGAGGCCGAGGCTCAGCTGATCGCTCGGCTCGAACACCCGCACGTCGTGCCGATGTATGACTTCTGGCGCGAGCCCTCGGGCGCGTACCTGGTGATGCGGTACCTGCGAGGCGGGAGCCTGCGGGAGCGGCTCGCGCACGGCATCTTCTCCCCCCACGACGCCGCTCGCCTCCTGGATCAGGTCTCCCTCGCGCTCGAGGCGGCCCACCGCCAGGGGGTCGTTCACCGCGACGTGAAGCCCGCCAACATCCTGTTCGATGAGGACGACAACGCGTACCTCACCGACTTCGGCATCGCCAGGGACCTGGAGGTCGCGGACGCCACCTCGAGGGACTCGACGCCGAGCCCGCTCGCCTACTACCTCTCGCCCGAGGAGATCGGCGGCGAGACCGTCACACCCCGGACCGACATCTACAGCCTGGGCGTGGTCCTGTTCGAGATGCTCGCCGGGCGTCACCCCTTCGCGGATACCGCGCCCAACGAGGTCGTCGCCAGACACCTCAGGTCGCCCCTGCCCCCCGTCAGCCGATCGCACCCCGGCGTGCCGACTGCGATCGACGACGTCATCGCACAGGCCACCGCCAAGGACGCGACCGAGCGCTTCCCCGGCGCGATCGCCCTGGCCTCGGCGTTTCGCGCCGCACTCGCCCCGGTGGCCCGACGCCCTGAGCTGGTCGGCATCGAGACCCGCAACCCGTACAAGGGCCTCCGACCCTTCCTGGAATCCGACGCCCCCGACTTCTTCGGCAGAGAGGCGATCCTGGCCGAGATCCTCGCTCGACTCTCGGATCGGACCGAGGGCTCGAGGTTCCTCGCAGTGGTCGGGCCGTCCGGGAGCGGGAAGTCCTCGCTGGTCCGCGCGGGGCTGCTGCCGGCGCTGCGCCGCGGAGCCCTTCCCGGCTCGGAGCGCTGGTTCATCGCCGACATGCATCCGGGCGCTCACCCGTTCGAGGAGCTGGCGTCGGCCCTGACCAGGATCGCGGTGAACCCCCCGGTCGACCTGGTCGACCTCCTGGAACGGGGCGAGGACGGGTTGGGGATGACGACGAGCTCGCTGCTGCCGCCCGGGACCGAGCTCGTGCTAGTGATCGACCAGTTCGAGGAGCTATTCACGCTCCTCGACGACGAGGGCGCGCGGACCCGGTTCGTCGCGGCGCTCAGCAGAGCGGTAAGCGATCCTGGGTCTCGGCTCCGCGTCCTCGTCACGCTCCGTGCCGACTTCTACGATCGCCCACTCACCTTTGCCGGCCTAGCCGAGCTGATGAAGGCGCGGAGCGTCATCGTGACCCCGCTCGTCCCAGAGGAGATCGAGCGCGCGGTCGCGGGGCCGGCCGAAGGCGTCGGCGTCCGGATCGAACCAGCTGTCGTCGCCGATATCGTCGCCGAGGTGGCGGCGCAGCCGGGAGCCCTTCCACTCCTCCAGTACGCCCTCACCGAGATGTTCGAGCGTCGTGACGGCTCGTCCCTCACATCCGAGGCGTATCGAGAGATCGGCGGCGCGTCGGCGGCCCTGCCTCGTCGGGCCGAGGACCTGTATCGGAGGATGAACCAGGCGGGTCAAGCAGCGGCACGCCAGCTCTTCCTGCGGCTCATCACGCTCGGCACCGACGGATCCGAGGAGACGCGGCGGCGCGTCCTCCGATCGGAGCTCACTTCCCTCCTCGATGTCGATGCCGAAGCGATGGGAGCCGTCATCGAGACGTTCGGCGCGCGGCGGCTGCTCTCGTTCGATCACGACCCCGTCACGCGAGGGCCGACCGTCGAGGTGGCGCACGAGGCACTCCTGCGCGAGTGGGATCGCCTGCGCGGGTGGGTCGAGGGTGCGCGCGAGGACGTCCGGGCCCACCAACGGATGGATGCCGCCGCTCGCGAGTGGACCGACTCCGGCCGGGACCCGAGCTTCCTGGTCCGCGGAAGCCAGCTGGACAGGTACGAGGCGTGGACCTCGTCCTCGGGACTGGCCTTCACTGGCGACGAACGCGCCTACCTCGACGCGAGTCTCGCCCAGCGAGCCACCGAGCTCGCCGATGAGGAAGCCCGAAGGGCGCGAGAGGCGAAGCTCGAGCGGCGTTCGGCGCGCCGGCTGCGTGCGCTGGTCGCGGTCTTCGCGGCCGCCGCCCTGATCGCCGCGTCGCTCACCGTCGTGGCAACGAACCAGCGTCGCAGGGCAGAGCGAGGGGCCCGGGTCGCGACCGCTCGAGAGCTCGCCGCGGCCGCGGTGGCGAACCTGGAGGTCGACCCCGAGCTCAGCATCCTGCTCGCCATCGAGGCCGTCCAGACGACGCGTTCGGCGGACGGGTCGCCCCTTCCGGAAGCGGAAGAAGCGCTCCATCGCGCGGTGACGGCGTCCCGGCTCGAGTTGGGGGTTCCAGGGTTGGGGGGCCTCCTCGTCTGGAGCCCACGAGGGGCCTTCGTGACGGAGGGGCCCGAGGACTCGGGCCTGATCGACATCAGGGACTCCGAGACGGGCGAGCGCGTCCTTTCGTTCCAGGGACACGATGGGGACGTGAACGACGTCGCCTTCAGCCCGGACGGATCGTTGCTCGCCTCCACGGGGGAGGATGAGACATTGAAGGTCTGGGACACATCGACGTGGCGGCTCGTCTCGAGCCTCTCGGGGGACGGCGGTGCGTGGGGTCCTTCGTTCAGCGCCGACGGGTCGCTCGTGGCCGCCGCCTGGGGCGAGGCGGATTCCGCGGAGGTCCGGATCTTGAACCTCTCCAACGACCGCGTGGTCTCGAAGGTTGGTGTGCCGTTTGCGATCGACACGGCCCTCAGTCCCGATGGCGAACACGTGGCCGTGGCGAGGACGTGGGCCCCGAACGAGGAAGCCGGCGCGGGCGCCGTGTTCGACGTGGCCACGGGCAAGCAAGCCTTCGTCTTCGAGGGGACCAACGGCTGTTGCCCGAGTCCGCGTTCCCGGGGGGTGTCTTGGAGTCCGGACGGCCGACTCGTCGCCGTAAGCGCCGAGGACACGGCGCGCGTCTGGGACACCGAAACCGGAGCGCTTCGCTACAGCCTGCGCGGTCACAGCGGCTTGGTCTTCAGCGTCGCCTGGAGCCCCGATTCGTCCCGCGTGGTCACGGGCAGCGCCGACGGGACCGCGAAGGTGTGGGAGATCGATTCCGAGGGCGTTCGAGAGCAGTGGTCGCTCTCCGCGCAGGAGACGAGGAGCGGGATCGTAGGGGTTGCCTTCTCCCCCGATGGGACCCGCGTGATGGCCGGGGACGCGGATATCTCCGCGGTAAAGGTCTGGGACCTCGGCCCGAGCGGAGACGCCGAGTGGGCGAACGTTCCCGCGGCGGGAAAGCCCGCGGCGGAGTTCACGCCGGACGGACGGCGCATCGTGACGACGAGCTCGCGCGGTGCCGACTTTGAGAGGGGCCGGGCCCTGACGATCTGGGACGTGCAGACCGGGCGCGATCAGCGAACGATCGGACCGGCGACCGATTTCTTCCGGTTCCTCGCATTCAACGTGAGGCCGGACGGCGGGTCGATCGCACTCGGGGGCCAGAGCGTGCCGAACTGCTGCGGTGGTGAGTCGGCGGTGAGGGCGTGGGATACGACGACAGACAAGGAGCTCTTCAGGATCGGACACGACCTCGACGTCAACGAGGTCGCCTTCAGTCCCGATGGCGAGTATCTGGCCACGGCGAGTTGGGACGGAACCGCGAAGATCGTCGATCGCGCCGGTCGCGTGATCCAAGTTCTGGGAGAGCCAGGCGACGGTCAGTTCAACTTCTCCGATGTCGCGTTCAGCTACGACGGCCGCATGGTGGCCACCGCCCAGGCCATCTACGCGCGACGAGAGCGCGTCTTGATCTGGGATTGGGCCCGAGGCGAGCTCGTCCTCACGATCGACGCGGATTCCGACTTCGACTTCCCTCAAGTGGATTTCGATCCCACCGGGCCGAGGATCGTCTTGACCGGGTCAGAAGGACTCGCGGAGGTATGGGACGTGGAGAGCCGTGAGCGCCTGGCCGTCCTCGCCGGACCCTCCGGCGGCGCCAAGGACCTTGCCTTCAGCCCCGACGGATCGCGCATCGCTATCGCCACCGTCGACGGCTCAGTACGGCTCTTCGACGCGGACACGGGCTCACCACAGCCCGGCCTACCAAGGTCCGGATGCGCCGTGGAGGGCGTTGCCTTCAGTCCGGACGGTTCGAAGCTTGCTTCGTCGAGCCGGTGCGACGGTGTTCAGATCTGGGCTCTCGACATGGACGATCTCCTCGAGATCGCGCGGCGGGAGGCCCGGAGATCGCTCACCGACGAGGAGTGCAGCCTGTACCTCCATGTCGATCGGTGTCCGTGATGATGACCCATCGTGGTGGGCGCTAGAGGATTTGAACCTCCGACCTCTTCCGCATCAAGCATGAGAAGGAGTCTTCAAGGGTCGCTGGTCAGAGCGTCGAACATCTGAAACCGCTGGCCACCGGCGCTTTACACGGCCGGTTCGCCTTGCGATGCGGCCTCCGAGTGCGCCCAGTGACCGGCGAGACGCCGTGGCCCTCCACCCAGTGGACCTCCAGCCAGCAACGCCGGCAGGTAAGGAGCGGCGTCCCGAGCTCCCGCTCGAGGTGGGCCTTCACCTGAAGGAGCTCCTGGCGCATCATCTTCGCCTGCACCGTGAGCGGGTGGAGGTAACCCGCGCCGACTAAGGCAGGCCTTGGCGGATGCATCGGTAACCTCCTCGAGGGCATTCCGCGCCTGTCGACGGATGTGACGTCTTCCGCGGCAAAGCGGAGTGTCTCGTTCAATGGAAATCAGCGAGTGCACCGTGTTCGAGTTCTGCCAGCTCCTCAGGGCCTGTTCGGCCGGAGCGAGGGGGGCTGACCTCCTGTCGCGCTGCCTTTGCTTCCCGGTCACCTCTTTCGGGAGTCAATGGGGGGACCACCGGATGACGGGATCCCGAGGATGGCACCCTTCAGCAGAACCGCGGAGCGGTTCGCGCACCGATCAGCTAGGACTAGCACGCTGCGCAATGGATTCCCCCGCTGCCATCCGGAGATGAGACATGGGGTCCAGTGTGGCCGGACAATGTTCCGAAACAGGTGCCACGCCCGATGGACAGTCCCAATCCCCTATCGTGGCCGCGGAGGCGCTGCAGGTCGAGCAACTCGAAGAGACCTAGTCACGGCCCGATCCGAGTCCTTGTGCCCCTGAAGGTGTATGGACCACTGTCGAGCGGTCGGGTTCGGAGGCCTCGACGGCCCGAGTCGGGCTCCTTGACCATCGCCGAGACCGTGACTTGGAGATCCGCTCGATCCCCAGCGTCCGCACGAGACCGTCGACCCTGCAGGTCGAGACGCCCCGGACGTAGGACTCGCAGACCACCTGGACGAACGCCCGCTCAGTCCGCCGGCGAGGCTCGAGCAGCAAGTCTCATCCCGACATTGTCGCGACGGCCCTCCTCGTAGACGACCATGCCGGCTTCGCGCGTCGATTCCCCTTAGGAGGCGAAGAAGGAGCAGACCTCCTCGAACTCCCCGTTCACGATCATCCATCGCCCGACCAACGACAGGATGTCGGAGGTCCCCAGGTCCCTGACGAGCCGGCCGACGTCCTGCAGAAGGATCCCCTCGCCGGCAGCAGAGATGTTGACCAGGGTTCCCTCCAGCGTCACGGTCCCGGTCTGCGGGTCGATCATCACCGTGAAGGCTGGCCTTTCGTACGCGACCTTGCCGTTCGAGGTGAGCTGGACATCCACGCGGACGCGCTGCAGGATCCGCCCGTCGCTGAGCTCGATCGAGCTCACGTACAGCACCCCGTCTTGAACGATGGGCGTCCCGCAGACCTCCGACAGGAAGTGAAGGCCGGACACGTCCACGGTGGACACCTGCGTCACAGACTCATCGGACGCCGCGGCGGCAGCCGGGCCCATCAAGCCCAGCGGGGTTGATGCGAGGATCGCGAAGGAGACAACGACCGTCATCCGCCCCATGGGCCGACCGCCTCTTCCGACCGTGTTCCACATGTCGCTCTCCTCCCTTTCCTCACGAGAGCGGCCGCGACTTGCGTCGCTCATGGCTCCGGGTCGCACGCTTGGTTCCCCCCGTGTCCCGGCTTGTCGTTGTTCTTCTCATGTCCCTTACCGCACACTTCCGGCACACCGAAAAGGACATAGACGACCCCGGCGTCCAAGCCATTGGCGTCGTTGAACCGCGCCCCCACCATCAGGTCATCGGTGTCATCGTCGGTGACATCTCCGGCGGGACCGACGGCGAACCCGGCGAAGTCTCCTGCCGCCTCCCCGAGCAGTTTGGCCGTGGCGGCGGAGAGACTGAGGAGCCTACTCAACCGGGCATCCTCCATCGAGAAGACGTAGACCGCTCCTGCGTCCGTCGCGGCGGCGTCGTGCCCGAAGGCCCCCACCACCAGCTCGTCGAAGCCATCGTCGTCCAGGTCTCCGGCGATGGACACGTCCGAGCCAGCCCGGTCTCCTGCGGCCTCTCCTATGAGCTTGGCATGGGCCGTCCCCAGGCTGATCGTGCCGGTCAGGCGGTCCTGGCTCCCGTAGAACACGTAGGCCGCTCCGGCGTTCAGCCCCCCGGTGTCCTCCAGGTCGGCCCCCACCAGAAGGTCGTCGAAGCCGTCCCGGTCCAGATCCCCGGCGCCCGCCACCCCGAGCCCGGGCCGGTCGTCCGGCTCCTCGCCAACCAGGCGGGCGGCCGTCTGTGACAGGCTGATCGTCCCGCTCAGGCGCTCCGGCGTGCCGTACAGGACGTAGGTGGCGGCCGCTCCGCTCCCGCCAAACCCGGCCATGGCCGGGGCCCCGATGACCAGGTCCTCAGAGCCATCGCGGTCCAGGTCCCCTGCGCGGTCCAGCCGGAACCCGGCAAGGTCCCCCGGAGCACCCACCAGCTTGGCGTCGGCCTCGGACAAGCTGATGATCCCGGACAGGCGCTCCCCGCCCCCGTAGAAGATGTAGACGGCACCGGCCGCCGAGCCGCCAGCTGGGTCCCGAGGGGCCCCAACCACCAGATCCGCAAACCCGTCGGCGTCCAGGTCATTGGCAGTGGCCACCGCCAGCCCGGCGAAGTCCACGTTGGACTCCCCGACTAGCTTGGCGTCGGCCTCCGCAAGGCTCATGGTCCCGCTCAGTCGCTCCTGCCCTCCGTAGAAGAGGTAGGCCGCGCCGGGCGCTGGGACGCCGGGCTGGTTCGGGGGGAAGCGGCCCGGGGCCCCGATGACGAACTCGTCGAACCCGTCGCCGTCCACGTCCCCCACGCCGGCCCACCCCTCCCCGGCGAAGTCCCCGGTCAGCTCGCCGAGGAGCTTGGCATCGGCGTCCCCGAGGTTGATCACCCCCGGGGTGAGAGGCCCATACACGACGTAGGCCGCTCCGGCGGATGGCCCGGCCGTGCCATCCACCCAGGCCCCCACGATGACGTCGTGGAACCCGTCACCGTCCAGGTCTCCAGCGGGAGCGACGTGGAACCCGGCCTGGCCGCCGGCCTGACCGACCAGCTTCGCGTCGGCCGCCGCCAAACCGCTCGGTCCAGGCGGGATGACGGCACCGGCTGATGAGCCGGCAAGAATAAGGGCAATAGCGAGCAATACGGTGATCGACCAGCCGAGCGATCGGATCCCTCGGGGTCCCTGTGACGCGTTGGTTCCTGTGACAGTCACGATGTCTTCCTTCCCGTTCTCGTCCTCGGTCGGTGTGTTCCCTCATCGGATTTCGCGAGCTTGATTCAGGGCAACTTCCCTCTCCTACTGTCCCCTGCTGCTGGGGTCGACGCCCGCGAACGTGAGGAAGTCGACCATCCGGAACTCGCCTGTGATCGCGCCAGTTCGGGTCGAAAGTGTGGGGCGCCAGGCCGGATCGACCGCCAGGTACGAGGCGGGATCGGCCCGAAGCAGCCCGATAATCACCTCGGCCACGATCATCCCCCCAACCGGACCCAGGCGAAGGCCAGACTCCATCACCTCCGCCTCCTTCAGCGCGTAGTACCAGAGGGGGGTGCTTCGATCCAGACCCAGACCGAAGTCGCGAAGCTCCGCGAGGTCGCGCGTCGCCAGCACCGGCACGCCGATGTACCGGGCAACCGCCTGCCCCGACGGTAACTGCCACGTGAGGTGCCGAAGCAGGTTGCGCTGCGGGAGCGCGGTCGGCTGGTCGTGGCTGGCGATGGCACCGAGCGGCAGGGTGAACAGCGGCGTGGAGATCTTCGTATCGATCCGCTTGTTCGGCTTGACCTGCCCGTCGGCGAAGTCGAAGAAGGTCTGCCACCCCACGAACCGCCTGGGCGCCCTGGCCCCTCCTCGAAGGTCGGCCGGATCGGGCGATCCCTCCTGCGAGGGGTCGAAGATCATCCCGAAGAACGGCGCCCCGTCGTCTCCCGCCAGGTTCAACCGGTAGGACGGGCGGACCATGGAGTGCCCGAACCGGAACGCGGCGCCTTGGAACTCCACCGGTATCGACGCCTCCCCGGTCCCGGGGCGGTAGTACCGAGGCCCGTTCGCCACGATGTCGTCGACCAAGCCCTGCCCCACGAACAGCGGCAGGAACTCGTGCAGGACCATCCACTGGTAGTGCCACGTGGTGAGGCGTCGGGCTTGGGCGAACAGCCCGGCGGGGCGGGAGGGGCCGCTTCCCCTTGCCACCTCCACGGCCCGGTTGTGGAACAACAGGAACGCCGCGTGCAGCCCGGCGATGATCGCGTGCTCGTCGTTCCGAGGGTCGGCGATGATGGCGGTGTTGTCGGAGGTGCGGGGAAGATCCTCGAACAGGCCCCCCGATTCGACCCGCAGTCGCGCCCGATCCGCCTCGTACAGCTGAGGGCTCGCCGTCGGGCCGCCCCCGTACATCGAGTCCAGGTCGAAGGAGGGCGTGCGACCGTTCGTGGCCGTCCGGGGCTCCATCGCCACCCCGAGGGCGGACCCGATGTCGAAGGTCATGTCGTGGTCCATGAACTGGCCCATGAACGTGGTCCCGGCCGTGTGGGCCGGGTTGTTCGGGTTGTTCGCGCTCAGAGCCGGGTCCACGATCAGGTCCACGGGGCCTCGCTCCAGGGCGTCCCCGGCGTCGAGCAGGCCTCCGGGTCGGCCGATCTCTCGCAGGGCCGCCTCCAGCGAAGGGCTGGCCTCGGCGAACGGCGGAAGGTCGAACATCCTGCTGAACCGATCCGAGCGGGTGGCCGGCGCCCGTGCTTCGGCCGTATCAGGGCCGAGGACGTTGCGAACGCCGATCGCCGTCGCTCCGGCTCCGAGTCCCCCAAGGAACTGCCGGCGTGTGATCCCGGTCCTTCGACGGTTATCCAACCCGATCTTCATCACGCCTCCCTCTGCGAAGAGCCGGCACTCGTCTCGTCCCTTTCCTCCCACATCCGATCCACGGCGCACCAGAGCGCCTCGGCCCGTACACCGTCAGGGCCCGGTGCTCCTCGACAAGCTCGTCGAGCCATCGCCGCCAGTCCTGGATCGGCCGAAGCCCGACCACTGTCATCGGCAGGTCGTGCAGCTCGTCGGCGTCGCGGGGCTCCGGTCGCACTTCCTGGCGGACGCGCTCGATGGCGTCGGGATCCCAGCCGGCCAAGGTCACGCGCCTCCACAGTGCTCACGGTGCGATGTCGAGCCACCACGGCTCCACGAGGATCGACCGGGCAAGCGTCAGCGCCCCGTCGAAGAATGCTTCCGGTCGTCCGATCGCGATGCCCGTCGCGATGGCAACGAACGCGGCCGCTACGACCACTGTCCTGCCTTCGTGGTGGTGCGCTCCTGCGGCGAGGTCCGTGTTCCTCTCCATGAGACGACGACGGTAGGCCACGCGCCGGCGGATGCGCATCGGGGTGAACCCTCGACATGACGTCGGGGTAGCCCTGATGCGGGTGGTGTGCTTCGATGGCACGATCGAGGCGATGACTTGCACCCTCCCGTTCGTGAACGGCCGTGGGGCGACGACCCGGGTGCCTCGGATCGGAGCCGTCGTGGTTGCCGCGCTCCTTGCGGCCTTGGTGTGGGCCGGCGCCGCCGAGACCGGAAGGGCCCGCTCGGGCCTACAGCTCGGGCTGTTCCTCCTGGTCGGCGCCTCGCTCGTCACCTCCGGGGTGATCGGGTGGACGCGGCGACCCGCGAGCCGGATCGGACCCCTGCTCGTCGCGACGGGGCTCCTGTTCGTCGCCGGTGGCCTGGAGGTGGCTCCGTGGCCCGCCGCGTTCACCGTCGGGATCGTCGTCGGTGAGTCGTTCCTCAACGTGCTCGCCCTCGCTTTACTGACCTTCCCGACGGGGCGTGCCGGCACGCGGGGAGAGCGGATGCTCCTCGCGGTTATCGTCGGGCTGGTGCTCCCGGGGATCGTCCTCCCGAGTCTGTTCACGAGCTCCGGCGACGTCTGTCGGGGTTGCCCGCGGAACTTGGTCCTGCTCGCCGACGCCACCGCCGTGGCGGACGCGTTCCGTCTCCTCGCCACTGTCCTCGCGGTGCCTATTGCGACGGCGTTCGTCGTCGTGCTGTCGCGGAGATGGCGCTCGGCCACGCCTGCCGCACGGCGAGCGCTCGCACCGATCCTCGCCGCAGGTCTCCTGCTCGGGATCGTGACGCTCGGGAACGAGATCCCGCAACTCTTCGGCGCCCTTCCAGCTCGGTCGACGGCCTGGACCCGCGTGCGGCTCGTCGCGATCCTCGCGGCGTCGCTCGGGTTCCTCTGGGGTCTGCTCCGCACGCGGCTCGCACGCGCCGCGGTCGGTGATCTGGTCGTCGAGCTCGGGAGGGCGACGATCCTAGGTGAGGATCTGCGGGAGGCGCTCGCCGCTCGGCTCGGCGATCCTACGCTCGAGATCGCATACCACGTCCCCGAGCGCGGTGGCTACGTCGACGGCGCCGGACGGAGCATCGACCTTTCGGTCGACCCAACCGTTCGGGCCGTCACCATCCTCGAAGCCGACGGGGCTCCCGTCGCCGCCCTCAAGCACGACGAGTTCCTGCGCCACGACCCCGAGGTCCTCGAGGCCGTAACCGCCGCGGCCCGGCTCGCGATCTCGAACGAGCGTCTCCGTGCCCAGGTGCAGGCGCAGCTCGAGGAAGTACGGGCCTCCCGGGCGCGGATCGTTCAGGCGGGGGACGAGGAGCGCCGCCGCCTCGAGAGAGATCTCCACGACGGCGCGCAGCAGCGCCTGGTCACGCTGTCGATGAAGCTCGGTGTCCTCCGCGAGCGCGCCGCTGGCATCGTGGGCCGCGACGTTGCGGTCGCGCTCGAGCGCGCGTTGGATCACCTTCGCGAGGCGATCCAGGAGCTGCGCGAGCTGGCCCGAGGCATCTACCCCGCCGCACTCACCGACGAAGGACTTCCGGCAGCGATCCGATCTCTCGCCGATCGCGCACCAATGCCCGTCACTGTGGAAACTCTCCTCCAGGGCCGCCCATCGCCCTCGGTCGAGGCGACGGCTTTCTTCGTGATCGGCGAGGCACTCGCGAACGTCGCCAAGCACGCGCCGTCCGCCACGGTGACGGTCCGTGTCAGCGAGGAATGGTCTGCCCTGCTCGTGGACGTCCGCGACGACGGCGACGGAGCTGCGTACTTCGAGCAGGGCTCGGGGCTCCGGGGCCTCGACGACCGGGTCGCCGCCTCCGGGGGCACCCTCACAATAGTCAGCCCTCCGGGTCAAGGCACCGCCCTCCATGCGGTGATCCCCTGCGATGAACCCTGAGAAGGGCACCGTCCAAACGTTCCTAATCGCGGATGTGCGCGGGTACACGAGGCACGTCTCGGAGCAAGGAGACCCAGCAGCGGGAGCGCTCACGACGCGGTTCGCTGCGATCGTCCGCGAGGTCGTCGAGGCTTGCGACATGGTCGTCGTCGAGTTCCGTGGCGACGAGGCCTTGTGCGTCTTCGCCTCACCTCGTGCCGCGCTCGCCTCCGCGGTGCGGCTGCAAGCGGCGTTCGCCGCGGAGACGTTCGATCGGGAGAACGGGGCCGCGTTGCCGGTGGGGATCGGGCTGGACGCGGGCGAGGTGGTGGCGACCGACGAAGGCTTGCGAGGGAGAGCCCTGAACCGTGCCGCCCGGCTCTGCGGCCTGGCGGCGGCGGGAGAGGTGCTCGCGACGGCGGAGATCGTGCATCTCGCCGGACCCGTCGATGGACTGTCGTACGACGACAAAGGCAATTTGCGCCTGAAAGGCTTCGGCGATCCGGCGAACGTCGTGCGCGTGGTCGCCTCCGACGCCGATCCCGCGATCAGGTACGCGTCGCTCGACACCGCGCCCTCACCCAGGCCATCGGCGCGGCGCCTTCGGGTAGTGCTCGCCGACGACGCGGTCCTGTTCCGCGAAGGGGTGGCGAGCCTCCTCTCGGAGGCCGGCCTCGAGGTGGTCGGTCAGGTCGGTAACGGGGACGGGCTGGTCCAGGCCGCACGCTCGACCAGGCCCGACGCCGTTATCACGGATATCCGGATGCCGCCCACCGGGACCACCGAGGGGCTCGTTGCGGCGCGACGGATCCGAGAGGAGCTCCCTGACGTCGGCGTGCTCGTGCTCTCCCAGTACGTGGAGCCTCGCCAGGCCGTCGACCTCCTCCGCGAGCACACGGAGCGGATCGGCTACCTCTTGAAGGACCGGGTGTCCGACGTGCCGGCCTTCGTTGAGGCCGTCTCCCGGGTCGCCCGAGGCGGCTCCGCGATCGACCCCGAGGTCGTCGCGGCTCTGCTCGGCAGGGCGCGCGAGCCGAGCGCTCTGGAGGAGCTCTCCGAACGGGAACGGAAGATCCTCGGCCTGATGGCCGAGGGTCGGTCGAACCAGGCGATCGCCGAACGCCTCTTCGTGTCGCCGAAGACCGTAGAGGCCCACGTCGCGCACGTGTTCACGAAGCTCGGCCTCGTCCAGACCCCCGACGACCATCGGCGGGTGCTCGCCGTTGTGATGTACCTGGGGGAACCGTGATCGCGGCTCGTGCGTCGGCGCGTCCGGACGGCGTCGAACGTGGTCCGACGCTCCGCCTCCGCGCAGGGATCGCCGCCGCGACGCTGGTGCTCATCGCGCTGAACGGCGTGGGGACGGCCACCCGCGCGGCCCCTGTCGAGTGGCCGGCGTTCGTTTCCGACCTGCTAGTCGGCTCCGTCATGGTGGGAGCCGGGGTCTCGGGCTGGACTCGCCGACCCCAGAGCCGCATTGGACCCCTGCTCGTGATCGCTGGACTCCTGTACCTGATCGGCGCGTTGCAGTGGACCGATTGGGTGGTGGCATACACGGCCGGATTCCTGGTCCACAACACGTTCGGGTACCCGCTTGCCCACGCCGTGCTGACATTCCCGACCGGGCGAGCGAGCGATCGCCTCGAACGGGTTCTCTTAACCGGGCTCTACGGTGCGGGGCTGCTGTTACTCGGCGAGCGGTTGATCGAGGAGGCGGAGCGGTCGTGCCCCGGCTGCCTCGTGGGGCTGGATCCGCGGACCACCTCCTCCCTCGCGGATGCGCTCTTGCTCACCGCGAGCGCCGGTCTCGTGTTCGTATCGGCGGCCTTCGTCGGAGTGATCGCCCGCAACTGGCGCAGGGGATCGGTGGCAGCCCGCCGCGCGCTGTTGCCGTTGCTCGTCGTCGGGGTCCTCGCCGCGCTCACGGG
>WNGA01008182.1_pt1 | contig 16391 bp, 19 predicted proteins | sample 5400061 | NCBI WGS metagenome assembly WNGA01 (sample SAMN13153366, study PRJNA577476) | soil metagenome | isolation source: 100 cm soil or saprolite under grassland replicate 2 | place: USA:California | collected 2016-06-15 | reverse complement strand
ACCTACAACGTCGTGGAGATCGCCGGCCTCTACTGGCACTTCGTGGACCTGGTCTGGATCATGGTCTTCACGTTCATCTATCTCGTGTAGGACGGAGCGCACGATGGCCGAAGGACACGCGAGCCCCAACTACTGGATGATCTGGCTTTACCTCTTCATCCTGACGGTGACCGAGATCGCGGTCATCTTCACGCCCATAGCCAAGCTCCTGATCGTCATCGCCCTGGTCTCGCTCGCGCTGGTCAAGGCCACGCTGGTGGCGACGTACTTCATGCACCTCCGGTTTGAAGCCCGGACCCTTGCGCTGATCGCGCTGACTCCCCTGTTTCTGGGCGCCCTCTTGATCTTCATCCTCATTCCGGACCACTCTGCGGTCCCGCACAAGACGGCCGACTCGGTGAAGGTCGCGCCCGCCGCTGGTCATCGCTGATGCCTTGATGCCGGTGGCGTCCCTGGGGTCTCGATGAACTCCCTCCCGCTCTCGGCCCTCCCTGCCCTCAATGCCGCTCTGAACGCGACCTGCGCCGTCCTCCTGGTTTCCGGCTACCTCATGATCCGCCGGCGCAAGGTGTTGGCGCACAAGATCTGCATGGGCTCCGCGTTCGTGGTCGCCGTCATGTTCCTGGCTTCGTATCTCACGTATCACTATCAGGTCGGCTCGATGAGCTTCGGGGGCCAGGGATGGATGCGCCCCGTCTACTTCAGCCTCCTCACCTCGCATACGATCCTGGCGGCGGGGATCGTCCCGCTCGTCCTCGTGACCCTGTCCCGCGCGCTCCGCGGCCGCTTCGATCGGCACGTGAGGATCGCGCGGTGGACGCTCCCCCTCTGGCTCTACGTGTCGGTGACCGGCGTGATCGTGTACTTGATGCTCTACCACCTCTACGGGCGCGCCTGAGCAAACGGGTGTTCGAGCGGCGCCGGATCGCGCTGAGCCTCTTCCGGGGGATCGGCCTCCGATGTCCCCGCTGCGGACATGCGCCGATCTTCCGGGGATGGTTCACCCTCCTGGCGACCTGTCCCCTGTGTGGACTCCCGTTCGAGCGCGAGCCGGGGTACTTCGTGGGTGCGATCTACCTCAACTACGCCGCTTCCGTGCTCATCGCGATCCCCGGCTACTTCGTCCTGGACTACCTGCTCGGTCTGTCGCTGGTCTGGCAGCTGGTTTTCTGGGGGGCGTTCTGCGTCCTCTTCCCGCTGTGGTTCTTCCGCTACAGCAAGAGCCTGTGGCTGGCCTTCGACTACTTTATCGACCCCGGCGGACCCATTTGACACGCGCGTGACACGTCGTCGCCATCCCAAAGCGCACCCTTTTAGCGTCTTGGCGATCAGGGAGCGGCCCGCCTTGGGTCTTATGTCAAGCGGCGCCCCACCCGACGGCGCCGCCCCGGCCGGGGGCGCACCCGACACCGTTTGGGCGGGCTACGCTCTTCGCGCGCATCGACAACCGGCCAGTGCCGGTGCTCGAGCCCGCCCCGGCGCGGTGAGAAGCAGATGAAACTTTTGACTGCGCACAAGATTCTGATTAGCAGCGCCGTGGTGTTTTTTGTTTTCTTCGCGTTTTGGGAATACCGGAACTATGCGAGTGGCGACGGCTGGGCAGTGTGGCGCAGTTGCTTGTATTTCATTGTCGCGCTAGGCTTCGGCGTATATTTAAAGAATCTCAAACGGTGGTACAAGTAGCGGCGAACTAAATTTAGAAGACATGGAATCGCAACCCTTTCGCGTGGAAGTTTCCGAAGAGCAAATCCGCCGCGAGCGGCAAAAGGCGCGCGAGTTGCGCGCCAGCCATTGGTGGAAGCGCAAACGTTCAACCGGAATTTGCCACCATTGCGGCGGACGCTGACATGCAATTCTGGGTGGGCGAAGTCCTCTGCGGGGCACGCGGCTCTGCGAGCCGTGCCGGCACCTGGAGGACCTCGCTCAGAAAGGAGTCCTGGCCGGGCTCATTCATCGGGGCGGCCTGAGAGCGCGAATCCTGACCGAGGGCATGAACCGCGTGGGCGATGTCATCCGCCCGCGGACGGCCTGAACCGGGGCGGGCAGTCACCGGGCGACCGTGGATGAGCTGATCCGAGCCTTGTTCGCCTCCTGGCGCTGGCGTCCGGAGGTTGTGCTGATCCTTGCGACGCTGGCGAGTGCGTACGCGTCTGGGTGGTGGCGTCTTCGCGAGTGGGGCTATCGGGAGCTCGCCCGCGGATGGCGCCTCGGGCTCTACCTGAGCGGCCTTGGCGCGGTGGCCGTCGCCCTCCTCTCACCCGTGGACGACCTCGCTCACGACCTCCTGACCGCCCACATGGTCCAGCACCTGCTCTTGATGATGATCGCGGCGCCGCTTCTTCTGCTCGGGAACCCGCTGCCGACCTCTCTCTGGGGGCTGCCCCGGCGGGCTCGCCGAGCCCTCGGGCGCCTGCTCACTCGAAACGCGCCGCTCCGCAAAGTCCTCTGGGCCGCCACGCTGATGCCGGTCGCCTGGCTTCTCTTCGTCGGGAACTTGTGGCTCTGGCATCTTCCCGCCGCCTATCAGGCTGCGCTGCGCGATCCCGTGATCCACGATGTCGAGCACGTGGCCTTCTTCGGTACGGCGCTCCTCTTCTGGTGGCCGATCGTGGAGCCGGCGCCCCGGCTGCACGAGCGGATCCCCCGCGGCTTTGCGATCCTGTATCTCCTCGCGGCCACGGGGCAGAACACGCTGCTGAGCGCCTTGATCGCCTTGCCCGAGCGCGTTCTGTATCCCTATTACGAGGCGTCGCGGTCGCCGTTCGGTGTGAGCGCGCTCGACGACCAGGCTCTGGCGGGGGGGCTCATGTGGAGCATGGGGCATATGTATCTGGTCCCCATTTTGCTGGTCGTGGCGAGGATGCTCGACCGCGAGGAGCGGACGGCGCGTCAGCGAGAAGCCGTTCGGGGAGACCAGCCCGGCCGGTGATTACTTCATCTTGGCGTGGCCGGCGGCAGCGCGAACGATATAGTCGGCGACGCGCGCAATCGGGTCAACCCCGAGAACGCTTGAGGCGTTTGCGACGAAATTCGACGTCGCATTGAACACGGTGGGGCCGTTGACGAGAGGCGTGTATGTCTCGGTCGCGATCATGATGCGCACGGGGCTACCATCGAATGGTCACACGCATCCACCACCACCCGTTGCACAGGCGTGACAGGCGCGGCCTCGGGCGTCGATCACGAACCGGGATACTCGCACAGGCGCCGGGCGATCTCGGCGCGCGCCGCGTCCCGGAGCCGCACCATCTCCCTCCACCCGCCGTCCTCCGGTCTGATGGGGGTGCCGATGGAGATCGTGATCGGCCCCGGCCAGAGCAGCCACTCGTCCGCGGGGAGGATCTCCCTCGTGCCGCGGATGGTGACGGGGATCACCGGACACCGCACGTCCACGGCGGCCTTGAACGCGCCGAGCCTGAACGGGAGCAGCTCGGCCTGACGGAGAAAGGTCCCTTCGGGGAAGAACAGGAGCGACGCACCCTTCCGGAGGACTGCCGTCACGCGCTCGGCGTCGGCCACGCTCCGGGAGAGATCGGTTCGCTCGACGGTGAGGTGGCCGAGCTTCCGGATCACGGTCGCGATCAATGGGGTCCTGACGAGCTCCCGCTTGGCGACGAAGCGGAAGTCCCCGGAGAGGGCCGCCGACAGCACGATCGAATCGATGTAGCTCGCATGGTTCGCGGCGAGCACTGCTGGGCCCGTGGGCGGGAGGTTCTCCAGCCCCTCGACGCGGAGGGGACAGCCGCCGAGCCGGAGCGCGACGCGGCACCAGGCTCGCACGAGGCGTTCCACCGCGCGACCGGCCGGAAGGAGAACGACGTGGGCCCAGAGCGCCGGCAGCGTGAGGAGCAGCAGCACTCCCACGTAGCCCGTGTAGCCCAGCGCGAGCCCGCGGCCGGCCAGGCGACGCCCCCTCGCCCAGAGGTCTGCCACCACGAGCCACGCCCATTGCGTCCAGGCCGAGGGGCGATTTTCGAGCTGCCCGCTGAGGTAGGCCTCGCGCGTGGCGCTCCGGCGCACCTTGCCGCTCGAGGTCTTCCGCACGGAACCCGGCGCTGAGATCACCACCGCGTCCGGGGGAATCCCCAGGACATCGACGACGCGCTCGATCGCCGCGGTCTGAAGGCGCTCCCGCGTCTGCGGCGTCGTCTGCCGGCTCTCGGCGACGACGATCAGGCGTTCCGTCCCGGTTTCCGTCTCGGCGACGCCGAAGGCGGCGACGCATCCCTTGCGGATCCCCGGGATGTCGCCGATCACCTCTTCCACCTCCTGCGGATAGAGGTTGCGGCCGCCCTTGATGATCAGGTCCTTGCGCCGGCCGGTGATGAACAGCTCGCCTTCGGCCAGGTAGCCGAGATCGCCCGAGTCCATCCAGCCGTCCTGGAGGACGGTCCGCGTCGCCTCCTGGTTCCGGAGATATCCCGCCGTAACCGACGGGCCCCGGAACTGCACGCGTCCCTCGACCCGCTCGCGCGCCGGCCGGCCCTCGGCATCGACGATCCGCACCTCATGCTCCGGAAGCGCCCGGCCGCACGAGACGAAGCGCAGAGGGCTCGCGTCATCAGGGGACGCGAGGCGCGCCTCGCGGGACCGCTCGAAGGGCTTCCGGGCCACGCGCTCCACCCACGGGCCGCGCGTGAGGGGCGGCACGGTCAGGGCCGCCGCGGACTCCGCCAGCCCGTAGACCGGGCACATCGCCTCGGCCCTGAAGCCGTGGGGCGCGAACCGGCGCGTGAAGCGCTCCATCGTCTCCGGGCTCACCGGCTCGGCGCCGTTGAACGCCGCCCGCCAGGCGCTGAGGTCGAGGCCGCGGATCTCCTCGTCGGAGACCTTCCGCACGCAGAGCTCGAAGGCGAAGTTCGGGGCGGCCGACAGGGTGCCGCGGTGGGCGTGAAGCGCCCAGAGCCAGCGCGCCGGGCGGGAGAGGAATGACAGCGGGGAGAGGATCACGATCGGGATGCCGAAGAAGAGCGCCGCCAGCCACGAGCCGATCAGCCCCATGTCGTGATAGAGGGGGAGCCAGCTCACGGCGACGTCCTCGGGGGCAATCGCGATCCCGCGGCCGATCGCGCGGATGTTGGCCAGGACGTTGGCGTGGGAGAGCAACACGCCCTTCGGCTCGCCCGTGCTCCCGGAGGTGTACTGGACCAGCGCCGGCTCCTCTGGCGCCAGACGGATCCGAGGCGCCTCGGCGCCCGGCCGTGCCAGGCGCTCTACGACCGTTACTCCGTCGAGCGACGCGACCCGCACCGCGAGCGCCCCGGCGACCCGCTCCGCCTGCCGGAACGTGATGAGTACGCGCGCTTCAGCGTTTTGCAGCATCCCGGCGTGGCGCTGCGCATACTCCTCGAGCCGGTCGAGGCGGGCCGGGGGATACATCGGAACGGGCACGCCGCCGGCGAGGAGCGTGCCGAAGAAGGCAAAGAAGAAATCCTCCTCGGTCCTGAGCATGAGCCCGACCGCGTCCCCCCGCCGGAGCCCTCGCGCATGGAGACCGGCGGCGACCGCCAGCGCCCGAACGCGGAGCTCTCCGAAGGTGATCGATCGCTCACGCCCGTCAGCCTCCTGGAGGAACATGTGCACGCGCCCCGGGTCGGCCTCGGCCTGCCAGCGCAGAACGTCCGCGAGGGTGCGGAGCGATGCGGGCGCCGGCGTCCCCGGGGCGGGCGGCGCCAGCGGCTCGCGCAGGACCGGCCGAACCGACGACCCAGCCGAGCTCACCGCGCTGGCGATCGCCCGGGGGGTCTCCGCCTCCTCCATGATGGCGTCGGGAAGGAGCAGGCCGAAGGCCTGCTCGAGGCGGAGGCCCAGCTCGACGCGCTCCAGGCTGCCCAGGCCGAGGTCGCGGTCGATGGACGCGTCGAGCGTGACGGTGGGACGCGCCCCTGTCCCCCGCAGCTCGCCCATCAGCTCCTCGACGATGTCGAGGACCGTGCCCTCGATCGCCTGCGGGGCGACGCTGTCGATCCGGGCCACCCGATCTCTCACATCTCGACGAGGATCCGCGTGTCGGTCGCCTCGACGCCGGGCGCGCGCTGGATCTTCTGCAGGACGATCTGGCCCAGGGTCTTGTGGTTCGGAGCCTCGACAAAGACGATCACGTCGGGACGCCCCTGGTGGGCGGGACTGTCTTGCTTGCACCGGGGACACTGCATGCCGGACCCTCCCAGCGAGTCGGGTCGGGAACAGTCGGACAGGTGGCCCGAAGGTAACTCCCCGATCAGGAAGGGTCAAGCACTGGCGTCAGCTGGGCGGCCGCCAAGACGAAGAAGAGTTACTACCGCGCGCTCTTCCACCGGCTCAAGGCGCGGAGTGACTCCAAAACGGCGATTGTGGCCGTGCAACACGCGATGCTCGTAGCCCTGTGGCACATGCTCAAGCACCGCGTGCCCCACCAAGATCTCGGGGCCGATTACTTCACCCGACGCGACACGGAGCGCACCCGTCGCCACCACGTCCGGCGCCTCGAAAAGCTCGGCTACCAGGTCCTGCTCGCGAAGGAGGCGGCCTGACGCAAACCCAGTTTCATAGGAACTCGTTGCAGACGACGAACACCTCACCCGTCGTGGTCGGCGTGAGGGTGAGGACGTACTCGTAGCCCGGAAGGACCATGAAGTTGAGGTTGAGCGGGAAGAGGGAGAAGCCGTGCACCAGGTCCATGGAGGACAGGTGCAGGCGGTACGTCTGCCCCTTCTTGAACTTGAGCGCGGGGTACCACTGCCACAGGCGCCCCAGCATGTAGACGTCCTTCGCGGGATCGGCGGCGATCACCGGCAGGCCTTTCTCCTCGGCCACCTTCGGCCCGGCCTCGACGAAGGCCTCGACTTTTTGCAGGTACTGCTGCGGGGTGGTCCGGTAGGTCGAAGAACACCTGAGCGAGCGGTGTCTTCTCCGGAGGCTGGTTCTCTTGCTTCGCGTCCTTGTCCGCCATGGCCCGCCCTCCCTGTCGAGTGGGGTTGACGCGCTCTCGATGGTGCTCACAGGCTATGGTGGGCAGGGCAAACGACCTATGACGCGGGTCATACGGGCGGAAGAAGTCTGGATGCCCCTAAGCGGGGACAGGGGTGCGCGCCCCATATGGGTGATGCCACCCTCGCGATGGCTAGTTGGAGCGGCCCGGCTCGAGCTGGATGCGGTCGGGCGTCCAGGGTGGGTCGAAGGTGATGGTCACCGTCACCTCGGTCACGCCGGGGATCTTCTTCACCGCGTGCTCGGTCCACTCCGCCATGGCGTCGTGGATGGGGCAGCCCGGGGCGGTGAGCGTCATGGTGATCGCGACTCGCCCCCCCTCGATCTCGATGCCGTAGACGAGTCCCAGCTCCACCACGGACATGCCCAGCTCGGGATCGAGCACGTTGCCGAGGGCTTCGGTGACCTGGGCGGTGGTGATCTCGGGCGAAGGGCTCGAGCCGCCGCAGATGGCCGGCAGCGTCGCTACCGCCTCCGACGGCTCATAGGAGCAGCCGGGATCCTCGGCCAGGTAATCCCCCGTGAACGAGGTCATCGCGCGGGCGCCTCGGCGGGCGCGGGAGTGGCGCTCGCGGCCCGCGTCAGATGATGGAGGATGTGGCCGATGGTGACGCCGAAGGCGAGGGCGCCCAGCGAGAGGACGGCGCCGGCCGCCCTGATCCACTCGACCTCACCTGCCGCGACGGCGATCGGCAGGAGCACCATCCCCAGGGTGAGGAGCAGATAGGCCGATGCCTCTCCGCCCGGCCAGGAGAGCTGGGCCAGCGTGGGGACCGGAGCCCTTCCGGCTCGAGGGCCGTACACGCGGTACCAGACGAGAAAGGGGACGATCTTGAGCATCATGCCGACGATGGTGAGCGACGCCCATCCGCCGAGGGCGAGCACCGCGTAGCTCGACCCGAGCGCCGGCCCCGAGCAGAGGTCCAGCGCGAAGCCCAGCCCCAGAGCCGTGACGGGAAGCAGGAAGACCGTTCCGGTCAGCGCGAAGCGCAGTCCCCAGTCGAGCTGAGGGCGCTTGCGATGGCGCGCCATCCGCGCCACCCAGACCGCATGGCCCAGGGCGGCGAGGGCGACGGCCAGCGCTCCCGGCGCAACCAGCGCCGGCACGCCGAGCAGGCCCAGGACCACCGCGGGCATGCCCGCGACGAGTCCCCAGAGCTGGAGCCGAGCCGGCCAGCCTGCGGGCTTGGGCGCGAGCAGGAACATCGGGTAGACGCGCGCCGCCACTCCCATCACCATGGGCGCGACCCAGCCGAGCAGCGCCAGATGGAAGTGCGCCTGGAGGCGGGGGAAGAACTGGCCGGGCAAGAAGGTCCAGATCCGATCGGCTCCCAGAGCAAGGCCGAACATGACCGTGAGCGCGAGGCCCACATACCCCAGCACGACCAGGCGAGCCGTGAAGTCCCAGCGGCTGTACCCGCGCAGGCTCAAGGCCACGTTGAGCAGATACATCGCGACGCCCACCGTCAAGAGCCCCGCCGCTGCCAGCACCCCCGGCCAGGTACCGATGTAGAAGTGGCCCACCATGCCGGCGGTGCTCAGGACCACGATCCAGAACTGCCAGCCCGCGAGGCGCTCGCTCCAGATGGGACGCTCGAGCACGATGGGGATGAGCTGGAAGCTGGCTCCCATGATGGTGAGGGTGATCCAGCCGAGCGTCACCGCGTGGGTGAGGGCCAGGACGCGGGGGTGGTAGTAGTGCCCCGCCAGCTCGGGAGCCAGCCACACGACGCCGAGGACGGCCGTGATGAAGGCCGCCGCTGCAACCACGAGGTAGGAGAGCGGCACGCTGACGGACGGCGCGCCGCCGGGCCGAGGGCTGATCATCTCGCCGCCGCTCCGCGGCGGATGATGATGCGCACGAGCCCCGGCCGGGGCTCCTCCGTCTCGTGGGTGAAGCCGCGCTCGTCGAGCTGCGGGTAGAGGAACATCGGCCGGCGCTCGTGCAGCACCTCGATCTGCTCGCCGGGCTTCAGCCGATCCAGCTCCTCCAGGACGCGCACCATCGGCTGGGGCGGCTCGAGACCGCGCACATCGACGAGTCGGGCTCGCCGCTCCGGCGGGCCCGCGCTCGCCCCCTGCCACCCGTCGGGGCCGACCGCGCCGGCGGCTCGACGATAGAACCATACGGACCAGTCATCGGGGGCGTGGCACTCTGTCCAGTGGGCGAAGCCGCGCTTGCCGAGGACGTCATAGAGAGGGATTGGTTCGAACGGCGCGCGGAGCACGAGGACCTCGTCGGGCCCGAGCCCCTTCACGGCCGCCATGATCCTCGCAAAGGGCTCCTGGTTCCGGCGGACGTCCTCGCGTACGTCGACGTGGCGCTGGCGCGGCTCGGGCACGTCCGAGAGCGCGGCCGGCCTGGGCTCGCAGCCCCCTCTCCCCTCGCGGTTGTCGAGGTCGGGGGCCGCTGTCTCCGGTTCCCCCACTGCCCGCCGCAGCGTGGCGAGCAGGTTGTCGGCCGAGACACCGGCGATGCGCGCCGCCTGGGCGAGCGTCACCCGTGGCGCCATCACCCGCCGGAGCAGCTTGTTTCTGAGGTGCTTGAAGTGCGGGTGATAGCTCGCCAGCACCTCGACCAGCTCCGGGTGCTGGTCGAGCAGACGGGCGACCGTGGTGTCCCCGGAGATCATGCATCCGCGCTCTGAGTGTCGTTCAACGCCTTCAGGAGCGTCTCGAGAGGAACGCCCGCGGAGGCGGCCGCCTCGGTCAGCGTGAGCTGGGCGCCGCAGCAGTGGTTGATGCCCATCTCCTTCATCACCTCGAGCGTCCGCGGGTAGTGATGCGCCACTTGGCCCACGGTCTGCTCGGCCGAGATCGCGGGCAACGCCTTGCCGATCTCGACGCGCCAGACATCGGGCCCCTCTTCAAGGTAGCGCCAACGGAACGCGCCGGCCCGCTCGAATTTGAACTGGTAGAGAAGCGGCTTGGGGTCGTGGTCGTTCACCAGGATGAACGACGCGCCCGGCTCGAGCGCGTCGAAGGCCTCGAAGATCTTCGGGTGACGGACCTTGGGGGCCATCTCGCGGACGTCGAGCACACCGGGCGAGCCTGACTGGCAACCGCATGCATGAGCCATTGATCGGGTCCTCTCCGAGATTGATCGCCTCGGACGGCGGGGCCCCAGCCCCTGCCGCGTCCTGCGGCTCGCACTGCCTTTTCTCGAAGCATACAAGGACGCGAAGCGCGCCCCTATGACCTTGGTCATAGCTGGTGAACACAGGAACAACCGCCGAAGCCATGGTTCCGGGGAAGGGCAACCCCAGCCCGGCCCCGCGCGCGGGTGTTGCGAGCTTCTGAGTCACCACGCTAACGGGACGAGGGCGCGGCGGCCGGAGGCATGCGCACGCGCCACCACATGTTCAGCGCGAAGAGCGCGGCGCCGACGAGCTGGCCCAGCCCGCCGGCGGCGACCAGCCAGCGGAGTGGCGGTGCGCCGGCCACGCCCAGGAGCATCTCCCCCGCCGCGCGCAACGCGGTCGCGAGCGTCATCAGCCAATACACGGTCTCGGCCAGCTCCGGGCGGTAGCGCGTGTCGTCCTTGGCCGGCCGCGGGAACATCCATGTGGCCACGCCCATCACCATCATCAGCATGAAGCCGACGAGCACGAGATGGGCGTGGGCCGTGATGAAGACGCGCGGTGGATACGTTGCCGCCAGGAACTCGGCCACGACGATATAGCTGCCGAGCAGGAGTCCCGCCATGAGGAAGACGAAGCTCGTCTTGATGTACCGGCGGACGAGCGGCGGCACGGCTAAACTCGGAAGAGGGCTCGGCCCCCCTTCCGAAGCCTCCCCCCAAGAACGCATCGCGCCGGCAAAGCCGGCGCTCGAACCGCGATCACGTCACGCGAGCCTTTCTCCGACAAGCTGCTACTCGGCTTCGCCCTCGGCGAGAGCCCGGAGGGCCTCGGGATCGGCCAGCGCCAGCCGGCCGCCCTCGTCATGCAGGACCCCGTCCTTGAGCCAGCGGCTCACGATGCGGATCGCCGTCTCGACCGTGGTTCCGGTCATGTCGGCCAGGCTCTGGCGAGTGAGGTGAAAGGGGAGCGTGACACCCCACTTGCCCCGTGTGCCCTCGCGCTCGGCCAGGCGCAGGAGCGCCGCCGCCAGGCGCGCGTCCACCGGCTCCACCGCGAGCGACTTCACCGAGTCGTGCGCGGCGCGCAGCCGCTGCCCGATCATCAGCGCCAGCTCCTTGATGAAGGATGGGTGGCGCTCGGACACGGCAATCATGGCCTCGGCCGGAATCTTCAGGACAACAGCCGATTCGGTGGCCTGGGCGGCGGCCGGATACGGGCGCCTCTCGATCACCGCGACGCCGCCGAACACCTCGCCGGGACCCAGGAGCTCGAGGACCACGTCCTTGCCGGTCCTCGAGTGGCGCAGGATCTTCACGTGGCCGGACTTGACCACGCAGAACCAGCGCGAGGGATCGCCCTCCATGAAGATGTACTCGCGCGGGCGGCGGGCTTCCTCGATGGCGACCGAGCCGAGGCCCTCGATCTCGCGGGGCGGCAACACGGCGAACACGGAGCACGTCCTGAAGAAGGTCGCCGCATCCTTCGGGGGCATCGGCGGCAGCATAGCACAGCGCGCGCCAGGGCAGAGACGCCCCGGCTGAGGCGGGGCCGCCCCATTAGGGCGCGAGGCTCGTTCGCTAAGGCGCTGAATTCGCGTGGGTCGATCGTGGCATCGGGGTTGCACCTCGAAGTCTCGGTGTGTCATGCGTGGGCCGGACGACTGTCATCGAGGAGGGAGCCATGCGGGTCAAGGACCTGATGAGCTCGAAGAGAAGGTCGGATCGCTGCCGGTGGTCGAGCGCGGGCGCGTGATCGGGATCATTACCGAGACCGACCTGCTGCGCCAGAGCTGCCGGGCGGATGCAGCGTGCTCGCCCGAGTGCGCGGAGATCATCGTCTCCTATCCGTGAGACGGGTCGCCGGCGCGCCTGCGGCCGCAGACGAAACTCGTCACCCCGGACTCGGTCTTGCACTCGAGCACCCACAGGTAGAATGCGCCGCCGAAGCCGGCGCTCGAAAGTCGTGCGGTCCCGCCGGGTGGTCTGGCACAAGCGAGAATCCCCGACACGTTCCGAGCGGATGCCGCGGATCGGCGCCGCGTCAGGGCTCGCGATGACCGCGCCCGGGACGCGAGGGATGACGGTACCCTGGCATGCCCTGGGAGCGGCGGAGGTGCTCGCTCACTTGGGCACCGCCGCGGACCGCGGCCTGGCGCCCGACGACGCGAGACGCCGGCTCGCGCGGGTTGGACCCAATCGCGTGGCCGATCGTCGGGAGACGCCGCTCTGGCGCCTGGCGCTTGACCAGTTCAGGAGCCTGGTCGTCCTGCTGTTGCTCGCGGCGGCGGCCATCGCCTGGGCGCTGCACGAGCGCGCGGAGGCGCTGGCCATCCTGGCTGCCCTCCTTCTCAACGCCGCCATCGGCTTCGGCTCCGAGTGGCGCGCCCGGGTCTCGCTCGCCAAGCTGCGCTCCCTGGCGGTTCCGTCGGCCCTCGTCAGGCGCGACGGCCATGTGCTGCGCCTCCCGAGCGCGCTCCTGGTGCCGGGGGATCTCGTCGTCCTCGAAGCGGGTGCCCAGGTGCCGGCCGACGCCCGGCTGGTCCGGAGCGCCGCGCTCCGTGTCTCCGAAGCGCCGCTCACCGGAGAGAGCGATGCCGTCGAGAAGGACGCCGGGGTGACGATCGATTCGGGCGCCCCTCTCGCGGAGCGCCGCACCATGGTCTATCTGGGCACCACGGTGCTCGCGGGGAGCGGGCTCGGTGTCGTGACGGCGACCGGCCCTGGGACCGAGCTGGGTCGAATCGGCGAGCTCGTCGCGCTGGCGGGCGAGCGGACCACGCCGCTCGAGCGTCAAGTGGAAGCGCTCGGCCGGCGACTCATGGCGCTGGCGCTCGGGATCTGCGGCGTCGTGGGGCTGGCGGGCATCCTGCACGGCGAGCCCATCGGCCTCATGCTCGAGACGGCGATCAGCCTCGCGGTCGCGGCCATCCCGGAAGGTCTGCCGGCCGTGACCTCGGTGGCGCTGGCGGCAGGGTTGTGGCGGCTCGCGCGCCGCGGCGCCCTGGTGCGCCGACTGCCGGCCGTCGAGACACTCGGCTCGACGACGGTCATCTGCGCCGACAAGACCGGCACCATGACCGAGAACCAGATGGCGGTGACCCGGCTCGCCCTGGACGGGCGCAGCATCACGGTGACCGGAGGCGCCCGCTCTGGCGCGGGGAGCTTCGAGGAGCGCGACGGGCTGGTGGCCCCCGCCGACGACCCCCACCTGCGCCTGCTCCTCACGGTGGGCGCCCTCGTGAACGACGCCAGCGTCGTTCCGGAGCCGGGAGGCCTCCAGCTCCACGGTGATCCCACTGAAGCCGCGCTGCTCGTCGCCGTGCTCAAGGGCGGTCTCGATCCGGCGGCGCTCGCCCGCGCCTGGCCGCGCCGGCGCGAGATCCCGTTCGATCCCGCCCGGCGGATGATGGCCACCTTTCACATGAGCCCGGACCGGGGTCCGGTGCTCCTCGTCAAGGGAGCCCCGGGCGCAGTCCTGGATCTCTGCCGCTGGCGCCACAGCGCGGCGGGTCCCGTTCGGCTCAGCGACGAGGACCGCGAGAGACTGCTCGAGGAGAATCGCGCGCTCGCGGCGCAGGGGCTGCGGGTGCTGGCGGTGGCGTTGCGCGCGTTCACACCTCTGGCCCGGCTCCTCGGAACTGTGCCGCTGGCGACGGGAGACTGGATGGTCCTGGCGGTCGGCGTGCTCTGGCCGGTGGTCGTCATCGAGGCGGTCAAGGGCTGGGGAGGAGCGAAGTCACTGGGGCGCTCTCGCCCCAGCCCACCCGCTGACAGCCCCCACGCAGGAGGGGGAAGAGCCCGGAATCATTAAGCTCCGGCCTTGGCATCGCCATTGCGTGTCTCAGGGAGTGCAACCGCGACAGCCGCCGCATCCGAGGAAATGCTTCGTGGCCAAGCGGCTCTCTGAGGCACAGCCCGGCGCGGAACCTGGGAGACCCAGGACAGCGACATAGGAGGAGCGACCAATGGCCAAGCGAATTCTCGTACCGCTCGATCAGTCGGAGGTGGCGGAGTCGGTGGTGCCGGTGGTGGCCGATGTCGCGCGGGGCGGCCAGGCGACCGTCTGCCTACTTCACGTAGCCCCGCTGCCGGACAACCGGGTGAACGAAGGGGGCCGAGTCGTCGCCTACGCGGACCAGGAGATGGAGCGGCTGCGGAGCGAGGGGCTCGATTATCTGCATGTGGTCGAGGTGCAGTTCGCCGAGACTGCAGTTCGCCGAGACCCCCGTGGAATGCGTGGTACGATTCGGCGACCCCGTGAGCGAGATCCTGCGCGCGGCCGAGGACTTCGGCGCTGATCTGATCGCGGTGTGCGCGACCGGGCGGGGCGGGCTGAGCCGCGCGGTGTTCGGCAGCCATGCCGAGCAGGTCATGAGGAAGGCCCAGGCATCGGTGATACTCCTAAGGCCGGCGCGCCAGCAGTGAGGGCCGGCGACGGCTCATAGATCTTGGGCCCGGTTGACCGAGCTGGCCAGGATCCGGATCCCGTGAGGTGGTCGAGGCAGTGCGGGACCACTGGCTGATCGCGGCCGCGGTCGTGGTGCTCGTGGTGGCCGCATTCGTGCGGTGGCGCGATCGCTGAGTCTGGCATGAAGAACTTCGAGGTGGCCCGTCTCTTCGATCTGATGGCCGATCTGCTGGAGATCCGGGGGGACAATCCGTTCCGCATCCGCGCCTATCGTCGCGCCGGCCAGAGCGTCGAGAGCCTCGGTGAAGACATCGAGGTAGTCGCGAGGGAGGAGCGGCTCGGCAAGATTCCCGGGATCGGCAAGGACCTGGCCGAGAAGATCGCGGAGTACCTCCGGACGGGACGGATGAAGGACGTGGAGGCGCTCCAGAAGGAGATCCCGCGCGGCGTGGTCGAGCTGATGAACGTCCCGGGCGTGGGCCCCAAGACGGCCAAGCTCCTCTACGAGAAGGCGGGGGTCCGCGATGTCGGCAAGCTGGAGGAGCTGGCCAAGGCGGGACGGCTTCGCGGGCTGCCCGGCATCCAGGCCAAGACCGAGGCCAATATCCTCAAAGGCATCACGGTGATCAAGAAGGGCCAGCAGCGCATGCCGCTCGGCCGCGCGCTGCCCCTCGCCGAGGAGCTCGCCCGCGCGCTGGAGGGCCTCAGGGAAGTCAACCAGGTCAGTCTCGCCGGATCGATCCGCCGCCGGAAGGAGACGGTGGGCGACATCGACATCCTCGTCACCTCCTCGAAGCCCGAGAAGGTCATGGACGCCTTCACGGGCCTTCCACAGATTTTCGAGGCGCTGGAGCGGGGCAGCACCAAGGCCTCCGTGCGCCATCGCGAAGGCATCCAGATCGACCTGCGCGTGGTCGAGCCCGAGACCTTCGGCGCCGCGCTCGTGTACTTCACCGGCTCCAAGCAGCACAATATCCGGATCCGCGAGATGGCGGTGAAGAAGCGGCTCAAGATCTCCGAGTACGGGGTCTTCAGCGACGCGACGGGACAGCGCGTGGCAGGCAAGACCGAGGAGGAGGTGTACGCGGCGATCGGGCTTCCGTGGATCCCCCCCGAGCTGCGGGAGGACACGGGCGAGGTCGAGGCCGCGCTCAAAGGCAAGCTCCCCCGGCTGGTGGAGGTGGGCGACATCCGCGGCGACCTCCACGCCCACACCGATGCCTCCGACGGCCATCACGGCATCGAGGCGCTCGTGGAGGCGGCGCGTGCGCGCGGATACCAGTACATCGTCGTGTCCGATCACAGCCGCTCGTCGACGGTCGCGCGCGGGCTCTCCGCCGACGAGCTGCGCGCCCATGTCGAGCGGATCCGTGAGGTCCAGAAAGGCCATCGGGACATCAGGATCCTGGCCGGCAGCGAGTGCGATATCCTCCCGGACGGCTCTATGGACTATCCCGACACCCTGCTCGCCCTGCTGGATATCGTCATCGGCGCCGTCCACTCGCGCTTCAAGCAGCCGAAGTCGGAGATGACCCGGCGGATCTGCGCGGCCCTGGCGAACCCCTACGTGAACATCCTGGCCCATCCGACGGGCCGGCTCATCGGCGAGCGGGAGCCGTACGACGTGGATCTGGAGCAGGTCTTCCAAGTGGCCAGGCGCCACGGCAAGGCGATGGAGGTCAACTCCTACCCGGAGCGGCTCGATCTGAACGACGCGCACGCGCGGCGGGCGGCCGAGCTGGGCGTGCTGGTGGCGATCAACACGGACACGCATCTGCTGGCTCATCTGGACAACATCGACCTCGGCGTTGCCACCGCCCGCCGCGCCTGGATCGAGCCGGCTCAGGTGATCAACGCGTGGCCCCTGGAGAAGCTCCTCGACTGGGCGCGGAAGCCCCGGTCCCTCCGGGAGGGGAAGGCACAGGCCAGGAG
>WNGA01020786.1_pt1 | contig 16393 bp, 18 predicted proteins | sample 5400061 | NCBI WGS metagenome assembly WNGA01 (sample SAMN13153366, study PRJNA577476) | soil metagenome | isolation source: 100 cm soil or saprolite under grassland replicate 2 | place: USA:California | collected 2016-06-15 | reverse complement strand
CATCACTTGACGTGACTGCGAGGTCCTAGTGCCCACCAGGGCCTCGTGTCGTTTGAATCCGCTTCTGGTCATCCTTCATCTCTCCTGGACGCTTGGTCCGCCAAGGTTTCCTACGCCGCTCTAGTACGATAAGTAACGCCTGCGCCATGCGCTGCAGATCAGGCTCATGGCACACGATCACTTCGACGCCAGGCGTCAGGTCACCCCGCGTGGACTGGCGTCTGGGCATCGTCGTGGTCCCTCACCCTCTCATGGCCTATCGGCTCTGCCTGCTCGACGAACGATTCCAGCTGTGCGCGGAGCCAAGCAGAAAAGCTCTCCTCCTGGACCGCCAACATCCCAAACGCCCGGCGTTTGAGGTCACGTGGGACAAATGCCTTCACCAAAACCTGTTCCACAGCAATCCCTCCTGCTTTGTGGTACAAATGGACGAATTGTGTTAAAAGTAACTAGTGGTTCTGGACATTAAGAGGGCTTCGTGTCCCGAAATCTGCAAGGGGCCGGGCAATCGTTATGGAAGGGCACACCGCGTATGGCAAGGAAGCGACCACTGGTCAATTCACAGCACACCGCGCTCCCGGAGGGGTATGAATATGCTCCGCGCTCCCCGGAATTAGCCCCTACGAAGGATGAGAAAGGAAAATGGCATTTCCCCATCAAAGCCTCTAAGGGTAGCGAGGTCTCCACTACTGTGGAGTGGCAGTGGGCAGACGCCGCTGTTGAGTTGGTGCAAGCCCTCTTGCAGAATGATGCGCCAGCGCTCAAGCATTGCCTCGCAGAGTGCATCAGGGCGGACGAAGAATTGGATCAACTCATAGCCACGATCCCTACGGCGTCTCCTGAGCGACTGCCCGCTCTTGTGGCGCAGATACAGCACGTCCGCAGCTGGAGTAAAGTGTCTCTGACCGAGGCGCAATGGCGATGTGAGGCATTAATACGGAGCATCGCACCGCATGCCGAGACTGGGGCCAAGGCCAAGACATACAGGGGAAAGCTGACGGGGTCTAAGTATGGCGCTAAATCGGTACAAGTCAGGCAGGATAAAAACCAGCCCCGCGATGAGCGGATATACCGGGAATTTACACAGGCTGGACTGACGCGCCGGGGGGACATAGCCAAGAAGAAAGATGCGCTGGGGCGGCAGGAGGGCCTAAGCCGGAAGGAGATAGGTCGCATCATTAAGAAGCAGGGCAAACTCGCCAGTGGAGAGACCTAAAGGATGCCGAGCACTCTCGAGCGCATCCGGCAAGCGATCCGCGATCAGCGGTACCGTATCAGTACGCATGCCAATGACGAAATGTCTGACGATGCGCTGGAGTCCCAGGATATTGAGGAAATCATTTATACCGGCATGATTGCCCACAGGTTTACCCATGACCCACGAGGGACCCGTTATGAGGTTGCAGGCACCACGATGGACGGCCGCTCAGCCTCTGTAGTATGCCGCTTTCTCCCCTCGAGGGTGCTCTTGATTATGACCGCATATGTGCATGAGGAAGATTCGTTATGACGCCTCACGACCCGTGTGAGTTTTGTGATGGCATCATGAAACACAGGATTGACCGCGTCAGGTTTAAGTTTCATGGTAAGACCATCTATGTCGATCACGTCCCCGTGTGGGTCTGTACCCACTGCGGCGAACAGTATTTTGACGCGCCAGTCTATAAGCGCCTCGAAGCCATTGCGAGGCAGCCCGAGCGGATTGCGGAGACGGTCTGCTTTCCGCTCGCAGCGTACGATATGGCGCTGGACTAGCCTACGGCGAAGGTGACGAGGAGCGCCGGTGTCGCGCCTCTACTCGATGGATGTGGCTATTATGCATGACTTACGACCAGCCGTGTTAGTGTGTAGTAGTTTTCACTACGAGACGCCATTTTATACACCGACGGAGTTCAGCGAGGAGGAGATTGCTGACTATCTGCACGCCGGTTATGACATGATTAAAGAGGCACGCTATAAAATTCTCGTAGCGCATTGTCCACCCTATCAGACGGCTATTGACCGCCTTCACGCTGGCTCGCATGTGGGCAGTTACAGTGTGCGCACCTTTATTGAAACCTATCAGCCTGACCTCTGTATCTCTGGCCATATTCATGAGGCACCAGGTGAAGACACCATTGGCCAGACCCTTCTGCTCAATCCTGGGATGCTGGCGCAGGGTGGGTATGTGATGGTGACCTGCACACTGCAGACTCTGACCGTGCAGCGCGTGCCTGGGCATGACACCCGGCACTACAGCACCAGCCCTTTCATGCCCTCATCACTGTGAAGCCTGACATAACGGCGAGGCAAGTGGCCCTGACGATGGATGAACGCCTTCTGCTGACAAAAATTTTTTGGAACCTACAGAGCAATTGGCACCGGCGATCCCGCCCTGACGTGCAAGCCCTCTCTATGCAGGACACCGTCAAGGGGTTGCAACGTCTGCTTCTGGCCGAGCATGGGGGCATGTTACAGCAGACGCTGCACCTGACTGGCGCGCGGCCCGTGTCACTCGATAGGCTTACTCGCTTGGACATTGCCCTGTATCAAGAAGGTATCGACCAACGGGTATGGCGCGCTCAGGCTACCTTCTTGGACGGCACTACACGGCTCTTTGGTATCATTGTGGCGCGCACCCCAGGCGCTAGTAGCACGTTGACCCAAGGCGATTTTTCTCACTTGCAGATCCTGCATAAGCAGCAACCGCGCTACTGCGTGGCACCCTATGCGTGTGGCACTGCGCCCGTGGCTGGAGGGGTCGTAGCCTACACCGTCGAGTGGCTGGACTCCTATAAGGAGCTCGTCTTTGAGGTCGCGCTCGATGGGGGTGTTTTTTTAGTGAATGCACACGCTGCTCACCGTCGTTTCAGCCCCCAGGCGTCACGGCAGATCTGGCGGCGGATCGTCGAGCTTCTCTGGTGGTATCCCCAGCTGCGTGCGGTCAACATCCAGGCGGGAGATTTCGTGGGCCAGATAGGCGCCAATGGGCAGGCCGAGTTGAAACTCACGACGGCTCGCGCCCTTGCCTCAGATGCCACGCCGGTGGAGCACCTGCATGCGATGCTGGGCTGCCTGATCACGGCGAGTGGCTATCTGAGTGATGGCCAGCAACCTTTTCATCGTCAGATGGCATGCGACGTGTTCTTATCCCGGATGCAGGCGGTGCTGCGGCGGCGTTTTGGAGACCGGGCACCAGAGTTAGCACAGCGGCAGTGGGCGTTGTTTCAAAGCGGTGCATTCGCTCAGCAGGAAGATTGGCTCAAAGAAGACTGCCTGTTGGCAACCTACGACCGCTGGTGTGTGGACTACCCTGCGACACGCGCCTGGCAGGAGACCCGTCAGCACTGGCTCACGTATGCTGAAGCCGTACAGGCTGGGCAGCTGCACGCTTCATGGTGGTTCCCAGCCGCAGAGATTCCCGTAGTACTCGACCGTCTGGCCCCGCAGGGTGTGCCGCCGGCTACAGCAAGAAGGCACCGGCCACGAGTCCTGCTCAGTGGCCCCAGATGATAGTCTCCACACGTCGCATGTCCAGGCTGGCGGCAACGTGTGAGGCGAGGGTGTCCAGCACCATTTGTAAGGGCCTAGAGGCGCTGGCGTGGTCTGGAGCCTCGTGCCATCCCAGAGAGGCGAGCCAGGCGCGGCGCAGTGTCTCGTTGGCGAAGAGACCATGGAGATAGCACCCCCACACCTTGCCTGCCTTGGTCACGGCGCCATCTGCCAATGCCAGTGGCGTCCCACCGCGTCGGGAAATCTCAAGCCACGGCTGCTGGCTGGTGGTACGCCCCATGTGGATCTCATACCCCCGGACGGTTTGGTTCTGAAGCGTTGCGAGCCATCCGGGACCACCCAGAATGCGTGCTTCGGCCTGATGTGTGTCCTTGCCAGTGTCAAACACTGTCTCCACTGGTAACAAGGCCAATCCGGCGACTTCGGGTAGCGCTGACTCCACGCCCAGCGGGTCCTGGATGCGACGCCCGAGCATTTGATACCCGCCACAGATACCGACCACGACTGTGCCGGCCTGGGCCAAGTGCTGCAGAGACTGATCTAACCCCTGCTCACGCAGCCAGAGCAGGTCAGCAATCGTGCTTTTCGTGCCTGGGAGAATAACCGCGTGCGGCTGGCCCAGGGTGGCCGGCGAGGAGACGTAACGCACCGCCACGCCCGGTTCAGCGGCCAGCGGGGCAAAGTCGTCAAAGTTGGCAATGTGAGGCAGACGAATGATCGCAATATCGACACTCCCGGGGCCTGGCTGTACAGCTGGGACCGGCGTATCCAGGTCCGCCGCATCTTCCTCAGGCAGACGCATATCAGCGACAAAGGGCATAACCCCCAGCACAGGCAGGGCACTGCGCTCTTCCAAGATGCGTATCCCTTCGTGAAAGAAGGCCACCTCCCCGCGGAACTTGTTCACCACCAGGCCCTGCACTAGGGCCTGTTCCTCGGGCGTAAAGAGCCAGAGGGTGCCAAGGAGTTGGGCAAAAAGACCGCCGCGTTCAATATCACCCACCAGCAGGACGGGCGCCTGCGCGTAGCGGGCCACGGCCATATTGGCGAGATCGCGTGGGCTGAGGTTCAACTCAACGGGACTGCCAGCCCCCTCGATCACTACCAGGTCGTACGCAGCGCGCAGACGGTCGAGCGCTGTGGTGACGAGCGGCCACAGTTCGTCTTTGTAGCGGCTATACTCCCGGGCAGCGACCGTCACACGCGGGCGACCCATGGCAATCACCTGTGTCCGACTTCCACCTTCGGGCTTGAGGAGAATGGGGTTCATCTCGGCAGTGGGGGCAACACCCGCAGCGGCGGCCTGCACTGCCTGTGAGCGGCCAATCTCGGCACCGTCGGCACAGACCGCGGCATTGTTGGACATGTTCTGGGCTTTAAAAGGCGCCACCCGCACACCACGTTGGGCAAAGAGGCGGCACAGTGCGGTCACGAGCAGACTTTTGCCCACCGAAGAACTGGTGCCCTGAATCATGAGCACGCGTGCTGCCATGGTCTCTCCCTCTACCTATACTGGGTGTCATGCTGGCTCACGTCGGCGTATTATAGGCGACTTGTATGGCGGCGCACAAGAGAGCCATCCCGGCGCGGTGGTCCCGATGATATGCTACAATGCTGTCTTGTCCTAACCCTCTCCGCAGGGCAAAGGAGCAGGCCAGCAAAGCGTCAGAACCAACAAGGAGCACAGGGATGAAAGCCATAGTGATCATCGCCAGCGTAGATGGGGGGACACTGGAATACCGCGATGCCCCTGAGCCTACACCGCGACCTGGGGAACTGTTGGTACGGGTCCGCGCGACAGGGCTCAACCGCGCTGATCTGGCCCAACGTCGCGGGGCGTACCCGCGGCCGGCCACAGGTGGGGGCAGTGCCCTGAACATTGCCGGGCTCGAGGCGGCAGGGGAGGTGGCGGAACTGGGAGAGGGCGTCACAGGTTTTGCCGTTGGAGACCGCGTTATGGCCATGTGTGCTGGTGGCTATGCCGAGTACACCACGATCGATCACCGCCTGGCGGTCCCTGTACCCGCGTATCTGAGCTGGGAAGAGGCGGCAGCCATTCCCGTGGCCTACATGACCGAGCATGATGCCCTGATTACCAATGCGCGTCTGCAAGCGGGGGAGTCCGTGCTGGTGCACGCCGCGTCGTCAGGGGTCGGTATTGCGGCCATCCAGATTGCTAAGCTTTGGGGAGCAAAACCGGTCATGGGTACGAGCGGGGTGTCGGAGAAACTTGACGCCCTGGCGGTGCAAGGATTGGATCGGGGAATTAACTACCGTACCGAGAATTTTGCTGAGGCAGTCCTGGCGGCGACGAACGGTGCTGGCGTTGATGTGGTGATCGATCATGTGGGTGGTGCACACTTCCACGGCAACCTGCAATGCATGGCCTTACGGGGTCGCCTGGTGAGTGTCGGGCGCCTTGGCGGCAAAATGGGCGAGCTCGATCTGGACTTTCTGGCGCTGCGGCGTCTCCAACTGATTGGCGTGACCTTTCGTACCCGCACCCTTGAGGAGCGCATTGCCGTGACCCAGCGCTGTGCAGCAGACCTTCTTCCGGCCCTGGCTGATGGGCGCCTACGGCCACTGATTCATCGTGCTTTCCCACTCCAAGACGCGCTTGCAGCCCAGGACTATATGGCCTCGAACGCCCACATTGGTAAAATTATCTTGACGATGTAGAGGCACAACCTCATTCCCTCCCTCTCCCACCGGGAAAAGGAGGGAAGTCACGGTCAGCTAGAGGTCGTTGCCTAGAGGATTATCGCGACGCCGACGCAGGAACTGCTGAATCTCGTCGACAATCGCGTCGGTATTCATATCTGGCTGCGGGCCCTCATCCTGGTCATAGGCTTGTTCGAGGCGTCTGATATAGTCTGCGAGTTCTGGGTTTGCCTCGATCTGTTCATTCAGCGTCGCCTCCAGCTCGCTGACCTGTTCCTCGATTTCCTCGAGGTCGAGCGCTACATGCCATATCTGGCTCAAAAACTGGAGCATACATTGTGTGAGGCGGGGATAGGAACCCTGGACGTAACTAGGGGCGCCGCCCCAGAGGCTAATCCCTTCGATGCCCTGGGCGCGACAGGCTGCTAGCAGATACGACTGAATGCTGGTCGGACCTTCGTAGTCGGTCAGGTCCACGTCATGCAATTCGAGTTCAGCTTTTAAGGCTTCATGGGTCACGACCGCGGAAATGCGCGGCATACGTGTGTGCGGGGCATAGTCGAGGTACCCACCAATCGTATACAGACGCTGCGCCCTGAATATCTGCAGACATTCCACGATGGCATCGGCGAACTGCTGCCAGTGCAAGTCCGGTTCGATCCCTTGCAGAAACAGCAGATCGTGTTCTGCCTCCAAACGCTGACAAGCGAAGATCGTGTTGGAGGGAAAACGCAGCGACTCCAACACTCCCTCACGAATGACCGTAATTGGACGACTGGCCAGCGTCGGCGAGGAATAGATATAGAGATCATCTGAGGTAATCTCTCCAATCCGCTCTGCCTTCAGGGTCGATTGCAGAAAGTACACTGTATCTGTGGAAACATTGCCACCGTTTGGCCACCCGCCAAAGCCGGCAATCAGGTATGGGGCACGCAGCGAGGGCCGTTTGGTTAGCACCAATTTTGCCATAATGTGTTTGTCTACCTCTAGTGTCTATGAATCACCACGACCGGTTTATCAGGGGGACGGACAAAACGGGGCGCAGGGACCTCTGCCTGCTGCCTGGCGTCGGTAGTTTTCCGACGCGTCCGTGGCCTTGCCGGTGCACGCAGGCGTGGCTCTTCTGGCGGTTGCTGGCGCTCTTCTATCTCCCGTAACCGATTCGCCGCAATACGCTTTTGCACCTCTGTAGCGTCGTCGGTTACCAGCACCTGCTGGAAGTACTGCCTGGCTGTGTCAAGATCCTGACGCGCGAGCGCCTCGTTCCCCAGGCGAATTTCTTCTCTCACATATCCTCCCCGGAGCACTACCGTGCTCACGATACTCCTGATGGCTTATGCGTGTAGCCGCTGGCGCATCAGGCTACAGGCATTATACCGTATCCCACGCTCAGCGTCCCTCAGGCTCTGTGAACGCTGATACCGACAGCGCCCCAATGGTGCGTAGGTAACCCCCGGCCACTCTGGCTTCTGGTGTAATCGGTGGCTCGTAGAGAGAGCATACTGCCTCACACGGGGCGAAGCATCACGCTGCGTTGCCAGCACTGCTAAGGAGGCATACTATGGCCAGCAACTTGGATTATCAGGCCCTGTTCGCCAAGAGCGTTATGACGTCGCCACGCGCGGCGGCAGGGCAACTCTATCCGTATGATTTTGCTGTTGGACATCCGGCATCAGAGGCCTTTCCTTTACAAGAATTTGTCGAGGCAACGGCGCGTGCCCTGGATAAAGAAGGGCGAGAACTGGCCCCCTATATGGCGGCGGAAGGCCATCAGGGCTTACGGCACATGGTCGCCCGGAAAATGGCGGTGCATGAGAAGGTGACTGTCAGTCCTGACCAGCTCATCATTGGCAACGGCTCGTTGCAGCTCATCGCCATGCTCATCGACTGCTTTGTGGATCCGGGCGATACGGTGTTGACGGAGGAGTTTACGTACTCTGGAACCCTACGCCTGATGCGGCGTGCCCGGGCGAATATTGTCGGCGTGCCCATGGACCACGATGGCATGCGCATGGATAGCCTGGAAGAGACCCTGCGGACATTGCGGGCGCAGGGCGTGCAACCCAAATTTATTTACACACTGACGAATTTTCACAACCCCCTCGGGGTGGATCTCAGCGTGGCGCGTAAGCGTGAGATGCTGCGTCTGGCGACGGAACACGGCGTGCTGATTGTCGAGGACGATGTCTATGGCGATCTCCGCTTCGAGGGAGAGACACCGCCGTCGATGCTGTCAATGGACACGGCGGGCTATGTAGTCTGGCTCGGGACGTTCTCCAAAATCATGGCCGCTGGGCTGCGTCTGGGCTGGGCCGTGGTGCCACCGACGCTCTTTCCTTATCTCATCGACCATAAGCTGGACAGCGGTACTAATACCTTTGCTAGTATGGTCCTGGCGGAATACCTCGAGGGCCATCTGGAGCAGCGGGTGCAAGACATTGTGCACCTCTACCACCAGAAGCGCGATGCCTTGCTGCACGCTCTAGAGACCTACTTCGCCGGGAAAGCGACGTGGACCCATCCCAAGGGTGGTATGTTTCTCTGGTTGACCTTGCCAGAGGACATTGATACGCAGGCAGTGCTCGAAAAAGCCCGCGCCGCGCAGGTGAACTACAATTCTGGCGTGGGTTTTTCCCCGTCTGGGACCACGGGACGCAACAGTATCCGCTTGGCTTACTGCTATCCCTTGCTGCACACCATTGAAGAGGGCATCAAACGTCTCGCGGGTGTCTTCGCCCTGTGAGGTCTGAGAGAGGGAAGGCGCGCGTATGAGTGTTGGGAAGATATGCGTCTGGATGGTCGTCGTTGGCGTCCTGCTTTTAGCTGGGAGGAGTGCACATCTGCAGGCGCAGACAGCCAGTGGGAAAGAGCCCCGGGCGGTTATTGAGACGAAATGGGGTAGCATGGAGATCCGTTTCTTTCCAGATAAAGCACCGAAGCATGTGGAGAATTTTATAAAACTCGCCAAATCTGGGTTTTACGATAAGACGATTTTTCATCGCGTCATCCCTGGTTTTATGATTCAAGGGGGCGATCCGAACACCAAAGATGAGAAAGACAAGTCCAAATACGGCATGGGTGATCCCGGCTACAAGATTAAAGCTGAATTCAACGATCGCCCGCACGTCCGTGGCGCAGTCTCCATGGCCCGTTCCCAGGATCCGGACAGTGCTGGCTCACAGTTTTTCATTGTCGTAAAAGACGCCCCCCAGCTGAACGGTAAATACACAGTCTTTGGGGAGGTGGTCAAGGGCGTGGAGGTCGCTGATAAAATCGTTTCCCAACAGCGCGATGCCCGGGACAACCCGCTCGAACGGATCGAGATGACGGTGAAGATCGTCGAGTAGGGGTGCACCGGCCAACGGTCTCGCCGCAGACTATGAGGTGTGGACCGTGATGACAGAATTCCATCGCACCGTGCATGTCCTGACAGAGCTGCACCAACACCGATTGCACGGTGGTGAACATGGCCGCTTCAGTACCTGAGAAGGCAATGTTGAACAAGCCGGCATGACACCAGAGCCCGGTGTGCAGGACGTGCAGGTGGTGCTGGGCCAGAATCGTCAGGCTCTGACGGCGGTAGTCAAGCACCGCAGAGGGGGGTAGGGCAACGTGCAGATAATCGAGCGGATGACGCCTGAGGTGGCGATTCCAGGTTTGCCCGGCGGCCCGCGCCGCCGCGTAGGCATCGCCGGAATCGTGGCGCTGCGTCCAGAATGCCTCGGCATGCTGTAGGGGTAGCTGCTGGCCCTGATGCGCTGTACACAGACTCGCAGCCTCCTCCGCTTCGGCCTGTGCAACCCGGCGTGGACCTTCAAAGCTCATGATGAGCGTAGCTGGAGGCTCATGGTCCACCGCGGGGTTCTCATCGCTATACTCGAGTAGGCCAGGGCGCAAGCCCACCTGCAATAACGCGTTAATTGCTGTGAAGCCGGTAGCAAAATCGGCAAATTCCCAGGCCTGGAGCAGGCGTGCTTGAGGCAGAGGAAACAAGCGGAGCGTGGCGCCGGTGACGATTCCGAAGCAGCCTTCGGCACCAATAAACAAGCGGTGTAAGCCTGGACCTGTGGACGATTTTTCGACTGCCCGCGTGGTCATAATCTCGCCGGTCGGGAGTACGGCCTCTACCCCCAGCACCTGGTCCCCCATGGAGCCATATTTCCCTCCCAGATAGCCAAGACTATTGGTGCCAATCGTCCCGCCAACGGTGGCGACAGCGACGGTCCATGGGTCATGGGCGCACATCAGCCCATAGGGGGCAGCAGCCTGGTTCAACGCCTGGATGGTGGCCCCAGCACCCACGTCAGCCATGCGATCTGCTGGTCGGATATGGATCTCCTGGAGCCCACGCAGATCCAGCACCACTCCTGGCACAATAGACGCCGCACCCCCCATCAGGCCACTGCCGCCACCGACGGGGATCACCGGGATACCGTAGGTATTGGCAAGGCGTATCACCGTCGCTACCTCTGAGGTATGCTCCGGGCGCACCACACACAACGGTTGGGTGACTGTCCAGCCAGGCATACGCCCTGGATGGAGCGCGTCCCGCGCTAAGATGCTTAGGGTCGTCTGGTCCGTGGAGATCCTGCTCGGGGTGATCGCCTCCTGGAGAGCTTGCAGCAGTGCGTTCTCTAACATAGCTACCTCGATGCCTTGAGCCTTTGTCGCCATAACCTCAAACCTGTTATCGTCCAGGATCCTAACGAGGCACGCAGCAAAAGGCAAATGGCACCGTGCACGTGAGCACTCAATTTTCTTCCCGCGTCTGCCGATAAAAGAACCGTATGGTGTACTCCTGGATAAGCCAGGTGTTGGAGCGCTAGTGAGGCAGGAGATGCCAGCGCCCGGTTGGTCCCTTTGTATGACACTGATCTCTATGAGGTCAGGCGCCCTGAGGTGGCATAGTATGTCTACGGCACCACTGCCGACCGCTCTCGTGATTAACGACGATGCATCCCAATTGCACCTCATGGCAGCGCTTTTGGAAAAGGACGGCTTACGGGTTGTCCCCTGTCAGAGCGCCGAGGAAGCCCTGGATATCCTGGACGGACGCGGTACAGTCGATGTGATTGTGACCGATTTGCATATGCCAGGGATCGATGGGTGGCGCCTGTGCCGACTGCTTCGCTCACCACAATACGCTGCCTTGAACACCGTGCCTGTCCTCGTGGTTTCAGCCACGTTTTCGGGGACTGACACCGAGCAAATGAGCACGGCTCTTGGAGCCAATGCCTTCCTGGCGGTGCCCTACGCAGCAGAGACATTGCGGGAGAGCATCCGCAATCTTTTAGCTGGCCGGACGCCGCCAGCGTCAATGCGGGTCGTTATCGTGGAGGAGAGTCTCGACCAGAGTGCCAGCTTGCGGCGTGCGTTTGAGGCACATGGATACGTAGTCTCCATCGCGGGGACAGGGGAGGAAGGACGACGTCTACTCAAGGAGCAAGTCCCAGAGATCGCTCTCGTGGATTACCACCTCTCAGACATCACAGGCGAGCAGTTGCTCAGAGAATTTGTCCACCCTGGATCATCCATGGTGGTGATCATGATGACGATCGATCTCACGCCAGAACTCGCCCTCCAGTGCATGCGCCTGGGAGCGGATGGGTTTGTCCACAAACCATTCGATCCAGAATATGTACTTGATCTGTGTGCCAAGGCGCGTCGCAGCCGTGCTTTGTTACGTGTGGAAGCCCTTTTGGAGGAGCGCACGCAGAAGTTACGTGAGTCCGAAGCGAAGTTCCGCTTGCTCTTTGACAGTATCCCCGAAACCGTCTTGGTACACGATGCCCAGGGACGTATTATATATGTCAACGACGTTGGTGCCCAATGGCTGGCCTGGCCAGCTGCTGAACTCATCGGGAAACATCTATGTGATATTGTCGCGCCGCCCTCTCTTACGCAGGCCATCGAGCAAGGGCACGACGGTCCTACACAGCATACCGGTCGCAGGAAGATGGTGTATGTCTCGCGCACCGGACAACACCTTGCTGCCGAGGTGAACACCTGTCCCATGGAGTTTGAGGGACAGATGGTGTTGCTCGCAGTGGCGCGTGACATTACGGAGCGTACGCGCCTCGAAGCACAGCTCCGTCAAGTCCAAAAAATACAAGCGATCGGCACCCTCGCAGGGGGGATCGCGCACGACTTCAACAACATTCTCGCAGCGATCCTGGGCTATAGTGAACTGGCTCTGTACGATGTGCCGCATGGCAGTAGGATGCAGCGCCATCTCGAAGAAGTGCTCGCCGCTGGCAAGCGCGCCCGTGACCTGGTGCAGCAAATCCTCGCCTTCAGCCGTAAGCGTCCTCTTGAGCGTCAGCCTGTCCGGCTCGATCTGCTTATGAGCGATGTGCTCAGGATGATCCGGGCCTCTCTGCCATCAACCATTGCTATCCAACTCCATCTTGAGCCCATAGCCAACACAGTCCTCGCAGATCCGACGCAGCTCCAACAGGTGCTTATGAACCTGTGCACCAATGCCGAGCATGCTATGCGCGAGACAGGCGGTGTACTGGAGGTGCGTCTTGATGCCGTTGAGGTCACCGCAGACTTTGCGGCGGCACATGCCTCACTCACCTCTGGACCACACGTACGCCTCATGATCCGTGATACTGGGCATGGCATGCCACCTGCGGTGATGGAGCGTATCTTTGAGCCATTTTTCACGACCAAAGATGTGGGAGAGGGGACCGGCATGGGGCTCGCCGTGGTCGATGGCATTATTGCCAACCACGGCGGCGCTATCACCGTCGCCAGTATGCCAGGGCAGGGGACGACGTTTGCTATTTATCTCCCACGCATTGCTAGCACTATGCCATCCATTGAGACGCCGGAAGCCCTCCCCATCCCGGGCGGCAATGCGCGCATCCTGTTTGTCGATGACGAGCCGACGCTCACCCACATGGCTGCCGAGATGCTCATGCGCCTTGACTATGATGTGACTGTGCACACCAGTAGTGTTGAGGCCCTGGAGACGTTCCGTGGGGCCCCATGGCAGTTTGATCTGGTGATTACAGACCAGACTATGCCGTTGATGACTGGCGAAAGACTCGCACGGGAACTGCGACGCATCCGGCCTGATATTCCGATCATTCTCTGCACCGGTTTCAGCCACACGATGACGGCAAGCAAAGCGCAGGAGCTGGGGATCGACGCGTTCCTTTCTAAACCGCTTGAGTTTCGCGACCTGGGCCTGGCTATACAGCAGGTCTTAGAGCAGCGGCGCACGCTGTAACCACCTGACCGATCTCGTCCTTACTCCGCTGCCGCGTCATTACCAAACAGTGTCTGGCGCGCGGCCTCCAACAAAGCCACGATGGCCGGGTGCTTGAGCTTTCTCTCCACCGCAATGGCGTAGAAGCGCTCCCGCACGTCTGCGAGGCGTCCAATTACCTCGACACCATACTGCTGCTGGACTTCTGCTTCAATCACCGAGGGGGCAGCAAACATCCCCAGGCTGGTCTGGCCGAAGACTGTCAAGAGGGCGCTGTCTTCGAATTCCCCCACTACGCGCGGGCGAATGTCGGTAGCTTCAAACCATTGCTCAAGGCCGCGTCGGACCATCGTATTATCCGTGGGTAGCAAGAAAGGTGCCCCGTCTAACGAACCAGGAAAGCCTGGTCGATACCGGGTGGCGAGCTGGGCGGTGCCAAAGAGCGACACCCCGCATTCGCCAAGGAGGTGATTGAAGGCACGGACTCTGTTGGGGGCACCGCTGGGCGCATCCGAGAGCACGACATCCAGCTCGTACACCACCAGGTCCGCCAACAAGCGCTCGAGCTTGCCTTCACGACAAATGACCTGCACAGGGGTGGGGAGACGCAAGGCCGGTTCGAGGAGACGATAGGCAATCAGCTTGGGAAGCACATCGGCGACACCGACCACCAGGCGTAGCGGTCGACCTGTGGGCCGACCCTTGAGGGTGTCCATGAGCTCTCGCCCTAGCGTGAAGATCTCGTCTGCGTAACGAAAGACGAGGCGACCTACCTCAGTAAGGACGAGATGGCGACCCACACGCGTGAACAGCTTTTCCCCAAGCGCCTCCTCGAGAGCGTGGATCTGCCCACTGATGGTGGGCTGTGCGAGGTTGAGTTGCCCACTGGCGCGTGCAATACTCCCTTCGCGTGCAACCACCCAAAAATAATGCAGATGATGATAGTTGAGCCATTCCATATACCTATAACAATACTTCGTTTATTTCGATGGATCAATCAGTAAATTTCTATTTGCTGAACAGTCTTGTCGTGAAGTATATTTTGACACCTATCCACCATAGCGAGCATAGACAAATAGCCGTGTCTAAGGAGATAGTATATGAATCGGCTGAAAACCATGTTATTCCTGGCAACACTGACCGCCCTTCTGCTCTTTGTAGGACAGGCGTTGGGCGGGCGTGGGGGCTTAACGATAGCGCTCATGTTTGCTGGAGTGATGAACTTTGTCGCGTATTGGTGGTCAGACAAGATTGTTTTACGGATGTATGGTGCCCAGGAAATCGACGAAGCGCAGGCCCCAGAATTGTTTGCCGTGGTACGTCGGCTGGCGCAGCAGGCGCATATCCCTATGCCGCGGGTCTACCTCATCCCACAGGAGACGCCGAATGCCTTTGCCACCGGGCGCAATCCCCAGAACGCTGCTGTCGCCGTCACGGAAGGAATTATGCGCCTGTTAGATCGCGAAGAGCTCGAAGGCGTGCTCGCTCATGAACTGAGCCATGTGCAGAACCGCGATACGCTCATTATGACGGTCGCTGCAACTCTCGCTGGAGCCCTGAGTCATTTGGCCAATATGGCGATGTGGGGAGCCATGTTCGGCGGTAGAGATGATGACGAGGGTGGCCATCCCTTATTTGGTCTGCTGGGGATTCTGGTTGCTCCTCTGGCGGCAACGCTGATTCAGATGGCGATCTCACGTTCGCGGGAGTTCCTGGCTGACGAGCATGGGGCACATATCAGCGGCAATCCTCTGGCGCTAGCCAGTGCTTTGCGTAAGATCGAGGCGTGGAGCCAACGGATACCGATGACGGCAGGTTCGCCAGCGACCGCCCACCTGTTTATCATCAACCCGTTTTCTGGCGGTGGCCTCGTGCGCTTGTTTAGCACGCATCCGTCCACCGAAGAACGCATTGCGCGCCTGCAAGCGCTCTCCCGTCAGGGTGTTAGGCGTCCGCGCTAAGTCCCGCACCCAGTAAACCCTCCGACAGTTGCCCCTCCTCTGCACAGGCAGGCCAGATGTCGACCCCCTCAGCCACACTGGCGGGACAATGACAGTGCACAGCGCTAAGCGGGAGCATGAGAAATCCTGACGCCCTGGCGTATGAGGGGAGGGCGTCAGCCACGCCGCCCATCTTACAGAAGGAGATCCCATGTCACACCAAATGCTCTTGTGGGGGGGCTTTGGTACGTTCGTACTAATAATGTTGGCGCTTGATCTTGGGGTGTTTCATCGTCAGGCCCGTGTCGTTGATGTCAAGGAAGCATTGCGTTGGAGTGCCATGTGGATTGCTCTCGCAATACTTTTCAATATTGGCGTGTACCTGTGGTACGGCACAGATGCCGCCCTGGCATTTCTCACTGGTTATGTCCTCGAAGAATCCCTGAGTGTTGACAATCTCTTTGTCTTTCTCATGATTCTCTCGTATTTCAGCGTGCCTTTAGTCTATCAACATAAGGTACTCTTTTGGGGAATTCTGGGGGCGCTGCTCATGCGCGGCTTGATGATTGCCGTTGGGACAGCCCTGATCCAGATGTTTCATTGGGTGCTGTATCTCTTCGGTGGTTTTCTGGTGCTGACTGGCATGAAGATGGCCTTGCAGCGCCATGGGGACGTCCACCCTGAGCAGAACCCTGTCGTGCGGCTCTTCACCCGTTTCATGCCAGTGACCGCAGCGTATCATGCTGAGCGGTTCTTTGTGCGGCTGGACGGACGGTGGTTTGCGACGCCGTTGTTCATCGTGCTCTTGATGGTAGAAGTGACTGATGTCGTCTTTGCCCTGGATTCTATCCCGGCTGTTCTGGCCGTAACCACGGACCCGTTTATTGTGTATACCTCGAATGTCTTTGCGATTTTGGGACTGCGCTCGCTGTTTTTTGCGTTGTCTGGACTCATGGGACTGTTCCACTACCTGCGTTATGGTTTAGCGGTCGTGCTGGTCTTTATCGGCACCAAAATGTTGTTAGCAGAGGTCTGGCATATCCCGGTGCACATGGCCCTCGCCGTTGTGGCTGGGGTGCTTCTC
>WNGA01006644.1_pt1 | contig 16395 bp, 16 predicted proteins | sample 5400061 | NCBI WGS metagenome assembly WNGA01 (sample SAMN13153366, study PRJNA577476) | soil metagenome | isolation source: 100 cm soil or saprolite under grassland replicate 2 | place: USA:California | collected 2016-06-15 | reverse complement strand
ACGGGAGCGTCGGTCTGCCTCGCCCGCTGCCCGCGCTCGACTACGGTGCCCGAGCGCACCTCACTAATACAAGGGAGCAGCCCGAAGGGCGTCCGGGCGACGCGACCAGCGGCGCCCGAGCGGACCGAAGCGAGCGCGGCACGGCTCCAACGCAAATTCCCAAAAGAACGACCGGGGCGCAGTGTTAAGATCGAGCGCGCGTGCGATTCGGGCTGTTTTACGAGCACCAGCTGCCTCGGCCGCATCCTGAGGGCGCCGAGGAGAAGTTGCTGCTGGATGCCCTCGAACAGGTTGAGCTCGCGGACAAGCTGGGGCTGCACTCGGTTTGGGAGGTGGAGCACCACTTCCTCGAGGAGTACTCGCACTCGTCCGCGCCCGAGGTCTTTCTCGCCGCCGCGAGCCAGAGGACCAAAAACATCCGCCTCGGACACGGGATCGTGCAGCTGCCGCCGCAATACAACCATCCGGCTCGCGTGGCGGAGCGCATCGCAACACTCGACTTGATCTCACGGGGCAGGGTGGAGTTCGGAACGGGCGAGTCCTCCTCACAGGCGGAGTTGGGCGGGTTCCAGATCGACAGAGCGCTGAAGCGACAGCAATGGGAAGAGGCCCTGGACGTCGCGACACGGCTGCTGGTAGAGGAGCCGTTCAGCGGGCATCACGGACGGTTCGTCGACATGCCGCCCCGCAATCTGGTGCCCAAGCCAAAGCAGAAGCCCCACCCGCCCTTGTGGGTCGCGTGCAGCCGCCGCGACACCATCCTCCTCGCGGCCCGCAAAGGCATCGGCGCGCTGTCGTTCTCGTTCATCGAGCCCGAAGAAGCCAGGCAGTGGGTCGACGAGTACTACCAGCTGATCCAGTCCGAAGACTGCGTCCCAGCCGGCTACGCGGTGAACCCCAACGTGGCTGTTGTGGTGCCGTTCATGTGCCACCAGGACGAGGAGACCGCGATCGAGCGCGGCATCGACGGCGCGCACTTCTTCGGCTTCTCGCTCGCGCACTACTACGTCTTCGGCGCGCATCAGCCCGGCCAGACCAACGTGTGGCAAGAGTTCGAACGCGACCGCGCCCAGCGTGGTTATGCCCGCGAGCTCGTGCAAGCGACCGATGCGCCGCTTGGCGTGCGCCTGTTGCAGGAGTCGATTGGCTCACTACGTGGCGCTATCGGCACCCCACAACAGATCCGCGAGCTGCTCGAGCGCTATGAGGCCGCCGGAGTCGACGAAGTGATCTTCGTCGGCCAGTCAGGCCGCAACAAGCACGAGCACATCTGCGAGTCGATCGAGCTTTTCGCCCGCGAGGTGCTGCCACACTTCGAGGCGAAACGCGCTACGAAAGAGGCAGAGAAAGCAGAGCGGCTGGCGCCAGCGATCGAACGGGCCATGCAACGCCGGCCATCGCCGCCACCGCCGCCCACGGACTACACCATCTTGCCCGACCGTGAGCCCTGGCAGGCGACCGCGCACAACGGCCGCAATGGCCACGTCCCGACCGAGCCGCGCAACCTCGCGCAACACGCGTTCGCCTGGCTGGTCAACGGCCGCACCGATGCGCAGCTGGATTGGATCTTCGGCTCGGCGGCCGGCCAGGGACTCATCTTCCGTGGCATGCAGCGGGCGTTTCTGCCCGACCGAGCGGCGGGCGTACGCGGGACCGTGCAGTACGAAGTCACGGGTCGGCGCGGCACGCGCCATTGGGTACTGCGCATCGCCGACCAGCGGCTGGTCGTGGAGCAGGCGCGCGAGGCGCATCCCACGGTGACCTTTCACGTACCCGCACCGTTGCTGGCGAGGATGGCCGCTGGCCAGACCACGGCGGGCGCCGCGGCGATGCTCGGTCAACTGCAGATCGACGGCGATCTCAAGCTCGCGGGACGGCTGGGCGAAATGCTCGGCCGCGATCCCCGCTAACGAGCGGGCGCTGCGAGGCGAAGCCGTTAGATTTCGCGCGCTCTCGCAATCGGGAAGTTGTTGAGGACTCCGGTCTGCGCCAGCGCGTCGCCGATCAGCTTGCCTGCGACACCGGCCAGCACCGCGCCACCGATCAGCCGCAGCACGATCCGCAGTACCTGTACCCCGACCGCGAGCTGCAGCCAGCCTTCGACGGGGTAGTAGTACCCGATTGTGGCCACCAGAGAACCGGCTGCGCCGGCCGCGGCCAGCACGCCCCAGTTGAGGTGGCGGTAGCGAACACCAAGGAGCAGCGCCTCAGCGCCAAGGCCTTGCAGCACCCCCAGCCACAGCACGACCACGCCAAAGCCGGTGAACGGGAGCGAGACCAGCGATGACAGAAATTCGCCGAGCAGCCCTGAGCCAGGCTTGCGGATCACGTATCCGACCAGCACGCCGCCGACGACGTAGAAGCCATCGAACACGTCGCCCAGCTCGGGAATCGCGCCACTCGCGAACGACCAGATGTAGCCGTACACGAAGCTCCAGAACACCCCGACCGGTACTGCCAGCGCCGCCGCGACGATGAAGTCATGGGTGCGCCGGTGCCAATCGAGATCACGAGCGGCCATCAAGACGTCCCTCCACGGTGTATAGGCTCACGCACTCAGCGCTCCCGACCAGATGCGCAAGATGCCCAGCGCGGCGCTGATGACGAGGACCGCCGTGCCGCCGATCGCTGCGGTGGCGACCAGCAGCGCGTCACTCCGCTCGAAGCGAATGCGACGAAAGTGCGTCCGCGCGCGGGGTGACCCGAAGCCGCGCGCGTCCATCGCCAGCGCGACCCGCTCGGCGCGACGGATTGCATTGGCCAGCAGTGGCAGCGTCATCCGACCCTGCTCGCGCAGCCAGCCGAGCCAGCCGCGCGAGCGACCCACGCCGCGCAGGCGGTGCGCCAGACGAATCGTCACGAACTCGGTTTGCAGGAGTGGCAGGAAGCGGTAGGCGGCCAGGGCGGGGTACGCGAAGCGCGGCGGCAGGCGCGCCTGCTGCACCAGGCTGCGTACCAGGGCGGTCGGATCGGTCGACATGATCAACACGATCGTGAAGGCGGCGATGGCGACGCCGCGTTCGGCCAGCGACAGGCCGATCAGCGCGCCTTCCACCGTGGCGATGAATGGGCCGCCGCGCCACAGGACCGTGGCCTGCTCGGGCCGGCTGGCGAACAGCGAGTTGCTAACCAGCAGGCTCGCGCTCAACAGCCAGAACGGCCAGAGCGCGCGCAGCATCGTGCCCAGCGGTAGACGCCCGAGGCCGCGTCCGACCAGCAGCGCGCTCCCGAGAAAGACCAGCGGTGTGAGCGGATCGAACACCACCGTCAGCAACAGCGACAGCACCAGATGCGCCGCGAGCTTGGCCGTGGGATTGCGACGATGGAGCCAGGAGTCGACCTCGTAGTAGCTGAACGGATTCATACCGCAACCGACTCGGACACAGCCCCCAGGAGTCGATCGACCAAGGGCGCCTCCTGGCCGGTGCGGTCGAGCATCGCGCGGTTGCGAATGAGCTCGGCGTACGCGCCGTCGAACACGACTTCGCCATCGGCGAGTGCGACGACACGATCGGCGATCTGTCGCACCAGGCTCAGGTCATGTGTGGCGACGACGATGGCCAGACCCTGGTCGCGCAGGCTGGCGATCTCGGCCAGGAGTGCGTCAGCCGACTGACGGTCCTGGCCAAAGGTGGGCTCGTCGAGCAAGAGCACCCGCGGTCCGAGGATCAAGGACGCGGCGACGCTCAGTCGCCGCTTCTGGCCCTGACTCAGGGTGAACGGGTTGGCGCGGGCCAGCGCCTCGAGGCCGAACCGCTGCAGCAGATCTCGTGTATGGCGATCGACCTCCTGTGCGGGCCAGCCCAGCGCGCGCGGGCCGTACGCCACTTCTTGTTCGACCGTGTCGGCTACGAAGCCGGCCTCCGGGTTCTGGAACACGTGCGCAACCAGGCCAGCTACCTGGCGCGGTGTGGCGCGCAGCAGATCCGTGCCGGCGATCTTGACTTCGCCCGCCTGCAGCGGCAGCAGACCGGTGAGCGTGCGCAAGAGGGTGGTCTTGCCGCTGCCATTGGCGCCGACCAGCGCGACCAGCTCACCTTCGGCGACCGTAAAGTCAATTCCGCGCAGAGCGGTAAAGCTGCCCGCGGGTGAGACGTAGCGCTGACGGAGTCCGCGCGCGGCGAGAACGCTCGTGCCGCCGCTTTGCCGCGCGCGCGGAGCGGCAACTACAGAACCAGGCGGATGGCGTGCCGCGAGCCAGTCGATGCCCTCGGCGATGCTGACCGGGAGTTGGGCGGTATCCCCCGCTGCCAGCGCCAGCGCCGTAGGTGTCGGTAGCCGCACGCCGAGGCTTTGCCAGCGCAGCGCCGATTCGGCCGAACGCAACAGGTCCGGCAGCGCGTCATCGGCGGCCAGCGCGCCCGAGTCGTCCAGCAGCAGCGCACGCGCCGGCAACTGAGACAGGAGACGATCGAGGTCGTGCTCGATGAACACACACGTGGCGCCGGTCGCGTGCGCTGCCGCCTCGACCGCGGTGTAGAGCTCACGAGCGGCGCGGGGGTCGAGATGCGCCGTGGGCTCATCGAGCACCAGGGCCTGTGGCCGAGTCACCAGCGCCGCGGCCAGCGCCAGGCGCTGTTGCTGCCCACCCGAGAGGCGATCGATGCGCCATTGCGCCCGGTCGGCCAGTCCGGCGCTCTCCAGCGCGGCCGTGACTCGATCGGGCATCTGCTCGGCGGGTACACCCAGGTTCTCGAGGCCGAACGCGATTTCGTCCTCGACTGTGAGCATGGTGAACTGACTGCTCGGGTCCTGGAACACGGTGCCGACGCGCTCGGCCAGGTCACCTTGCGGGAAATCAGTAGCGGGCGTGTCGTCGACAAGCACGACGCCGTGCATATCGGCGTCGAGGCTGAGCGGGATCAGTCCCGCCAGACACAACCCGAGCGTGCTCTTACCCGAGCCGCTGGCCCCACTGAGCAAGACCCGCTCGCCCGGAGCTATGGCGAAGGACACGTCGCGCAGCGCTGGGAGCCGGCGCGTCAGATATCGCACCTCCAGACGCTGCGCGTGCAGCGAAGCGGGCGTTTACACAACCTCCTGCCGCGCTCGACCCAGGGCGAAATTACTCAGCACGCCAGTCCGCGCCAGAGCATCGCCGAGCACCTTAGGAACGAGTCCGCTGAGGATCGCGCCACTCAGCAGGCGTACGATCAGTAAGATCACCAGGAAGCCGACGTTCAACTGGAAGTAGCCCAGCCGGAACCAGTTCCAGGGCAGCGCTACCAGCATCGCCACCGCGCCGGCGATGATGACCGTCGACAGCGAGTAGTCCTGCCAGCGGCGAGCGCCAAAGACGATCTCGGCGCCGAGGCCCTGCATGATGCCCGTGACCAGCAGCGGTGTGCCCGCGGCAGCGCCGAACAGGACTTCAGCCAGGGCGGCCAGGAACTCGCCGAGTAACGCCGCGCCTGGGCGGCGGATGATGTACGACGCCAGCACACCCGCGATCAGCCAGAACCCGAATGCGGCCTCCTGCCCTATCTGAGCACCGAGGCTCGCCGCGATGACCCAGATCGGCACCCATTGCATATAGAGGAAGCCGAACACTACTGCCAGGACCGCTACCAGGACCGCGTCCCGCGTGGTCCAGCCGCGCCGCGGCTTGGCCGCACCCATCGTCGTCGTTGCCATACTTTGCTATCTCCTCCTGCCAGCACCAGCACGCTTCATCCTGAGCGCAGCGAAGGATCTACGGTCGCGTTCGTAGATCCTTCGGCTTCGCCTCAGGATGAGGCTGCTGAGCCAGACTGGGACTATTCGCGGAAACGGTCAGCGTCATCACGCTGTGGGTGGCACGTTCACGGGTCTCTGCGAACGCTCGGCGCATCACGTCGAAGACCGCTCCGCACGGCCCGTACAGGTGGGTGCAGAAGTGGCGTCCGACCACCCGAACGGCGCCCGCCTGTCGGGCACGCTCGATCTCGCCATAGATCGCGTCCATGTACTCGGTCGACCCCAGGGGGTACAGCGCGAACTGCGCCGCGACGTACAGGGGCAGGTCGTACGCCTCGCGCGACCAGCCCTCCTCGCCGCCACTGGGACCCTGGTACGCGCGCGGCACGCACACGTCGCCTTCTGGCTCACCGGGACAGCCCGCTGAGAACGTGGCGTTCAGGACAACATGTGTCCCGTCGCACGCGGCGCGACCGAAAGCCACGCGCAACGCCTCGAACAGATTCGGCTCCTCGCCGATGAGGCACGTCGATACGTCGTCCACCTCGACTTGCACGCCCAGATGGTCGAGGTCTTTGACCGCGCCCAAGATCAGCGGGACAAAGTCATCCCGCATCGGATAGATGGAAAAACGCACGCCGATCATGTCGCCTGGCAATCCCTTCCCAACTGGGATGGCCCCGCGGCGTGCTCTGAGAAATCGAAGGCATCCCTACGCTGGTATGACCCAGATCAGGTTCGGTGGGTTGGTCCAGATTTGATGGACCTCTCAGCGCCGCCGCGCACCCCAGCCTGTGTTGTGTGGTTGTGTAGGCTAGCGTACACCACTAGTGCTCCCGAAGTGGACCGCCAGGGACACGGAGTAGGTACGGACTGTGCCCGACATACACATTCGCGCTGCCGAGCAGAGTGATGCCGAGGCCATCTACGACATCTTCAGCGGTCCGCTGGCGCAAGCCAATACCCTCCAGATCCCGTGGGTGTCACTCGATGAGCGGCGCCGCCGCCTTCCGCCGGACGCTGACACGCACCTGCTCGTAGCGACCATCGACGGGCGCGTGGTGGGCATGCTCGGCCTGCATCTGGAGCGCGCACCGCGGCGGCGCGACTGCGCCAGCATCGGCATGGCCGTCCACGATTCCTTTCAGGGTCAGGGCGTGGGCTCGGCGCTCGTGCGCGCGGTACTGGAGCTGGCTGATGGCTGGTACGGGCTGCGGCGCCTCGAGCTCACCGTCTTCACCGACAACGCTGCCGCGGTCCACCTCTACGAGAAGTTCGGTTTTCTGATCGAGGGGACGGGGAAGGATTTCGCGCTGCGCGCGGGCCAGTACGTCGATGCGTACTACATGGCGCGGCTGAGGCCGAGCTCCGCCAGCACCTGATCGGTGTGCTCGCCGAGCGCGGGCACCTTGCCGGCCGGGCGTTCCAGTCCACTGATATTGAACGGATGGTGGAGCGCGCGAAGCGCACCCACTTCGCTTGGCACTTCGAACCAGCGCCCACGGGCTGCCAACTGCTCGTGCTCGATGACCTGCCGCAGATCGTTGACACTGCCAAACGGCACATCCGCCTCCGCCAAACGTGCCTCGACCTCCACGCGCGTGGCGCCCGCAAAGGCTGCCTCGATAAGCGGCTCCAACTCAGCACGATTGGCAAGGCGACGCTCGTTCGTTGCAAAGCGGGGGTCGTCTGCCAGTTCGGGGCGACGTAAGGCGACCGAGCACAGCCGCTGCCACTGGCCATCGTTCTGGACCGCGAGGTTGACGGTAGTGCCGTCGCCGACCTGGTAGGCGCCGTACGGCACGATGAAGTTGTGGCGTCCGCCCGCGCGGGCAGGCGGGGCCCCTGTGTAGAGCGCAACATACGTCGCCGGCATGACCCACTCCACCAGCGCCTCGAGCATCGAGATCGTGATCTCAGCGCCTTGCCCTGTCTGCTGGCGCTGGTAGAGCGCGGCCAGAATGCTGCTGAACGCATACATGCCGCTGGCGATGTCGGCAACGGAAATGCCGACTTTGGCCGGCGTTTCGGGTGTGCCGGTCAGCGAGATGACGCCGGCCTCGCCCTGGAGCAGCATGTCGTACGCCTTGCGGTCGCGGTGCGGTCCGTCTGGCCCGTAGCCGGAGATGCCGCACCACACCAACCCTGGGTTGTTGGTACGCAGCGCCGCGTAGCCGCAGCCCATGCGCTCGGCCACGCCTGGTCCCTGGTTGTGGACGAAGACGTCGGCGCGCTGCAGCAGCAGGTCGAAGGCGTGCCTCTCTTGCGGACTCTTGAGGTCGAGGACGACGCTGCGCTTGCCGCGGTTGAGCCACACGAAGTACGCACTCAGGCCATTGACGGCTGAGTCGTATGCACGGGCAAAGTCGCCACCGTCGGGGCGTTCGACTTTGATGACGTCGGCGCCGAGGTCAGCCAGATGCCGCGAAGCCAGCGGCGCCGCGACGGCGTGCTCCCAGGCCACAACGTGGATGCCTGAGAGCGGCAAGCTCACCGCTCAGGGCTCGTGCTGGCAATGCTCCCACGAGCAGCGGTTGGCGTCGCACCACAGGCGATAGACGTCCATCGAGCCAAGCGCCTCATCGATCGAGTACACGCCGCGTCGATCGGCATCGCCCCACAGCTCGCGCAGCTCAGCATATACCTGTTTAACGGCCAGGGGCCGTACGTCGGGCGCGAGCTCATCGAGGTGCTTGCGCAGCAGAAAGCGCTCGACTACTGCGGTTGGATGACTGGCCAGGTGCTCTGTAGCGGCCCGCTCGACGACCGCGCCGAAGCCGCTCCAGCCATGGACGCTCTCCGCGTCGACATAGATGGCTTCGCCGCAGATCTCGCAGATCGCCGCTTTCTCCTGCATGCCGAGTAGCGGCCGCAGGAAGTGGGCCAGGGGTGCGCTTCAGGGCCGGGCAGTCGCGGGCCGGAGCGCGGTCGTGCGTATCTCGGCCACTCGTTCCTGGAGCTCGCGCAACCGCATATCGAGATCGTGCGCCTGCTCCCAATCGCATCGGCCGAGCGCTTCGTGCAGCTCGCGCCGTACCTCGTCCAGCTCGCGCTCGCCCGGCACCCCTGGATGTCCCAGCTCTTCCGCTTGCTCGCGCGTCAACCGCTCACCAAGCACTCGCTTCTGGAACAGCGCGTACATCTGCGCCGGCACCTGCCGCAGGCCTCTCGGATCACCTGGGTGGGGCCGCGACCACGCCCGCAGCCACTCTGCATAGCGGCGGCCGGCCCAGGGAACCATGTTGAACTCGAACGTCTCGAGTGCGACCGTCGCCCAACTGGCCTGATCGGTCGATTGCATGTTGCTTTCTTCTAGAGACTCAGTCTAACCGCTTGCCAGAAGTAGCTTCGCTTCGACGGACGTCAGTCCGGGCTTCGTTTCCGGCCACAGGACGCGCAACACATCGGCGACGGCTTCGGCCGAGTCGAGCGCCAGTACCCGCTTCCGACTATCGAGCGCCGCCGGCTGCGTGCGCGCCACCAGTCGCTCGAACAAGCCTGGGCCAGTCGGCGTCAGGTTGACCTTATGCCACGTGTCCAGCGGCCACTCGCGCAGAGCCCGGGCGACCCCGTCGAGGCTCTCGGCGAGCAATTGTGCTTCATGCGGGTTCTGCGCGAGGGTCAGACAGACTTCAAACACCGTTCGAACATCCTCGCCGCTGGCGCGTAAGAAACTGGTTGCGCTTGTGTAAGAGGAACGTTAGTACGCGCTGCCGCGGCATGCGCCTGAACTGTACCCAAATACCGACGTAGGCGGGGGTTGATCGTGCTCAGCTCGTGACTGGCTCGAATACCAGGCGACGCAGCGTGTGCGCCAGCACGGTGGCGCCTCGGGCGGCGTCTTCGGGGGTGGTGAATTCGGCGGCGCTGTGGGAGCGGCCATCGTGGCTGGGCACAAAGAGCATCGCGGTTGGCGCGCGCGTCGCCATAACCTGGCTGTCGTGGCCGGCGCCGCTGACCATCGGGATGTGGGGTATGCCGAGATCGTCCGCCGCCGCCTCGATCGCTCCGCGGACGCGCGGGTCCATGTCGCACGGCGGGACGTCGCCCACGACCTCGTAGCTCACCGAGACGCCGCGCTTGCTGGCGATGTGGTCGGCCACCGCGCGGACCTCCGTCGCGAGGCGCTGTTTGATCGTTTCGTCGGGGTAGCGCAGGTCGACTCCGAAGCGCACCGCACCGGGCACGATGTTCCACGCGCCAGGCTGGACATCCCAGTAGCCCGTGGTCAGCACGGCGGGGCGACCTACTTTGTCAACGACCTCGGTCATGGCCAGGGACATTTCGGCCGCGGCCTGGAACGCATCGCGGCGCAGGTCCATGGGCGTGGTGCCGGCGTGGTCGGTGCGGCCTTCGACGGTCGCGAGGAAGCGGTATAGGCCGGTGATGGTGCTGACGACGCCCAGCGGCCGCTGCTCGTCATACAGAATCCGACCTTGCTCGATGTGCAGCTCGACGAAGGCATCGAGGTCCTCGCGGATCGCGTCGCGGTATTTTTCAGGCGGTAGCCCCACGTGGCGCATCGCGTCGCCGATCGAGACGCCGTCGTCGTCTTCGAGCATTTGCAGCTCCGACGGTTCGATCAACCCGAGGATGCCGCGGGTGCCCCAGAAGTTGGAGTGGTAGCGCGAGCCCTCCTCCTCGCACAGCGCCACCATCTCGAGGCTCTTGCGTGGTGTACCGAGCGGCCGCAGCGCGCGCAGCGCAGCTAACGCGGAGAGGACGCCGAGGGCGCCGTCGTAGCGGCCGCCGAGCTTCACGGTGTCGAAATGCGAGCCCGTGAGGACCGTGCGCTTCGATTCGCCGTCGATGCGGCCGAAGAGGTTGCCGACCGCGTCCTGGCGCACCTGTAGACCTGCCTCGCGCATCCAGTCACTGAGCTGCTTGGAAGCGGCTACCCAGGCGGCGCTATAGACGGGACGGACGATCCCGCCGCCGGGCTGCTCGCCGATCGCACCCAGCGTCTCCACCAGGTGCTGCATCTCGCCCGGGGTCACCTCATTCATCACGCTTGCGCAGCGCCTCCTGGTCCGCCAGGCGAGGGGCGATCTCGGTCGCTTCGAAGCCCTGATTGCCGGGCTCGTAGAAGCGGCTGCTGGACAGGTTCTCGGGCAGGTAGCGTTGCTTCCACCGCTCGGGATCATCGGTGGCGAAGTCGTGACTGTAGCGGTAGTCGCGACCGTAGCCGAGGCCGCGCATCAGACCCGTCACCGCGTTGCGCAAGTGCAACGGCACCGGGTCGTTGCGCGTATCGTTGACCGCATTCATGGCCGCGCCGTACGCCCGAGCCACCGAGTTCGACTTCGGCGCCGTCGCCAGGTACAGCGTCGCTTCGGTGAGTGGGAACATCGCTTCGGGCATCCCGATGAAGTGCGCCGCCTGCTGCGCGGCGACCGCGATCGGCAGTGCGTGCGGGTCGGCCAGGCCGACGTCCTCGCCGGCCAGGATGACCAGTCGGCGCGCGATGAACATCAGGTCTTCGCCCGACTCGAGCATGCGCGCAAGCCAGTACACCGCCGCGTCCGCGTCCGAGCCACGTACCGACTTGATGAACGCCGAGATGGTGTCGTAATGGGCATCGCCGCCCTTGTCGTACTGCAACGCCCGCTGCTGGAGCGCGTCCTCGATCGTGCTCAGCGTGAGCTCCGTGCCGCCCGCGGCCTGGGTCGCGTCGGAGGCCAGCTCGAGGACATTCAAGGCAACCCGCGCATCGCCGTTCGCGCGCTCGACCAGGTGGCGCAGCGCATTCTCTTCGAGGCTCAGTCCGCGCTCGCCCAGACCACGCTCCGAATCGGCCAACGCGCGCCGCACGATGCGTTCGATGTCGTCGTCGGTAAGCGCACGCAGGACGAACACGCGCACCCTCGAGAGCAGCGCGGAGTTCACTTCGAATGAGGGGTTCTCGGTGGTGGCGCCGATCATCGTGACCGTGCCATTCTCGACGTGCGGCAGCACCGCATCCTGCTGGTTCTTGTTGAAGCGATGGATCTCGTCGATGAATAAGATCGTGCGCACGTGCGGCGTCGCTCGCGCTTGCTCGACGGCTTTGCGTAGATCGGCGACGCCCGCGGTCACTGCCGACATGGCGATGAACCGCGACTGGGTCAGTCGGGCGATGACATCGGCCAGCGTGGTTTTGCCCGAACCCGGCGGGCCCCACAGCACCATGCTCGGCACTCGATCGGCCTCGAGCGCGCGCCGCAACGCGCGGCCCGCTGCCAGCAGGTGATCCTGGCCGAGGATGTCGTCCAGGGTGCGCGGGCGCATACGGGCCGCCAGTGGCATGAACTCGAGGGGTGGGGGGTGAGGGGTGAGGAGTGAGGGTTGCATCGATTGGGGGTGAGGGTAGGGGGCGAGGAGTGAGGGCGGTCAATGGGGGGGCGTCAATCTGCTGAATCCTACCGCCTACCCCCACTCCCCAATCCCCGCCCCTCACCCCTCAATCCTCACCCCCCACTCCCCACCCTGTGGCATACTGGGGGTGCCGTCCAGGGGGACGGTGCGCTTGTCTGGAGGAGGGAACAAGGCACGCACATGGTCGCGCGCGCGGAACGGCAGTCCCGGGATCCGGTGAACAGTCGTCAAACTCCCACTAAGCGCATTCTCATCGCCGACGACGATGCTGCCATTCGCGGCACCCTGGTCGAGCTGCTGCGTGGTGAGGGGTACGACATCCTCGAGGCGAAAAGCGGCACCGAGGTGCTGCGCATCGTCCCCGTCGAGGAGCCCGACCTGTTGCTGATCGATCTGCGCATGCCCGACCAGGACGGCATCCAGATCTTGAAGCGCCTCTCCGCCCAGGACATCGAGGTCGGCAACGTCATCCTGATGACTGCCTTCGGCACGTCGAGCACGACCATCGAAGCGATGCACCTCGGCGCGTACGACTACATCACCAAGCCCTTCGACGTCGATCGCGTCCTGTTCACGATTCGTCGCTACTTCGAGCGGCAACAGTTGGCCCAGGACCTGGTCCGCAGCAAGCAGGAAGCCAAGGCCCTTTCCGAACGCATCGTCGGCAACACGCCGCAGATGCAAGAGGTCTACAAGATGATCGGCCAGGTGGCGGCCTCCGACGCCAACGTGCTGATCATGGGCGAGACCGGCGCGGGCAAAGAGTCGGTCGCCGAGATGCTGCACGAGTACTCGAGTTATTCCAAAGGTGATCTGGTCAAGGTCAACCTCACCGCGCTGCCGGCGACCCTGATGGAGAGCGAGCTGTTCGGTCACGAAAAGGGCTCGTTCACCGGCGCCGATCGGCAGCGCATCGGCCGTTTCGAGCGCGCGCACAAAGGGACCATCTTCCTTGATGAGATTGGCGACATGGCGCTGCCGCTGCAGGCCAAGCTGCTGCGCGTATTGCAGGAGCACGAGTTCGAGCGCGTTGGCTCGAGCCAGTCGATCAAGGTCGACGTGCGCATCATCGCCGCCACGAACAAAGACCTGCGTGCCGAAGTCGATGCCGGCCGCTTTCGCGAGGACCTGTACCACCGCCTGGCGGTGATCACGATTCACGTCCCGCCGCTGCGCGAGCGCAAAGACGACATTCCTATCCTGGTCGAGCACTTCCTGCAGAAGCACCGCTTCACCGATGCCAGCCCGCCCGCGCGCATCAGCGAGGACGCGCTCCAGCGACTGGTCACCTACGACTGGCCGGGCAACGTCCGCGAGCTGGAGCACACTGTCGAACGCGCGGTCGTTCTGGCCCGTGGCGGGGTGATTACCGCCGAGCACCTGGCGATGGAAATCGATCGCGAGGTCGCGATCATCGACCTCAACCAGCAGCTCACCCACGGGACCAGTCTGCCCGACCTGCTGGTGAAGGCTGAGGGGCGCTATATCCAGCGTGCGCTAGTCCGCTCGGACGGCAATCGCCACGCTGCCGCGAAGCTTCTTGGCATAGATATTGCTACACTCGAAAAGAAGTTGGCGGAGCACGGTTTGGACGGTCGCGCATGACCGGAAACGCCACAAGGGAGAGGTTTTTTTATGGTCGATGAGGGCCGCGCCGGCAGTGGCTATGGCGCCACCAGTCGCCCCTGGGAAGATCGCAGCGGACGCGCGGTGGGCACCATTCTGGCGACGGCCATTGCGGCCGGAGTGATCGCCTTCCTGCTGCGCCGCTCGCGTGAGGAAGAAGAGCCAACAAGTCGGGTCGCGCGCTTCGCGCGGGATTGGGCCGGCTCGGACAATGTCGAGGCGGGCCGCGATTTCCTGATGGACAAGGTGCTGCCGGAGCTCAAACCCGCGCTGCTGTCCGCGTTGTCGGAGATCGAGGACGTCGTCGACCAGGCATTCCGTCGGATTGAGAAAAACATCAAGAAGCTGTAGACAGTCGGTCTCCTAGAACGTCGCGACGCGGGGGTCACTGTTGACCCCCGCGTTCATTTCAGCAGAGGAGCACGATGGAGCTCGAGCTCGACGTCGCACAAGAGTTTTCGGCGTCACAGACGCTCAAGGTCTCGCCGCGTCTGGTGGCCGCCAACTATATTCTCGAGCTCTCGTCACAAGAGCTGCAGCAGGCCATCGCCAATGAGCTGGCCGACAACCCGGCACTCGAGCTGGTGGACGTGCCGACGTGCCGCGTCTGCGGCACCGAGCTACAGGGGTCCATCTGCCCCCGCTGTATCCAGCGCCAGAAGACCGGCAGCGCCTCAACGTACGGCCCAGACGGGCAGAGCTACCACTACGAGGACGGCTCCGATTCGCGCAACCGCGCCCCGGACGATGAAGACTTCGATCCGCTAACCCGCGTCGCGTCGGAGCAAACCCTAGCTGAGAAGCTGCTGATGGACATGGGCGCGGCGCTGCCCGACGAGGACATGGCCATCGCTGAATACCTGGTTGGCAGCCTCGATGACAAGGGCTATCTGGCAGTCAAGATCGAGGACGTGGCGTACGAGCTCGACGTCTCGATCGACAAGGTGCGCGCCGTGTTGCGAGTGCTCCAGGCGCAAGAGCCGATCGGCATCGGCGCCCGCCGGTTGAGCGAATGCTTGCTGATTCAGATCGACCATCTGGAGGAGCGCGGCCTCAGCCATCCGCACGCGCGCCAGATCGTCACGCAGTATCTGACCGAGTTGGGCGAGCACAAGTTCGGCCGCATTGCGCACGAGCTCAAGATTTCACAGCAGGAAGTCGCCGATGTCTGGGAGTTCGTCAAGACCAAGCTGAACCCGCACCCGGCGCACGGCTTTTCGCCGACCAATGCCAGCGATCGCGACACGCGCGCCATGTACATCATCCCTGACGTGGTGATCTCAAAGGGGCCGGACGAGTTCGAGGTCGAAGTGGTCGAAAGTCGACGCTTCGTGCTGCGCGTGAACCCGATGTATACGCGGCTCTCGGCTGATCTGCATCGAAGCAGCGCGTCGATGAACCCGGACGAAAAACGGCACGTGCAGCAGTACGTTGGCCGTGCCAAGCTGTTCATCGCCAACATCAATCAGCGCCGCCAGACGCTGTTCAACATCACGCGCTGCTTGGTCGATCAGCAGCGCGACTTTCTGGAGAACGGTGTGCGGCACTTGCGGCCGCTGTCACGCGCCGCCGTCGCCCAGCAATTAGGCGTGCATGAGAGCACCGTGTCGCGCGCAACGGCCTCCAAGTACGTCATGCTGCCCAATGGCGAGGTGATCCCGTATGCGCACTTCTTCACGCCGAGCCTGAGCGTGAAGGACATCATGAAAGAAGTCATCGAAAAAGAGGGCAAGCCGCTCACGGACTCCGAGATCGTCGAACGGCTCAAAGACAAGGGCATTCATATCGCGCGCCGCACCGTCGCCAAGTACCGCATGCAGCTGGCGATCCTGCCCAGCTCGCTGCGCTAGGAGTCCGCGCGGCGCTGACGGTACAGACCTTCCGCGAGCGCCTGCCTGGTCCTCAGGTGGCGCAGTTTGTTACCTGCGTGTGGGTCCAGCGGGTGTGGCCCGCGTCGGCGCCGTATACGTTCCGCAGCGTCCCGAATGGCAGCGTCGAGCTGACCTGCGAACCTGGCCGCGCCGTGCACATCGCTGGGCCGCGAACATCCCCGACCGCGGAGATTCTCGCACCTGGTACCACCCTGGTTGGCGTGCGCATTCGTCCCGGTCTCGCGCCAGCCGTTCTCGGCATCCCTGTCTCGGAGCTGGTCGATCGCACCGTCGGTGCTGATGAGTTATGGGGGCCGGAGGCCGAGTCGCTGGCACAAGCGATCGCGGACGCGCCGACCGCGTGGGCCGCGGCCGCGACGCTGGAGTGTGCAGTCGGCCGCCGTTTGGCGGCCCGCGGTCCCGTCGATCCCGTTGTCGAGGAGGCCACGCGGCGCATCATGCTCGATTGGGCGAGCGATGTCACTTCGCTTGCTTCCGTTCTGTGTATCTCGGAGCGCCAGTTGCGGCGGCGGTTCGAAGCGGCTACGGGCTTCGCACCCAAGATCCTGCAGCGGATCCTGCGCTTCCAACGTTTCATTGCACTCGCGCAGCAGCCGCGGCAGCGACGGCCGAACCTGGCGCTACTGGCCGCGGAGGCGGGCTACGCGGATCAGGCGCACCTGTCGCGGGACTCCTTGCGGCTCGCTGGCCGCTCACCCCGGATCGTGCTGCGCGAATCCGCACTCGACTGCCGGCGGCCGGGCACGATCATGCCGCGTCACACGGTCCGCTGCTGCGGATGCGGGAGTAGATGGCCGATTCGTTCAAGATTTGCGTGCTCGCTCATCTCTAGGGTGGAGTGGTATGC
>WNGA01010895.1_pt1 | contig 16397 bp, 12 predicted proteins | sample 5400061 | NCBI WGS metagenome assembly WNGA01 (sample SAMN13153366, study PRJNA577476) | soil metagenome | isolation source: 100 cm soil or saprolite under grassland replicate 2 | place: USA:California | collected 2016-06-15 | reverse complement strand
GACTCGGATACCAGTACGACCCATTTCCCGATAGTTCACACCACGCTCCTTGGCAACATACCGCAATCCTCAAAGCTCAAAGGGAGGCGGGTACGGCATTAGTCGATCCTCGCCCAGGTCCATCAGGATGTCGCAGCCTTCAATCGAGTCGTCGAGCTGGACATGGTAGATACCCGGACTCGGATTCTCGATCACGGTGCCGCGCACTTCTGGAGACAGTGAGGGAGGGATGAGGTCGCGGTTGAGATTACGCATGTTGACGATGACTCGGTCACCAATCTCGTAGGACATCGCGAAGGCACTCGTTGTTACTAACCTTCTCGCCAAAAACCAACAGGTAGAAAAATACAAAAACAGGAACTGTCACATGGTAGCCAACAAACCATATGGCTGCGAGCATCCCACCGAACCAGCCGGCCAGACGCAGAGTTCTGGTCACAACGAGGCGCCCGGACAATCCCTCCTCGTCGAATCCCGTGTCGAGAATTTGCACGGCTGTGTTCTGCTTCGGGTGTGTAGCGTCCCAGATCTTCTGCGCAATGAACGCCGCGACCAGTAAGAGTCCTCCAAGTGCTGTCACTGTCGGCAACCGCGCAGCCTCAGGGCGCAAATCTCTGACCGCGAGCAACAGGTAAATGAAATAGCTCGTTACAAGGCTAACCAGAATGCTTTCCAGCACCAAATCGAAGCTCATCCTTGGAACCAGACGCTTCCAGACCGCATGATTAGGCCTGTCGTCGCTGGCGGCGTGGACGCCGTTTTTAGCCTCTACACGCATGATCGTGTCTCCACTGCTGCGCCAGTTCATTCCGCTGCAGTGCTAGTTGTCGCTCTGAGACCTGGCGCTGCTTGCGTCACGGCTTCTTTAGTCTCCTCCAGTTCTCTGGCGCTCATGCGCCGGGTCTTCCGCTGTACGTTGAGCATATAGGCTCCAGCAGCCACCGTGAGCGCGAGCATAAGCAGGAACTGTGGTCTGGCAAACATCCTAGCGCCATAGGCGTTCAACGCGATCGAGAGGTACTTCTCGACGGATTTAGCAAGCACCAAGGCGATGACCAGCGGTGGTCTTGGCCATCCACAGCGTTTCATGACCGTGCCGAGCACACTGAACCCAAGGACGACCCAGAGATTCATAAGCGAAGATGTCGCCTGATAAACCGAAATGCTCAGCAATGCCAGGATCAGAGGTGCAAGGATGTTGGGTTTCATCAGGCCTATCCTTGCCAAGGTCGGAGTCAAGAACAGCGCCACGGCCGCTGCCATGACATTGGATATGGCCAGCACGAACACCACGAACATGGTTAAGGGCAGATGCTCATTGAGCATTTTTTGTCCGGGAATGAAGCCCATCAAAATAAGGAAGCCCATCAGCACGGCCATGGACCCGCTGCCGGGAATTCCGAAACACAGGGTGGGAATGAGCACGCCGGCATCAATGGAATTGTTCGCTGCCTCTGGAGCAATCACTCCGCGAATGTCCCCTTTGCCAAAGGTCTGCCGTGCTCCCTTTTCGGTTTCGCGGGCCTGGGCGTAAGCAAGCCAGTGGGCCGCCGAACCTCCTACACCCGGCAGCATGCCGACAAACAGCCCGATGAAGGATGCCCGAAGGACCAACCACTTGTGATGCAGCGCATCCATGATTCCTGCGCGCCTGCCGCTGTTCACCTCCCCGAGCATGAGGTCGAGGCGTTGTTTCGCCACGGGACTGTCGCTGACAACCAGGTTTAACATCTCGGGCACCGCAAAGAGGCCGACGATCATCGGAACCAAGGAGATTCCGTCATAGAGGAATTCAGATCCGAACGTTGCCCTAGGCAGGCCCAGTACTGGGTCGGTGCCGATCAGCGCAATGCCAAGACCGAACGCGGCGGCGAGGAGTCCCTTGACCAACGCGCCGCTACTCACGATACCGACCATGCTGATGCCGATAAGTCCGAGCAGAAAGAATTCGGCGGAACCGAATTGTTGGAGCAGGAACCGGGCAAACGGGATGATGGCCAGAAAGGCTACCGCGCCGAAAAGTCCTCCGATCAGGGACGACATGTAAGCCGCCGCTAGGGCTCTTCCGGCCAGACCTCTGCGCGCGAGGGGATAGCCATCGAGCACGGTCGCCTGACAAGACGCCGAGCCCGGAATACCTAGAAGTATGGCCGGAATCGGATCCGTTGTGCCGTTGACCGCCATCTTAGCCACCACCATGCCCATCGCGATGTAGGGATCAAGAACAAAAGCGAAGCCCATCAGCACAACCACAAGGGGCAAGTTGCCGCCGATGGGCATAGCCCCGACAATCATGCCCATGACTACGCCTGCCACTACGGAGAGGAACACAAGGGGCGAGAACAGGTGTTGAGCTGCGATCAACGCCGCGTCAAACATGCCTTCAAACACAGCAAACACCTCCTTATTGCTGCCACCGTGCTCAAGCGGGACGCCGGCGGCCTCTCCGGTGGACCCGGCTGGACTTAGCTCTGCGGGTGGAACCTGCAGTGATGATAATCTACTTTGTCGTCTGCGCGCCCGGGCTTCCTTCTGCCATATACATGCCCTTCACCAGGTTATACAATTCTGGTTTGTTGTTCTTCGCCTTGATCAACTGGTTGAACGCAGAATCAAGCTCCTCCGGAGCACGGTAGCCGCCCTTGAATCCCCGCTTTTCCATCGCAGCGATGAACGCGGGATCTGAGCCCGTTGCCTTGAATGCTTGCCGCAGTATCTGCAAGACGTTCTCCGGCACTCGCTTCGGCACGACGGCCCGGTCTGCAGCATTCCGGACCGCATAGGCCGTGACCAGTGCTTGCTTTTGCGTTTCCGTGACTTTGAGAACATCGAATACGTGCGGTGGGACCTCCCAACCGAACGGAGTGATATTTTTGGCTACCCAGTCCGCGGGCGGAATGTCGCGCGTCGCGAGTACCGGGATGATGGGCGAAGGCCGCTGCAACCAGTTGGGGAATGAATTAACGACCCTGAAGTCATTGGATTCCATAGGATTGAGATCAGTCTCGCGCCGGTTGAAGGCCGCGTACCTTTCTGCTGTGCCTCCGTAACCGTAGACGACCTGAACCGGTTGACCAATCCGCGACAGCCATTCCGTCACGAGGGAGGAACTGTTGCCCACGCCGGAGGAGCCATCCTTCAGCCGGCGGCCTTCCTTCTGCGCCTTGGCGGTCGCCTCTTGCCAGGACCTGGCGAACTCCCTGTGTACGAATATCATCTGATATGAATCCTCGCGTGCTTCGAAGCCACCCAACGAAGCCACCTTGTCCGAAGAGAAGCCTGCCAAGTCCTCGCCAAACAACTCTCGCATTGTGAGTCCTGAAACGAGGTCCAAGATACGCAGTCCGTCCGGCCGCGAGTCCGCGACGAAGCGTGCCGCCTTCAGAGCTCCACCGCCCGGCATATTCTCCACCACGACCTTTGGAGAGCCGGGGACATGCTTGCTAAAAAACTCCGCAAAAACGCGGGCCGTGATATCGTTTCCGCCTCCGGGCCCGTAACCGACGTAAATTTTTATGGTCTTACCGCGGAAATACTCTACGGCATCGAGAGCTTGGGTTGGCTGCGCGGCCAGCATTGCGAATAACAACAAGGCGACGCCGACAAGTCCCGCGCTGGTGTGTGGCCTGGGTGCAGAATGGACAGCCATAACGTCCCTCCTTTTTTGAAATGTTGATTGGCTCGCAAGAAATTTTCTCAGGCGCCTGTTAGATCGGGTGCGGCAAAGTTGAAGAAGCCGCCATGAAGTCAACATAGCACCATGCGGCGAAGCGTGCTGGGCGCGTTACTGCTCCGGCAACTCGGCGACCTCGGCAGCAAAGACCAATTCGGGCTCCTGGTCGCTTCCTACCGGCTTGACGAAGACCCATTGCCCGTCGCGGGGGTTTTCGACAATCTCCACCTGGCTGCCGTTGCGCAGGACTAGTCGAGCCCCCACGGGCAAGTCCTGAAGCATGATCTCGGCTCCTCGGATCCGTTTGGTCACCTTGAACTGGCCTGGTTGTTGGGTCATCGGCACTCCTCCCACACTAGGTGCTAGAAGAAGAAGGTGATGTTTTTGGCCAGGAGGACATTCTGATCCAAGATCACTGTCCGTTTGGCGATCTTCCACCCGGTTTCACTGTCGCGACGGAATACCTGTTCCCGCTTGCCGGCAAAGAGGTCCCACTCATCCTGCAGCCTGTTGCGGTACACGATGAATCTGTCCCGCTCCTCCACCTCATCACCCCGCACTGCGACGATCTGCACGTTGCTGATCACGTGCCGCACTCGTGAGAGCGGCTCCTCGCACCAGTGAATCCCCGTCATGATCTGCCGCACCCGCCCTACCAGGATCCGCTTCCCCTCGTCCATCCATGAGATCTCCGAGTCGGCGCTGCTTTGCTCGCGCTCTTGTTCCCCGAACCTCATGTTGCGCCGGATGGGCAAATAGTAGTGAATGTCATCGGCGATGAGCTGGATCCACTCGTTGTACCGACGTTCATCCAGCAGCTCCGCCTCCATGGCAACAAACTCTTCGATCTCCCGCTGCAGCAGCAGCCGTTCTAACGATCGTTGCATCGCTTCCGGACTCATAGACATGCTCATCTTGCTGCCACAGCCTCGTTAGTCTTTCTTGACGGGGTACAGATCGTTCCAGCTCCCCGCCTCCATAAACGCCAGCCATCGACGCAACCGGGAGCGCTGATTCTCTTCGGCGATACCAAAATTCAGTGTCATGCCGGGGACGCGCTCGTCTGTAAACTCGTGCCCTAAGCCGCACTGAAAGTTATAGGGTATTCGTGCGGCGATGGTGCCACTGCTGGCCGCGTGCGCATAGTTCCAGTTCTCCATGTCGTCGGATTCGGTCAACCCCGCTGGCCCGGCGTAGCGCATCATGTACCGGCGCTGGGCGTCTTTAACCACCTTGGGCGCATTCTTGTCGACTTGGAACAGCCGCCAGCTCTCCGTTATGCCTACCCTATGGGGATGCCACTGGAGAATGCGCTGCTCCTGAATGTTGACATTGGGGAAGACCAGGGCACCACCCCCATGCAGGTATCGACTTGCATATTTCTTGGCCTTCTTCTCGCGCGCCTTTCGATAATACTCGTCCACCTCCGGAGGTTCCGTCTGCCACGTGTCCACGTACTCCGCTACGCCGGGAAGCTCGTAGATGCTGTTATGGCCGCCGTGCCCCAGCTCTCTACTGGACATCTCGTAACGAGTTTCCGGGAAAGCGGCGCGCATGGGATGACGGTCGCCATCCTTGCGTTCCCCCTGTGGACCAATAGCTGCCACGTTGATGGAGCGGTGCGTGGTAACGCCGTGCAGCGTGTCACCATCGAAGCTAAAGGCGGGGAACTTCCAGTTGCACGGCAAGCGCCAGCGCATCACCGGCCGGAACAACTCCACACCGGCATCCTCGCCGTCCAAGCTCTCGAAACACCACCGAACACCCTCGGCGTAAGGTCCCAGATACTCAGGAAAGGAAGGTGCTTTAGGATCCCACGTGGCCCAGATAGAGCCGTAGTAGTTGCACAACTGCGCGACCTCGTGTAGTCCGAAGGCGCTCTTGTCCAACTCTTCCCGGTACGCCGCCTTGAAGTGCGGCACGCCCACGAGCCGGCCGTCGGTGTCGTAGCTCCAGCCGTGAAAGGGACACGTGAAGAGCCGCGCGTTCCCCTCGTCGTACCGGCACACTTTCATTCCCCGGTGACGACAGGTGTTCAGGAACACGTGGAGCTTGCTCTTGTGGTCCCGCACCAGGATCACCGCTTCCTCCCCCATGCGCGACTGAAAGAAGTCGCCGGGGTTGGGCACCAACGACTCGTGCCCCACAAACAGCCAGGCGCGGGTGAAGACCTGCTCCAGCTCCTGCTGGTAGATGTCAGGGTTTACATATACCTCACGGTTTATGAGCCCCCGCTCTAAGTCCACCAACTGTCGCAGCGACCGGTCGCCTAGTGAGCGAAGAATTTGAACCACCGAATGCTCCTTATGCCATTGGATGCTTACGCTGTGTTGTCGGCGCCGACGATTTGGCCAAAGACCGCGCCCCAAAATATTCAGCATCAATGTGAATCCGTAATCTATTTCGTCCGCTAACCGCCGTCAAGTCGATTGAGACGCTTTCGCCTTTGCGCGACGGATGTCAAATCGGAAGGCATTTTTATTTTGCCATCCACTTTTTAAAGTATTGGCGTGTTGAGTTGGTTTTGATGCAACAATTGCATTTCCGTCTGAATTTTCGCAACACACAGAGCGTGGTCGCGTTCGCCTACAGCATGGATCCGTTTTGGCCACTTTCAGTTTTGGCTGAAAAAAAAGCCAAGCTGCAACTAGATGTGTTGAAATTGTGTGGAAATTTTGGAGCGGGCGACCGGGATCGAACCCGTGACGTCCAGCTTGGGAATTTTCTAATGAAAAAGATGTTTTCTTTCTTCGTGACAAGAGCTGACGCTGTTTTCTTCGCTCTAGAATTGTTTTTCTGACCTTGAGCAAATTCAACTCGTTTCAAGCCTTTTACTTTTGTCTTGGGCACGTTTTGGCCACGCAGATTGATTGGCCCATATCCTATAGATCGAGAGCGACTCGTGCCGATTCTTCGGAAGCCGTTAAGAGCGCTGGCTTTATGTTCGTCGCCGCGTGGGGTCGCAACGGAAAAGCCATTGCTCGCGCCGGCTCTCTTTTAGAAAGAGGAAGCAGGGTGTTCTCATTAAATCAGCGTCTCCGGAACCCAAATTGGCTACTTGACACGATGTGGTACACTATCTATAAGCGGCTACGATGAAAGAGAGTATCACATTGCTGGGAGTAGGCTTTTACATCCGTGCAGAAGCAGCTCGGCTATTAAAGGTCCATCCAGCAAGACTGAATCGTTGGGTGCAAGGATATACGTACAAGATACGAGAAGAAAGCAAGCAAATAGAGCGACACAAAGGCCCCATCGTGGTCGTCGATTTGCCCACGGTGGACAGCACAATGGCACTCTCGTTTGTCGAATTGATGGAGCTTCGGGTCGTTAAGAGTTTCCTCGACCGGGGCATTTCTCTACAGCGAGTCAGAATCGCGGCTGAACGAGCCATGGAACTTTTCAATACCGCACACCCCTTTGCCACACGACGAGTTTTTTCCGCCGGAAAAACTATCTTTGCCGAACTTGTTCGGGGCATGGAAGACCCAAATGTAGTCGAGCTTACGAAAAATCGAGATTTGCAAATCTACTCTGGAGTTTTGCTGGCTAAATATCTCGACGAAATATCCTTTAGTGATAAAACGCTTCTTGCAGACCGATGGTGGCCACTCTCTAAACAGTTCCCCGTTATACTTGATCCGAAAATAGCTTTTGGAGCGCCAGTGATTGAAGGAACTGCCACCCGCACTGAAGTCGTAGCAGCCATGGCGAAGGCGACATCGACTGATGTTGCGGCCAATGTCTACCAGTTAACCAAAAGGCAAGTGCAAGCATCGGTGCAATTTGAGGACCTTCTTGCAGCTTGAGACCACGTCCCCGATTTGACATTTCTCTTCGATGAGAACATCAGCGAGCTTATTGTCGATGCCCTTAAGGCATTGGGCAAGCCCGTCGCCTATCTCACGGATATTTTACCTAGGGGAACGGATGACATAGCCTTATTTTCTCGACTGGGGGAATTGAGCTGGTTTCTTGTAACCCAGGACAAAAAAATCAAGAGAAAAAAACATGAACTAGAAGCCTTGCGGCGGGCCGGAATTGGCGCATTCATTTTCACGGGAAGGGCTGAACGGGATGTAGATTCCATGATGATGCTGGTTCTTAAACATTTCAATGCGATTCAAAGGCTAGCAACCGAAACGGCCCGGCCGTTTATTTTCGGTATATCGGACAAGGGCGCTTTTGATCGCCTTGATTGAAACTACTTCTCTATATATCCCGAAGCGCCTTGCTTCATGTCTTTTTCCTCGGCGATCTAGCAATTCTACACAACAAACGGAATGCTGGAAATTCATGGGAGCATCAATATGGGATCTCTCTACATGAACCAAAAAGGAGGCACTTCTTATAGCGGACCCTTTCCAGAGCCTCGCGATATAGGGAAAATAATCCGTTGTTTCCGTGAGTGGCCCAATAGTAAACGCAAGGGCGATGCATACTGAAGACTATTCCTATCTGAGTGAATTCACTCATCCTAACATGGCGGCGCTCTCACATTATTACAAGCTGGAACCTAATCATGACGGAGGGAAAGCTATTGCAACATTAGTCGAGCCACCACGTGGAGGGGACGCACTGCGGTTGGCGGAAGTAACGATTGCCGTAGCAGCAACCTTGTCAAATCTCCGAAATCTCTCAAATTATACTCGCAGAATAAGATTTTGCAGGAAAGCTCGCAGATAGCTTGACTCGCTTACCAAAGATAATCCAAGAACCTTTCCAGCAAGGTTCTTTGCTTTAAAGGCATTTAATCGGAAACCGGCTGTCACGGTGTGACCAAACAACGGACTTATCAACCTGAGATCGGATGAAATTGGACAGGTAAAAAAGTGCTAAGACTCAGTTTATCAAATACGATACTTGGAAAACCACGTCCCACGTCTCCAAACCCTAAGTCCGAGTCGGATTCTCGGCGGGCGCACCACGGTCTTTTTATTAAGCAGTCTCACCAATCCACGACAGCTAGTTTGCTCCAAAATTCGAAAAGAGTTCTACGCGGTTGCTTCTTACAGTTTCAGATAGCGAGTACGCTTTCGTACGCTTTATCTAATTCATTGGGTGATTGCATCAAATACCCTGGCGCAAAGCATCAAGTCATCCCGTAGTTGAACTTACGGATGTTCTCCGAGTGGCGCCGCTGAATAGATGAGATGGAAAAAAAGATGACAACCGAATTAGAGAAAGCCATCCAAGAGATAGAGCGACTGCAGCGGGAAAACGCTCAGCTTAGAAAAAAGTTGGGAATGCAGGTTTCTGAACCGAAAGCGATTTACACTCAATCCGGGCGCTCTGCCTCGGGGTCCAAGACAAGTACTGAAGGGACTCAGGAAACCTCGCCCGCGGCAGCACATGGACTCTCGATTGCTGCTAGACCAGCCGGCGTTAGCTCCAATTTTTCCAGTAAAGAAAAGGTCAAACTTTTTCGAGCTCTTTTCCGGGGGAGAGAGGATGTCTACGCAGCATTCTGGTTTAATGAACAAACCGGAAAGAAGGGTTACTCACCGGCCTACGAGGATCCATGGAGTTCGAGACAGGGAAAACCAAAAAAATATCTCCCGGTGACTGATGAGGTAATCATCAGCCATCTCAGCGGCGGGATAACCATCGGTGTTTACCCGCTGCTTAAAGATGACACCTGCTGGTTTTTAGCGTGTGATTTCGACAAGGAAGGCTGGGCACTTGACGCTTTAGCGTTTCTGAATATCTGCAAAGATTACGGGATGCCGGCCTATCTGGAACGATCACGGTCTGGAAATGGCGGTCATGTTTGGATCTTCTTTTCCGCACCCGTGACTGCCACCTCAGCTAGGCAGTTGGGGATAAGGCTCCTTAAGGAAACCATGGTACTCCGAGCAGAGATAGATCTTGCCAGCTACGACCGGTTTTTTCCCAGCCAAGATTTTTTGCCACGAGCTGGCTTTGGCAATCTCATCGCCCTGCCACTGCAGAAGAAATGTCGGGCTTTGGGGAACACGGAGTTCTTAAATGTTGATCCGTCTGAGCTTCGCCCATGGCCGGATCAGTGGAGCTTCTTGAGTCAGATCAAGCGGCTGGGACCATCTCAGGTAGACGCGTTGCTCGAAAAGATCCCGCCAGTATCAGTTGGCCCGGGTAAATCGGGAGCCGTTTCCCCGACGATCCGTCAAAGATACCCCGCGCCCAAACAAATCCGCTCTGCTTTCGGAGCCACTTTGAGCATAGAAAAGTCTGGGATTCCACCATGGCTGCTAGCACAGATGAAGCAGCTTGCATTGCTCCACAACCCTCAGTTCTATGAACGCGAGAAGCTCCGGCTATCCACGTGGCGAATACCACGATTCATTAGGTGCTACGAAGAGGACGCTAGTCATATCCATCTGCCAAGAGGTACGTTGGAGGAGATAAAGGATTTGGCGAAAGGCACGGGCAGCGAGCTTTATTTGACTGACCAACGGCCGGTACCGGGAAAGTTGAGCTTAAAATTTCTGGGCTCATTGACACCCAAACAGATGAATGCCGTCCGAGCTGTTCTTAGCGACGATATGGGCGTCCTGGTTGCACCACCGGGAGCAGGCAAAACCGTGATGGGCTGTTATGCGGTCGCAGAGCGAAACATGCCCACACTGATTCTAGCCCATCGAAAACCCATTCTGGATCAATGGCGCACCCAGCTCGTGAACCTCTTGGGGCTGTCCTCCCGCCTCGTCGGTCAAGTAGGCGGTGGAAGAAATCGGCAAACCGGTGCTATCGATTTGGGTATGATACAGAGCCTCAAGCGTCTCTCCGATTTGGAGACATTTTTCTCCAAATACGGCTTTATCATCGTGGACGAATGTCACCACTTGCCTGCCTTTACATTTGAAGCTTGTGTTAAAAGAGCGCCTGTCCGTTACATTTTGGGCCTCACGGCAACACCTTATCGTCGCGACGGTCTGCAGGAGATTATCACCTTACAGTGCGGATCAATCCGCCACACGATGGCGCCGATCGAGGATAGTTTTTCCCGAACACTTTTTGTTCGTGAGACTCCATTTATCTTTTCAGACGATGAGGACCCACCAATTCAGGAAATTTTCCGTTGCCTGGTTAGGGACAATGCGCGAAATGAGTTGATTCGGACAGACGTATGTCATGCACTCAACCAGGGACGGCGCTGTTTGATCTTAAGTCACTGGAAGGAACACTGCGAGCTGCTTGCCGACGGCCTTCGCGAACGTGGCAAAACTCCGCTAGTTTTGAGTGGAACCCTCGGCAAGAAAACACGCTCAGCTATGTTAAGGTCACTTCAGGACACACCTTCCGACAAAGAACTGCTCATCATAGCCACCGGTCAGTACTTGGGCGAGGGCTTTGACTGTCCTCAAGTAGACACGCTCTTTCTTGCCTTTCCCTTATCGTTCAAGGGCAAACTGATTCAATACGTCGGCCGAGCGTTGCGAAATCACGAGGACAAGACTAGCGTGAGAGTCTACGATTATGTGGACACACGAGTGCCCATACTGAGAAAGATGTATGCGAAACGCGAGAAGACTTACAGATCACTTAGATTCGCTCCTGAAAACAATCGAACAAAGGAGCCTTCCAAATGGGCGTTGAATACTCCAGCGATTTCCACTGGACTTTTTCGTACCGATTCGTAACTAATGCATCTCAATGAGCGTTTAAAAAAAGCCCCAAAGCGGTTTCGTATTTGGCTCACACCTACGTTTCGTGACAGAGACAGGCCAACCTCTGAACATAAACAATTTTCGTTGTCGTATCTGGGAACCGGCGGTGACAGAGGGTCAAATCCTTTACCTTTGACTTAGGAGTTAGCGTTCTAGTAGCGTCGGAAAGAGACTCTTAGTCTTAGTTTGGTTTCACTATAGGCGGACGTACCAGAGAATTCTCACTCGCACGGTCAGTCATCTCCAGCGTCTCACTTGATTGGGAAAGAACCGATTAGATATCAATGACAGAATAGTGAAGTTCGGCGGTTTTCAATGGCCGACTCATTAGACTAGGACAGCACCACCTTTAACGTGTACGGTTTGGCCGGTGATGGAGGCCTGGCCGTCTTGGACGAGGAAAAGAATCGCGCCGGCGAAATCTCGTGCTCATGATCTATCCATAATCTCTTCGGGCGGGCAAATAATTCGGCGCTACTGTTTTCGCTGCAGCCCTTGGTAAACTTTTCCGCACGAGATCGGCAGGCTCGTCAGGCGCACGCCGGTCGCATTGAAGACCGCGTTACCGATGGCAGGCGGTATCGGTGTGATCGCATGCTCAGCGGCCGGTTTGGCGTTGAAGGGGCCCGGCCCCTGGGTAGCGCCGCTGACCAGAGTCGTTTTACGCGCCGGCAGATCGCGCGCCGTAGGGATCTTGTAATCGCCCAGGCTGAGCGTGGTTACGCGGCCGTCTTCGATGAGCATCTCTTCGCAAACAGCCATGCCCAAACCCTGCAGCATGCCGCCTTCGATTTGGCCCTGATGAGTCAACGAATTGATCACTACGGAGACATCATGGAAGGTGCTCACACGGAGACATCATGGAAGGTGCTCACCCGCCTTACTTGAACTTGACCACTCTCTTTATCTACCTCCACGTCGGCGATCACGGATTGAAAGATATGCTCGCGCGGCCGGATCCGTCCGTCGTAGTAAGCAAAACCCCGCCCGGGCTCTCCAGGAGCGAGAGAGGCGAGCTGCTTCAAGTCCAGGCTCTTTTTTCCGTCCCGCAACCACACTCGCCCATCGCGCCACTCGATTCGAGCCGGGTCGGCTTCCCAGTGAATCGCCGCGCGCGCTTTCATCGATTCGATCAGCGCCTGGGTGGCGCGTGACGCGGCCTGGCCGGTGACATGGGTCGCGCCCTGTCCTTTGATGCCGTCGTGAAACGGCGCGTGGTTCGTGTCCGGAACCTCGACAGTGACACGCTCGGGCTTGATCCCGAGGATCTCGGCGACGACTTGCTTTTGCATCACGTGCACGCCGGCTCCCTGGTCGATAATCCCGACCACCAATCGCACGTTGCCGTCTGTGCCGAGCAGGACCTCGGCTTCCGACTCCCCTTGCCCGACATGCCGGCAAGAAAGCGCGATGCCTCGGCCCACGGAATTACCTGGCTTGAGCGGAGAAATTTTCGGCTGGGTCCAGGCGGCGCGGGCGCGCTCCAGCACCTCGCGGCATTTTATATCGCGATACTGAAAGCCGGTGTAATTGGCGTCGCCTTCCGAAAGGGCGTTGAGAAATCTAAACTCCCATGGATCGATGCCGAGCTCAGCCGCGATAATATCCATGTGGGTTTCCGCAGCGAAAACCGTTTGCAGCTCGCCGGAGGCGCGCATGTAACCGCCGGGCACCTGATTGGTGTAAACGCACAGGCTCTCGAGGCGCGTATGCGGCACCTGATAGGCGCCGCCCTGGGTGAGCGCGCCGCTCATATGCGCCGGCGGACTGGGCTTGAACGCGCCGTAGGCGCCGCCGTTATAAATCACCCGCGCATCGCGCGCCCACAAACGGCCGTCGCGCTTGACGCCGCTGCGCAGAAAAATCATCGCGGGATGCCGCGGTGCCGACGCCAGGAGTTCCTCGTCGTAGGTGCGCACGATGCGCACGGGTTTGCCGGCCGCGCGGGCGAGATAATACGCGATCGGAATATCGATCAAATGATCTTTGCCGCCGAAGGAGCCGCCGACGACGATCGGATGCAGAATGACTTGGTCCTTGGGCAGGTCCAGCAAGCGCGCCATTTGATCGCGCGCGCTGAAAGGCGACTGCGTCGATGCCCAGGCAAGAATTCTCCCCTCGGCGTCGATTTCCACCGAACAGGCATAAGGCTCGATGTAGCCCTGATGCACCATCTGGGTTTGAAAAGTATGCTCGAAGATTTTGTCGGACTCGCTGAAGCCCTTTTCGATGTCGCCTTTTTTCGCGCGCAGCGCGCTCTGTACGTTATGCAGATCGGGTGTCTTAGTCTCCGGCGCTTCGTAGGAAGCATAGTCGGGATGGATCAACGGCGCCCCGGGCTTGAGCGCTTCTAAAGGATCAAAGACCGCCGGCAGCTCTTCATACTCGACATCGATCAGAGTGAGCGCTTCTTCCGCCGTGTCTTTGTCGATGGCGGCGACCGCCGCCACCTTGTCGCCGACGAAGAGCACCCGATCGCGCGCTAATATCGGCAGGTCGGCGAGCGTCCTGCCGGTGAGCTTGGGACTTACGTTCGGAGCGGTGATGACTGCCTTGACGCCCGGAAGATTGCGCGCGCGACTCACATCGATGCTGACGATGCGCGCATGCGCCAAGGGGCTGCGCAGAATCTTGCCCCAGAGCATGTCGGGGCGAATGACGTCCGCCGTAAAATGGGCTTCTCCGGTGACTTTTCCCCGGCCGTCTTCGCGCTGCAGGGCGCGGCCGAGCACGCGAAATTTTGCCATCTATCGCTTTGACTCCCGTTGTTTTAAAGATTGGCTCTTCAGGCTTCCGTGTGTGAAGCCGGACTCGGAGATTGCACCGCGGAGACGCCGAGGGCACGGAGTAAAGAATTTTTGATTAAAAAATACTCTTGAACTCTGCGAACTCTGTGCCTCTGTGGTGAATACTCCTTCACAATCAACCCTTAAGAGCCTAAAGATTTAAGATTCCCGCCCACTTTTCCCTGATCTGTTTTTTGAACTCCGCGCTCGATTCGGCCACTTTGGGGAAGCGATCACGCAAAGCAAATGGACGGCAGGCGTCGATCACCGCGCAGGAGCTCGTGTGGCCGGCATTTTCGTCGAAGCGCGAACGCACCATCGGATCGAGAAAATTCGCGCGCGTGTGGTCGATGAGCGTGATCGACCGGACCGGATCGCTGCGCGTGCACACCGCCCACATGACGTCTTCGAGGTTCATGACATCGATATCGTCGTCGACGACGATCACGTAACGCGTCGGGTGAGAAGGCTGGAGGAGCTGCGAAGCGACGATCGCCGCCTGGCGTGCCTGGCCGTCATACGTTTGCTTGAGACTGACGAGCGTTAACAGATTTGCCCCGCCCGACTCCGGCCGATACACGCCGGTGATGCCGCCGATTCTGGCGCGCTCGAGCAATTCCCAAAGATTGGCCGATTTGATGATCGAATGGCGGTAGGTGCTGTCGTGCGGCGGGCGCCCCGGCCACGCGCCTAAAATAACCGGATCGTTGCGATAGTAAACCGCCTTTACTTGGATGACCGGTTCCGGTCTGGCGTCGCTGACATAGTAGCCCGGCCATTCGCCGAACTTTCCTTCGCTCTTGAGCTCGTTGGGATAGAGAAAACCTTCCAGAACGATTTCGCTGAACACCGGCAGCGGCAGGCCGGTCAAGCGTCCGGCAACCACGGGGATACGTTCGTGCAACACCGAGCCGACGTAATTATACTCGGGCACGCGCGGCGGCAAAGAGAAAGAGCCAGCGAAGAGAAACACTGGATGGTGTCCGGCGGAGATCGCAATCGGACAAGGCTCTCCTGCCTTCCAATAGCTGTCCATAATAATCCGGCCATGGTGGCCCGGGGCAATAAAAATGCCCGCGGACTTTTCGTCATGAATCATCACCCGGTAGGTGCCGAGATTGACCCAGTCGCCGTTGCGCTCGCGCATGATCGCCACCGAGCCGGTGCCGATGTAGCGCCCGCCATCATCGTGGTGCCACAACGGCGCGGGGAACTTGAGCAGGTTGACCCGCTCCCCTTCATCGACGTTTTGAAAGATCGCTCCATCTTTGACCGGCAGCGGTGGAAACTCGTCGAGCTCATCGCTCCAGCCGCGCATTTTGTCCTTCATGCTGCGGATCAGGTCCAAGCCTTCAACACCAAGCGGCATCCCCAAGGTCAACGACAAGCGCTTGGCGCTCGACATCGCGCCGGCGAGCAGACGAAATCCAGCCGGATAATCCTTTATCTTGTCGAACAGCAACGCCGGGCCGCGCGCCTTGGCGTTGAGCTCGACCACGGTGCCGATCTCCTTGTTCCAGTCGGCGCCGTCGACGGTCTTGAGCTCGCCGTGCGCTTCGACATCAGTTAGCCAGGATCGCAAATCGGTTTTCATTTTCACTCCCGAGTCTTTGAGCCAGAGGCAAGACTCATTTCATTTCCCGCAGCACTTCTTCGATAAAGCGCGAGTCAACAAACTTTTTAAAATCCACCGGGCCGCGCGCCTTTAGCTCCGGGATGCTTTCCCAAGCGGTCTGGATGCCGTCTAGATCGGGGGTCGGCTCGGAGCGGACGTTCTTGCTGCCGTCCTCGTAGATGCTGTCGAGATCCGCGGCGGAGACTTTGTGGATCTGTTTCAGATAGGCCTTGGCCGCCTCCGGATTGGTCTTCCAAAATTTAATTCCATGGACCAGGCCGGCGACCGCTCCCTTAACGAGCCGCGGCTGTTCACGGATCAGTCTTTCCTGCGCCATCAAACCGATGTTCGCGAATCTGGTCTTGATCGTCGAAAGATCGAAGATGACGTTGAGGCCGGCATTTCTTGCCACCGGCACAAAAGCGGGCGTCACCACTGCGCCATCGACGCCACCGCTTATCAACGCCGCGGAGCGCGCCGCCGAATTGCCGATCTGAAGCACTTGGACGTCCCGCTCCGGGTCCATGCCCCACTGGCGGATAAGAAATCGCGTCTCGATGTCGGAAAAAGCGCCGTAGCGGCTGACGGCGACTTTCTTGCCCTTCATGTCCTTCGGCGAGTTGATGCCCGGCCGCGCGACGAACAGATGTTGGAACCTATCGATGTTCACCGTG
>WNGA01008559.1_pt1 | contig 16397 bp, 15 predicted proteins | sample 5400061 | NCBI WGS metagenome assembly WNGA01 (sample SAMN13153366, study PRJNA577476) | soil metagenome | isolation source: 100 cm soil or saprolite under grassland replicate 2 | place: USA:California | collected 2016-06-15 | reverse complement strand
TGCGCCATATCTCCGGCCTCGGCGCCGACCTGCCGGTCGCCGTGATCACCGCCTACGGCAGCGCGGAGAACGCGGTCGCCGCGCTCAAGGCAGGCGCCTTCGATTACGTCTCCAAGCCGGTCGGCCTCGAGCAGCTGCGTGCGCTCATCAGGTCGGCGCTGTCGCTGCCGGACCGCGCCGAGACGCCGCCGGGAGGCCGGCGGCTGCTCGGCGAAAGCCAGCCGCTCACGCAGGTGCGCGCCATGATCTCCAAGCTCGCGCGCACCCAGGCGCCGGTGTACATCTCCGGGGAGTCGGGCAGCGGCAAGGAGCTCGCCGCGCGCCTCATCCACGAGCACGGCGCGCGCCGCGACAAGCCGTTCGTACCGGTGAATTGCGGCGCCATCCCGGAAACCCTGATGGAAAGCGAGTTCTTCGGCTACAAGAAAGGCGCGTTCACCGGCGCCGCCGAAGACCGCGAGGGCTTCTTCCAGGCGGCAAACGGGGGCACGCTGTTCCTCGACGAGGTGGCCGACCTGCCGCTCGCCATGCAGGTGAAGCTGCTGCGCGCGATCCAGGAGCGGCGCGTGCGCAAGGTCGGCTCGACGCAGGAGGACCCGGTCGACGTGCGCATCATCTGCGCCACGCATCAGAAGCTCGCCGCGCTGGTCGCGGCGGGCCGCTTCAGGCAGGACCTGTTCTATCGCGTCAACGTCATCGAGCTGACGATGCCGCCGCTGCGCGAATGCCGCGAGGACGTGGGGATTCTCGCGGCGAGCATCCTCGAGCGCCTCGCTCCCCAGGGCGCAGGGCCCGCGCCGCGGCTGACGCCCGCGGCGCTCGACGAGCTCTCGCGCTACGACTTTCCCGGCAATATCCGCGAGCTCGAGAACATCCTCGAGCGCGCGCTCGCCCTGTCCGGGGCCCAGGAGATCGGCATCGAGGATCTGCGGCTTGCGCCGAGCGCCGCGGAGGGCGGGTCGCTCCCTGAGTACCTCGACAGCGTTGAGCGCAAGGCGATCCACGAGGCGCTCGCCAAGACCGAGTTCAACCGCACCGCCGCCGCGAAGCTGCTGGGAATCACCTTCCGCCAGCTTCGCTACCGCATGCAGCGGCTCAACATAAAAGATGACAATAAATCCCTCTGAACGGCGGGATGAAAATCGGTCCTGAAGGCCTGCTCGCCGGCGCCCGCTACGTCGCCTCGCCCAACTGCGACGAGCGCCCGCCGGGCTGCGAAATCACCCTGCTGGTGGTGCACTCGATCAGCCTGCCGCCGGGCGAATACGGCGGCGATGGCATCGAGCGGCTGTTCACCAACCGCCTCGAACCGCAAGCGCACCCGTATTTCGGCGAGATCTTCTCGCTGAAGGTGTCCGCTCACTTCCTGGTGCGACGCAATGGCGAGGTGGTCCAGTTCGTGCCGGTGCAGCAGCGCGCCTGGCACTCGGGCGTCTCGTCGTGGCGCGGGCGCGGCGCGTGCAACGACTTTTCCATCGGCGTCGAGCTCGAAGGCACCGAAGAGTCGGCCTTCGAAGACGCGCAGTACCAGTCACTTTCAGTTCTCATAAGAAGCCTGCGTTCCTCGCTTCCCTTGAAAGACATCGCCGCGCACGGCGACGTGGCGCCGGGCCGCAAGACCGACCCCGGCGCGCACTTCGACTGGGCGCGCGTTCTCGCCGACCTGGTCCGCTCGTAGCTCCCCGACTAGATATGGTGCACGGCGTGTGCCGATGCGCTATATCTAGTAGTGATGTTGCACCGCGCAACGCTTAAAGTGCTTGCAAAATGAAAATCGCGTGTGTACATTGCGCCCACAAGATGTAGCTTTGAATGAAGGGGTAAGCACTGAATATTGTGGTCGTAGGTGCTGGTCGTCATACGGCGGTAACCACCTCGGGATTGCGGCCCCGATAAGCAGTCAAGGCCTCGGGAGGGCGAGATATGCAGATTGCTCAGGATAGCGCCACGGCGACGGCTGCATTGGGCGTAGGGCTGCCTGAGTCGAGCCCCTCGGCGCACAACCTGTTCGCCGATTTCAAGGTGATCCGCCGCAACGGCGCGGTGGTCGGTTTCGAGCCCGCCAAGATCTCGGTGGCCGTGACCAAGGCCTTCCTGGCGGTGAACGGCAGCCAGGGCGCCGCCTCGGCGCGCATCCGCGAGCTGGTCTCGGGGCTGACCGAAGCGGTGGTGGGCGCGTTGCTGCGCCGCCAGCCGCAGGGCGGCACCTTCCATATCGAGGACATTCAGGACCAGGTCGAGCTCGCGCTGATGCGCTCGGGCGAGCACGACGTGGCGCGCGCGTATGTGCTGTACCGCGAGGAACGCGCGAAGCTGCGCGCCAATGAAAAAGCGGCCAGGGCAACCGACGCTGGCATTCATGTCATCGAAAACGGCCAGCGCAAGCCGCTCGAGCGTGAGGCGCTCGGAATCAGCGGTGCTCGCGGCGCGCGCCCTGATCGAGAAGGACCCGGCCTACAGCTACGTCACGGCACGGCTGCTGCTCAACATCATCCGCCTCGAGGTGCTCGGCGAGGAAGCGAGCCAGGCCGACATGGCGACGCGCTACGCCGCCTACTTTCCGCAGTTCATCGAACGCGGCATCGCGGCCGAGCTGCTCGATCCCGAGCTGGGTCGCTTTGATCTGACCAGATTGGGCGGCGCCCTGAAGGCCGAGCGCGACCCGCAATTCGGCTACCTCGGGCTGCAGACGCTGTACGACCGCTATTTCCTGCACCACCACGGCCGGCGCATCGAGCTGCCGCAGGCCTTCTTCATGCGCGTGGCCATGGGCCTCGCCATCAAGGAAGGAGCACCGGGGGAGCGCGAGGCGCGGGCGATCGAGTTCTACAACGTGCTCTCGACGTTCGATTTCATGAGCTCGACGCCGACGCTGTTCAACTCCGGTACGCTGCGCTCGCAGCTTTCCAGCTGCTACCTGACGACCGTGTCCGACGACCTCGAGGGCATCTACGAGGCGATCAAGGAAAACGCGCTGCTCGCCAAGTACGCCGGCGGCCTCGGCAACGACTGGACGCCGGTGCGGGCGCTCGGCTCCCACATCAAGGGCACCAACGGCAAGTCGCAGGGGGTGGTGCCGTTCCTCAAGGTGGTGAACGACACCGCGGTCGCCGTCAACCAGGGCGGCAAGCGGAAGGGTGCGGTGTGCTCGTACCTCGAGACCTGGCACCTCGACGTCGAGGAGTTCCTCGAGCTGCGCAAGAACACCGGCGACGACCGCCGCCGCACGCACGACATGAACACGGCGAACTGGATCCCGGACCTGTTCATGAAGCGCGTGATGGACAACGCGGAGTGGACGCTGTTCAGCCCGGCGGACGTGCGCGACCTGCACGACAAGACCGGCAAGGCCTTCGAGGAAGCCTATCTGCGCTACGAGGACAGGGCGGCGCGCGGCGAGCTCAAGCTCTACAAGAAGATCCCGGCGATGCAGCTGTGGCGCAAGATGCTGTCGATGCTCTTCGAGACCGGGCATCCGTGGATCACCTTCAAGGACCCGTGCAATCTCAGGAGCCCGCAGCAGCACACGGGCGTGGTGCACAGCTCGAACCTGTGCACCGAGATCACGCTCAACACCTCGGCCGACGAAATCGCGGTGTGCAACCTGGGCTCGGTCAATCTGCTCGCGCACATGACCGAGACGGGACTCGACTTCCGCAAGCTGAAGAACACCATCCGCACGGCGATGCGGATGCTCGACAACGTCATCGACATCAACTACTACGCGGTCGCGAAGGCGAGAAACTCGAACCTGCGCCACCGTCCGGTCGGGCTGGGCATCATGGGGTTCCAGGACTGCCTGCACCGCCTGCGGATCGCGTACGCCTCGAGCGAAGCGGTGGAGTTCGCCGACCGTTCGATGGAGATGGTGGCGTACTGCGCCTACTGGGCCTCGACCGAGCTCGCCGAGGAGCGCGGCCGCTACGCCTCTTTCCAGGGCTCGCTGTGGGACCGTGGCGTGCTGCCCCAGGACACGCTCGATCTGCTCGCCGCCGAGCGCGGCGGCTACGTCGAGCTCGACCGCTCGGCGACGCTCGACTGGGAGGCGCTGCGCGCGCGCATCAAGCGTCACGGCATGCGCAACTCCAATTGCCTCGCCATCGCGCCTACTGCGACCATCGCCAATATCGTCGGCGTGTCGGCCTCGATCGAGCCGACCTACCAGAACCTGTTCGTCAAGTCGAACCTGTCGGGCGAGTTCACCGTCGTGAACGAGTACCTCGTCGTCGACCTGAAGCAGGCCGGCCTGTGGGACGAGGTGATGATCGCGGACCTGAAGTATTTTGACGGCAACCTCGCGCGCATCGACCGCGTGCCAGCGGCGCTGCGGCGGCTGTACGCCACGGCCTTCGAAGTCGAGCCGAAGTGGCTGGTCGAGGCGGCCGCGCGGCGCCAGAAGTGGATCGACCAGTCGCAGTCGCTCAACATCTACATGGCCGGCGCGTCGGGTAAGAAGCTGGACGAAACCTACAAGCTCGCCTGGATCCGCGGCCTGAAGACCACCTACTACCTGCGCTCGATGGGCGCGACGCACGCGGAGAAATCGACCAGCAAGGCGGGCCAGCTGAACGCGGTGTCCTCGGGCGGGGAGGCCGAGGAGGCGAAAGTGTGCGCCATCGACAACTCGGAGTGCGAGGCCTGCCAATGAAACTAGAGAACCTCGCACTGCAGCCGCCGGGCGGCTTCGTGCCGGCCACAGGAGCGAGTGCCGGAGCTGCGGCGGAGCGTTTTCAGGTGGGGAACGCCTGCCGGCGGGTCACGGTCGAGGACAAGAGCGTCATCAACTCCAAGGCCGACGTCAACCAGCTGGTGCCCTTCAAGTACAAGTGGGCCTGGGAGAAGTACCTCGCCGCCTGCGCCAACCACTGGATGCCGCAGGAGATCAACATGAGCCGCGACATCGCGCTGTGGAAGGACCCGGCGGGCCTCACCGAGGACGAGCGCCGCGTCATCAAGCGCAATCTCGGTTTCTTCGTCACCGCCGATTCGCTGGCGGCCAACAACATCGTGCTCGGCACCTACCGGCACATCACCGCGCCGGAATGCCGCCAATACCTGCTGCGCCAGGCGTTCGAGGAGGCGATCCATACCCACGCCTACCAGTACATCGTCGAGAGCCTCGACCTCGACGAAAGCGAGATCTTCAACGCCTACCACGAGATCCACTCGATCCGCGACAAGGACGAGTTCCTGGTGCCGTTCATCGACACCCTGACCGACCCGCATTTCACCACCGGCACGCCGGCGAACGACCAGGCGCTGCTGAAGAGCCTGATCGTGTTTTCCTGCCTGATGGAGGGCCTGTTCTTCTACGTCGGCTTCACGCAGATCCTTTCGCTCGGCAGGCAGAACAAGATGACCGGCGCGGCCGAGCAGTACATGTACATCCTGCGCGACGAGTCGATGCACTGCAACTTCGGCATCGATCTCGTCAACCAGATCAAGCTCGAGAACCCGCAGCTGTGGACCGCGTCGTTCCGCGAGGAGCTCGCGGACATCTTCCGCCGCGCGGTCGAGCTCGAATACCGCTACGCCGAGGACACCATGCCGCGCGGCGTGCTCGGCCTCAATGCGCCGATGTTCAAGGAGTACCTGCGGTTCATCTGCAACCGCCGCTGCCAGCAGATCGGCCTGGAGACCCTCTACCCGGGAGCCAGCAATCCGTTCCCGTGGATGAGCGAGATGATCGACCTGAAGAAGGAACGCAACTTCTTCGAGACCCGCGTCATCGAGTACCAGACCGGCGGGGCACTGAGCTGGGAATAGAGGCCAAGGGGCGAGGAGCAATCGTGGAAGAGGAATGGGACGACATGAAGATCACGGCATGCAAGGCCGAGGACGACTACAAGCTGTGGCTGCGCTTCGAGGACGGCCTCGAGGGCAGCGTGTTTCTCGGCAACCTGCTCGAGATCGGCGCCTTCCAGCTGTGGCGCGACGTGCGCGAGTTCGAGAAGGTGAGCGTCGACCCCGAGACCGCGACCGTCACCTGGGAAGGCGGTATACGCCTCGACGCCGATATCCTTTACTATGATCTAAAGAACAATCCAATTCAGCACGCCGCGGCGGCAAGTCCGCCGTCGGTGGTTGAATAGTCCGGGCCGGCACGGCCGGGCTCTTTTGTTCAACAACCTTGAAGGAGATTGAGAATGGCGAAGAAAAAAGCGAAAAAAGGCGGCAAGAAAAAGAAGAAGAAGAAAGCATCACGAAAGAAGAAGAAGTCGTTGAAAAGAGCTGGCAAGAAGAAGGCGGCAGGCAGAAAGAAATCCGCCAAGAAAAAGACGAAGGCGGGAAAGAAGAAAAAGGCGAAAGCCGCCAAACCTGAGGCCAGCCCTGCGGCAACGATGGCGGCGAGTCCAGCTGCACCGCCATCCACCGCTGCGACACCCGGCGCGAGAACCGCGCTGAATCCAGCGGCCGCGTGGCCATTTCCCACCGGCTCCCGGCCGTAACCGGGAACCGGGGGAACATGGCGGGGGGCGCAAGCCCCTCGCCAGGCCCTCGAAGCTCAGCGGACCGGCTTGGCCAATCGGCCCAAGATCGAGTTCTAGGCCGGTCCGCGAGGCTTCACCAGAGGTTCGCAAGGCTTCACCAGAGGTCTGCAAGGCCTCACTTCAGGGCCTATTTTACCGGGTTGCAGCACCGCGCCAGGCAGGGAACCAGGCAGGGAAAAAGGATGTCGAAACAAACGTTTCGCAGCGCCTTGGCGCGCTGGTACGAGGAGAAGGGAAGTCATTGACAGAGTAAGGATATTTTTCTTATGATGCCTTCCGCTGCACCGCAGCATTCTGCTCGGCTCAAGGGCGTTTTACTGGCGCTCTCGAGAACCCTCCCTCAAGCCGCAATTCAACCACTACGGGTAGCACCACGGCGGCGCAGGGAAGCACGGAGGTTGACGATGACTACGACGCTAGTGGCTGCACGCGCTTACGCCGCGCTTAAAGGAGGCCTCGCTCTGGTAGGGCTCGCGGCGCTGGCCGCATTCTTCGTTTTGCCCACTCGGCCCGATGCCGTCTTGCCGCAGCTTTTCAGCCTGGCAGGCGATGCCTTCGGCGAGAACCCGACGGTCGCTGCCGGCCCGATCCAGGCCCGCATGGAGACGCCGCTCGAGCGCGAGCAGCGCGCGATGACCGCATACATAGCCAAGCGCTACCGGGTCGCCGACACCACCGTCGCCGGCTTCGTCACCGCGGCGTATCGCTCCGGCGAGCAGTACTCCGTGGATCCGCTGCTGATCCTTGCCGTGATGGCGGTCGAGTCGCGCTACAACCCCGTCGCCGAGAGCACGGTCGGCGCGAAGGGCCTGATGCAGGTGATTCCCAAGTTCCACCTGGAAAAGCTCATGGATCACGGCGGCGAGCAGGCGCTGCTCGAGCCCGAGGTCAACATCCAGGTCGGCGCGCGCATCCTGCGCGAGTACCAGCGGCGCTTCGGCGACACCGAGACTGCGCTGCAGATGTATGCCGGTGCGTTCGACGAGCCGACCGCGCAATACGCCTCCAAGGTGTTCGCCGAGAAGGCGCGGTTCGAGTCCCTCAGGCAGTTGCTCAGGCAGAAAGCCAGGAAGCAGCAAAGCGTGTAACGCGCGCCGCGGCCTCCTCGAGCTCCGCGAGGCCGCGGGTGTAGGCGAAGCGCACGAAACGCGCGGTCGCATTGGCACCGAAATCGATCCCCGGCGTCGCGGCGACCGCCTCTTTCTCGAGCAGCTCCAGGCAGAAGCGCCTCGCGTCCCCGCCGCAGTCGGCGTAGACATAGAAAGCGCCGTGCGGCTCGGCAGGCACCGCGAGCCCAGCCTGGCGTAGCGCGGGAACCAGGAAGTCGCGCCGTTTTTCGAATTCACTTCTTCGACCTTCTAGAATTTTCAGGGATTGAGGAGAGAAAGCGCTGCACGCCGCATGCTGGGCAGCGGAAGGCGCCGAGATGAAGAGATGCTGGGCGAGCTTCTCGAAGCCGCGTACCGCGCCTCGAGGCAGCACTACCCAGCCCAGGCGCCATCCGGTCATGCAGAAGTACTTCGAGAAGCTGTTGATCACCACCACCTCGCCCGGCAGGCCGAGCGCGCTCCAGGGCTCGATGCCGTACACCAGCCCCTGGTAGATCTCGTCGACCAGCAGCACGCCGCCGCGCTCGGCGACGAAGTGCGCAATTTTCTCCAATTGCGTTTTCGAAATGAGCGTTCCGGTCGGGTTGGACGGCGAGCCGAGCAGCAGGCCCTTGGTGCGTGCGCTCCAGGCGGAACGCACCATCTCGAGCGTCGGCTGGAAATTTTGCGCCGCCGACACCGGCAGGGTGCGCGCGACACCTTCGAAGGCGCGCACGAAATGACGATAGCCGGGATAGCCGGGGTCGGGCAGCAGGATCTCGTCACCGGGATCGACGTACAGGGCCGTGACCGTGAGCAGGCCGCCGGATGCGCCCGATGTGATCGCGATGCTGTCCGCAGGGATGTTTTTCGAAAATCTGGCTGCGTAGTGCGCCGCGATCGCTGCGCGCAGCTGCGGCAGTCCGAGCGTCGCCGTATAAGCCGTGAGGCCGTCGCGCAGGGCGCGCACGCCCGCTTCGACCACCGGGGCGGGCGCGGTGAAGTCGGGCTCGCCGATCTCCATGTGGATCACCTTGCGCCCGGCGGCTTCGAGCGCGTGCGCGCGTGCCAGCACGTCCATGACTTCGAACGGCTCGATTGCCGCGACACGGCGCGCCGCGAGATTCGCCACAGGGGTCGGCATGGGGGTGAGGGATTATAATTTTTTGGTGGACGAGCAACTGAAGAACAACGCTCTCGAGTATCACCGGCGCAGCCCGCCCGGCAAGATCTCGATTCTTCCCACCAAGCAGCTCACCAACCAGCGCGATCTCGCTCTCGCGTACTCGCCCGGGGTTGCGGCGGCGTGCGAAGAGATCGTGCGCGATGCCGCGCAGGCGGTTCGCTATACCGCGCGCGCCAACCTGATCGCGGTGATCACCAACGGCACTGCGGTCCTGGGTCTGGGCGCGATCGGCCCGCTCGCGGCGAAGCCGGTGATGGAAGGCAAGAGCGTGCTGTTCAAGAAATTCGCCGGCATCGACTGCTTCGACATCGAGCTCGACGAGCGCGATCCGCAGCGCCTGGTCGACATCATCGCGGCGCTCGAGCCCACCTTCGGCGCCATCAACCTCGAGGACATCAAGGCGCCCGAGTGCTTCACCATCGAGCGCCAGCTGCGCAAGCGCATGAAGATCCCGGTGTTCCACGACGACCAGCACGGCACGGCGATCACCGTGGGGGCGGCGGTCTATAACGGATTAAGGGTAGTCGGCAAACAGATGGAAAAAGTCAAACTGGTCGCCTCCGGCGCCGGCGCAGCGGCGCTCGCCTGTCTCGAGCTGCTCGTCAAGATGGGCCTGCGGCTCGAGAACATCTGGGTCACCGACATCAAGGGCGTGGTCTACAAGGGGCGGCGCGAGGAGATGGACCCCGACAAGGAGCGCTACGCGAAGGACACGCGCGCGCGCACGCTCGACGAGGTGATCGGCGGCGCCGACGTGTTCCTCGGCTTGTCGGCGGGCGGGGTCCTGAAACCGGCGATGGTGAAGAAGATGGGCGAGCGGCCGTTGATCCTCGCGCTCGCCAACCCCGACCCCGAGATCCGGCCCGAGGACGCGCGCGAGGCGCGCCCGGACTGCATCATCGCCACCGGGCGCTCGGACTATCCGAACCAGGTGAACAACGTCCTGTGCTTCCCGTTCATCTTTCGCGGCGCGCTCGATGTCGGCGCCACCACCATCAACACCGAGATGGAGCTCGCCGCGGTCAGAGCGATCGCGGAGTTAGCCCAGGCAGAGACTTCGGAGCAGGTCGCGCTCGCCTACGGCATCGAGTCGATCAGCTTCGGTCCCGAGTACATCATCCCGCGGCCGTTCGATCCGCGCCTCATCGCCCGCGTCGCGCCGGCGGTGGCGCAGGCGGCGATGGACTCGGGCGTCGCCACGCGGCCGCTCGCCGACCTCGACGCCTACCGCGAATCGCTCATGCAGTACGTGTATCACTCGGGCCTGATCATGAAGCCGCTGTTCAGCGCGGCCAAGGCGGCGCCGCGCCGCGTGGTGTATGCCGAAGGCGAAGACGAGCGCGTGCTGCGCGCGGTGCAGATCGTGATCGACGAGGGCCTGGCAAAGCCGATCCTCATCGGGCGGCCCCAGGTGATCGAGCAGCGCCTCGAGCGGCTCGGGCTGCGCGTGCGCGCGGGGAAGGAATTCGAGCTGGTGAATCCGGAATTCGACCCGCGCTACCGCGACTACTGGAGCAGTTACCACGCGCTGACCGAGAGAAAGGGCGTTTCGCCCGAGTACGCCCGCATCGAGATGCGCCGCCGCCATACTCTCATCGGCGCGATGCTGATGTACAAGGGCGAGGCCGACGGCATGCTGTGCGGCACCTTCGGCACGCACGCGCTGCACCTGCACTACATCGACCAGGTGATCGGGCTGCGCGCCGGCGCGCGGCATTATGCGGCGATGAACGCCCTCATCCTTCCCGCCCGCACCGTGTTCCTGTGCGACACCTACGTCAGTCCCGACCCCGACGCCGAGCAGGTTGCCGAGATGACGCTGCTCGCCACCGAGGAGATGCGCCGCTTCGGCATCACGCCCAAGGTGGCGCTGCTTTCGGCCTCGAATTTCGGCTCGATGAAGACCCCGTCGGCGCGCAAGATGCAGGCGGCGCTCGCGCTCATCACCGAGCGTGCGCCCGGGCTCGAGATCGACGGCGAGATGCACGGTGACGCGGCGCTCTCGGAGGAGGTCCGGCTCAGGGTGTTTCCGCGCACCAAGCTGCGCGGCGAGGCGAACCTGCTGGTGATGCCGACGCTCGATGCCGCGAACATCTCCTTCAACCTCCTCAAGACCGCCGCGGGCGGCGGCGTGACCATCGGCCCGATCCTGCTCGGCGCCGCACGCCCGGTGCACATCGTCACCCCCTCGGCCACCGTGCGCCGCATGGTGAACATGACCGCCCTGGTGGTCGCCGACGCGAATGCGCCGCACGCCCAGGAGCAGAGCCTCTTCTAGCCGATGGAACCCGCCAGCAAGGTCGCGCCTTTTCCTGCCAACCGGCCGAAGCCGCGCGCCGGCCTGGTCCTCACCGGCGGCGGCGCGCGCGCCGCCTACCAGGTCGGGGTGGTGAAGGCGGTGCGCGACATTCTCGGCAGCCCGGTGAGGAACCCGTTCCCGATCGTCTGCGGCACTTCGGCGGGTGCGATCAACGCGGCGACCCTCGCAGTGTTCGCCGACAATTTCTCGCGTGGGGTCGCCAACCTGCTCGAGGTGTGGGAGCACATGCACTGCGACCAGATCTACCACACCGATCCCTGGCGCATCATGAAGACCGGCGCACGCTGGCTCGGCGCCTTGATGCTGATGTCGCGCCGCAACCCGGTCTCGCTGCTCGACAACCAGCCGCTGCGCGAGATGTTGGGAAAAAATCTCGATTTTGGAAAAATTCAGGGTCATATCGATTCGGGTGCGCTGTATGCCGTGTGCGTCACCGCATCGGGCTACACCACCGGGCAGAGCGTGTCGTTCTTCCAGGGCGGCAGCGGGCTGGAGGGCTGGGAGCGCAACCAGCGCATCGGCGCCGCGGTGCCGCTGCAGCTCGAGCTGCTGCTCGCCTCGGCCGCGCTGCCTTTCATCTTCCCGGCGGTCAAGGTGCACCGCGAGTATTTCGGCGACGGCTCGATGCGCCAGATCGCGCCGGTAAGCCCGGCGCTGCACCTCGGCGCCGACCGGGTGCTGATCGTCGGCACTGGCCGCCAGGCCCCGGAGCAGGCGCGCGCGCGCTCCAACGTCTACCCTTCGCTCGCGCAGGTCGCCGGTCACGCGCTGAACAGCATCTTCCTCGACAGCCTGATGGTCGACATCGAGCGCATGGAGCGCATCAACCGCACCGTGAAGCTGATCCCGCCCGACAAGCTCTCGGACTCGACCATCCAGCTGCGCGCGGTGAAGGTGCTGTTCATCGCCCCCTCCCAGCCGCTCGAGCGCATCGCGGCGCGCTTCATCCACGAGCTGCCGGCGACGGTGCGCTTCATCCTGCGTCCCACCGGCGCGCTGAACCGCTCGGGCTCCAACCTGGCGAGCTACCTGCTGTTCGAGGAGTCCTTCTGCCGCGCGCTCATCGACCTCGGCTACCAGGACACCATCAGCCGCGAGTCCGAGGTGAAGGAATTCTTCGAGCCGGAGGAAACAGCCTATGGGTGACAAGAAGCCGTCCGAACATCATGGCTGACGACAGGCCGCCTCAGGACCCGTTCGAGATGTTCCGCCGCCTGTGGGGGCCGCTTGGCGTGCCGCTCCCCGGCATGGCGGTGCCGACCTTCGATCCGCAGGAGGTCGAGAAGCGCATTGCCGAGCTGCGCTCGGTCGAGGCCTGGCTCAACATGAACCTCAACATGGTCAGGTTCTCGATCCAGGGGCTCGAATTGCAGCGCGCCGCCCTGCAGGCGATGCGCGGAGCGGAGCCCAAGAAAGAGCCATGAAATCTTTTTCACCAGGAGAACGCAATGCCTAAAGCAGTCCGCTACCACAAGCAAGGCGGCCCGGAAGTACTCCAGTTCGAGGACGTCCCGGTCGGCGAGCCGGGCCAGGGCCAGGTGCGCGTGCGCCACACCGCCATCGGCGTCAATTTCGTCGACACCTATCAGCGCTCGGGGCTCTATCCGATGCAGCTGCCGCAGGTCGCGGGCAACGAAGGCGCGGGGGTGGTCGACGCGGTCGGCCCGGGCGTGACCGACCTGAAGAAAGGCGACCGCGTCGCCTATACCGGCCTGCCGGGGTCGTACTGCGAGTCGCGCGTGGTGCCGGCAGATCGCTTGGTGAAGCTGCCGCAGGGGATCAGCGAAGAGCAGGCTGCCTCGATGATGCTGAAGGGGCTCACTGTGCATTACCTCATCCACACCACGTACCCCGTCAAGAAGGGCGAGACGGTGCTGTGGCATGCCGCGGCGGGCGGCGTCGGCACCATCGCTTGCCAGTGGCTCAAGGCGCTCGGCGTCAGCGTGATCGGCACGGTGGGGTCCGACGACAAGGCAAAGCTGGCCAAGGAACACGGCGCGACGCACGTCATCAACTACTCGAAGGAGAACTTCGTCGAGCGCGTCAAAGCGCTCACCGGCGGCAAGGGCGTGCCGGTGGTCTACGACGGGGTGGGCAAAGCGACTTGGGAAGGCTCGCTCGACTGCCTGCGTCCACGCGGCCTGATCGCGTCGTTCGGTAACGCCTCGGGGCCGGTGCCGCCCGTGAATCTGGGCATCCTTTCGGCCAAAGGCTCGCTCTACGTCACGCGGCCGACGCTCGCCACGCACATCGCCAGCCGCGCCGACCTCGTCGAGCGCTCTAACTCACTGTTCGATGCGGTGAAATCGGGCAAGGTGAAGATCGAGACCACGGAGCGCTACAAGCTCTCCGACGCCCAGAGCGCGCACCGCGACCTCGAAGGGCGCAAGACGACCGGGTCGGTCGTTCTCACGCCCTAGAAAACGCTACTTGATGCCGAGGATGCCTTTCGCCTTGCCGAGGGCCGCCATCGACTCGGAGTGCTTGCCGGCCTTGTGAAGCTGTTCGCCCTGGGCGCGCAGCTTCTTGACTTCAGCGGTCTGCTTGGCGTCGAGCTTGGCCTTCGGCAGCGCGGCATCGATCGCCTTCATCTCGTTCGGGCAGTTATTGGCGAACGCGAGCGAAGACGCGAACGCTAGGGCGACTAACAGGGCGGGGCGTTTCATGTTCTTCCTTGGGTGGTTGTCGGGGGAAACCGTAGCCAGCCTAACATGCCGGCTACGAGGCAAACAATTGCACATGGAGACCTATTCCGGGTGCGCGCCACCCAGATCCCTGGGGGGACGATCGAACTCGATCTGGACGAATTGCGCCGGCGCTTGAGGCAGCGCCGCGCCGCAGCCTTTTCGGTCTACGGCGACGACGGCGCGCGCAGGGAGGAGGCGGCGGCGACCGCCGCCGCGGTGCTGGTGCCGATCGTCGCCCATCCGGCCGAGCTCACGGTGCTGTTCACGCAGCGCACCTCGCAGCTGCGCAGCCATTCCGGCCAGGTGAGCTTTCCCGGCGGGCGCGCCGAGCCGGAAGACGCCAGCCCGGAGTTCACCGCGCTGCGCGAGGCCGAGGAGGAGATCGGGCTGCCAGCCGGGCGCGTGGAGATCGTGGCGCGGCTCCCGGACTACCTGACGCGCACCGGCTTTCGCGTCACGCCGGTGGTCGGGCTGCTCACGCCGCCACTCGAGCTCGCCCCCGACCGCCGCGAGGTCGAGGAGGTGTTCGAGGTGCCGCTCGCATTCCTGCTCGATGCGCGCAATCACCTGCGCGAGACCCGCGAGCTGGGCGGCGAGACGGTCGGCTACTACGTCATGCAGTACCGGGAGCGCAGGATCTGGGGCGCGACCGCCGGGATGCTGGTGAACCTTTATAGAATGCTCGCATGAGCGTGCTCGCGATCATTGCCGCGCTGGTGGTCGAGCAGTGGCGGCCGCTCGGCGACCGCAAGGGCGTCGCCGCCGCGCTCGCCGGCTGGGCGGCCTGGCTCGAGCATTCGTTCAACGGCGGCGAGCACAGGCACGGCGTGGTGGCCTGGCTGGTGGCGGTGCTCCCCGCGGTCGCTGCCGCGATCTTCCTGCATATCTTGTTTTTCCAGATGAGTGCGTTGCTTGCGCTCGCCTTCAACATCGCGGTGCTGTACCTGACGCTCGGCTTCCGCCAGTTCAGCCATTACTTCACCGACATCCAGATCGCCATCAAGTCGGGCGACCTCGACCGCGCGCGCGCGCTGCTCGACGCGTGGCGCGGCGCCTCGGGGGCGGTGCGCACGCGCGAGGAGGTGATCCGCCTGGCGATCGAGGGGGCGCTGGTCGCCTCGCACCGGCACGTGTTCGGCGTGCTGCTCTGGTACCTGCTGCTGCCTGGGCCGAGCGGCGCGATCCTGTACCGGCTCGCGGCCTACCTCGCTTCGCGCTGGAAGGATCTCGGCGCCTTCGGCCGCTTCGCGCAGGCCGCGTTCCACGTGCTCGAGTGGCCCGCGGCGCGCCTCACCGCGGCGGCGTTCGCGGTCGTCGGCGACTTCGAGGACGCGGTGTACTGCTGGCGCACGCAGGCGCGCTCGTGGCCCGACCCGGACGCCGGCATCGTGCTCGCCGCCGGTGCCGGCGCCATGGGCGTGCGCCTCGGCATGGCGCTGCAGGAAGTCGACGGCATACAGGCCCGGCCGGAGCTCGGCGTCGGCGAGCCCGCCGAGGGACCATTTCTCGACAGCACCGTGGGCCTGCTTTGGCGCGCGCTGGTGCTGTGGGTCTTCACGCTGCTCATCGTCAGCGTGGCGCGGCTGCTCTGAATCACCACGGCGCCTTGTAGACGGCGGCGGCGGTGAGCGCGCCGAAGAGCGCAATGCCGCAAGCGATGACCGCGAACAGCATCGCGAGCGGCGCCCCGGCATGGATCACCATCAGGCCTCCCGCGGCCACCACTGCCAGACGCGCCGTGCCGGAGAGCATCGGCAGCCCGACGCGGCCCGCACCCTGCGCGGCGAAATACAGCGCCATGCCGGCGGCGAACAGCAGGTAAAAAGGCGCGACGATGCGCAGGTACAGGCTGCCCGCCGCGAGCACGCCGGGATCGTCGCTGAAGATGCGCACCCACGCCGCCGGAAACAGAGCGGCCGCGAGACCGATCGCGAGGCTCACGCACATGGCGGCCAGCGTGCCGACCCAGGCGATGCGCTTCGCGCGCGCGCCGCGGCCGGCGCCGACATGGGTGCCGACGAGCACGACCAGCGCCTGGCCGATCGCGAACACGATCGGCACCTGCAGCAGCTCGAGCCGCACGCCCACGCCGTAGCCGGCGAGCGCCGCGGTGCCGAAGGCGCCGACGCAGCCGGTGAGGATCACCGCGGTCAGCACCGTCTGCACGGCGGAGATCGAGGACAGCGCGCCTACGCGCAGGATCTCGCCGAACAGGCGGCGCTCGAGGCGCCAGTCCGCACCCTGCGGCCGCAGCGTTCCCACGCACAGATAGATTCCCATGGCGGCCGTGGCGAGGCCAAACGCGCACGCATAGGCGAGCGCGGCGCCGCGGATGCCGAGGCCTGGGAACGGGCCCCAGCCGAGTGTCAGCACGCCCGAGAGAGGAATCTGCACCAGCGCGGCGAGCGCCAGCGCGGCCGCCGGAGCGAAAGTGTTGCCGCTGCCGCGCAGCGCGCTCGCGAGCGTGTTCGCGAGCCAGACCAGCACCGCGCCGGCGAACAGCACGTCGGAATACGCGAGCGCTTGCACGAGCGCGCCGCCCGCGCCGCCGAGCAGCCGGTAAAGGGGTTTTCCCAGCAGCAGCAGGAGAAGGGTGAACGCAAGCCCGGCGACGAGCGCGATGAC
>WNGA01006862.1_pt1 | contig 16398 bp, 15 predicted proteins | sample 5400061 | NCBI WGS metagenome assembly WNGA01 (sample SAMN13153366, study PRJNA577476) | soil metagenome | isolation source: 100 cm soil or saprolite under grassland replicate 2 | place: USA:California | collected 2016-06-15 | reverse complement strand
CCATTAACCAAGCGGTCGGACGTCCAGCCACCCCAAAACCCGCCACGCTCGCCCGTGTCTGGGCCTCGCCGCCATGTCATTTACGCTCCGAGTGATCACATAGCGGGCCGTGGTCATGGGAGCGAGACGGCGGCCTTGACGGCCTCGTGGCCCGGGTGCAGGATCGTGCACACTGACCCGTTCGGCCCGCCTCCCGAGAGACGGACCTCCTTGCGCGTGAACCATGGTGAAAGGAGCGATCCCCCCATGAAAGACGCACCCGCCAAAGCGGCAGGCAAAAAGGTCACCGAGCTCGAGCCCTTCGACAAGCGCAGCGTCGACTTCACCAAGTTCAAGCCGGACCTCGGCCGCGGCCGGACGAACCTGACCATCATCATGTCGACCATCGTGCAGATCGACAGCAACATACCCAAGGCGAGCTTCGACCGCCGGGCTACGCCCTCGCGCAATCCCATCATCCAGATGCACTTCGAGCCGATCGCCTACGGCATCACCTCCGTCGCCACCTACATCATGGAGTTCACGATTCAGACGTTCGGCCAGTCGACCTTCACCCTGAGCGGAGGACCCGCCCCCGTCACCAATGCGGGCACCAAAGTGCTGAACGGCCCGGCGAAGGTGTCGTTGATCTTTCCGAACCTGTCGCCCGTGCAACAGGTCTTCGGATTCATGGAGCAGACGGCCGGCAGTGCGTGGAGCTGGTTCTCCACCAGCGTTCAGTTCCCGCCAATCGTGATCTCCCAATAGGGTTCCGCGGCCGCCGAGCGAGAGAGGAGGTCGCTCGGCGGCCACGGGGGCTCCTATCTTCCGCGATGCCGATGCTGATCGATAGCGTCCCGGGGGAAAGGGGATTCCGGCGAGCACTGGCACCGCGGCCCGCACCGAGTGCCGCAGGCCTTCGGCAATCGTTGCTTCCCCGGGAAACCGGGCCCCAGCCGACGGCGTTCGCCGCCCGCCTCTACCGGATGTTCTGGTTCAACCGGAAGAAGTTTCTCGGATCATACTTGCTCTTGAGTCCGGCGAGGCGCTGGTAGTTTTCGCCGTAGGCGTGCCTGATACGCTCCGCCCCTTCGTCCTGGTCCAGATCGTTCACGTACACACCTCGGGGCACATGCGGCTGCAACGTCTGGAAGAGCTCGCGGGCCCAGCGGATATTGCGCTCCGAGTCGGCGGGACCGATCCAGTTCGCCGCGATGATGATGTCGTACTGGAGATCCCGATGATAGTACGCGGTGTCTGTCTTGCCGACCCGTCGATACGCTCCGTGGTAGTCAGAGATGACGATCAGGGAGAGCGGCGACATCCGGCCGGCAGCGTCGATCACTGCGCCAATCACCTCATCGCTGATCTGGTCGGTCAGGCTCGATTTCCAGTAGTTCAGCCGCCCAGCCGGGAATGCGCCGTCCAGCATAGTCTGCATGGTCACGTAGGAGCACGGGGCAATCGTATCCTCCATCGGCGACCCGAAGCGCCGTAGCGGGGCGAGGACTCGTTCTCCCTGATCGAGATCGCCGGTGAAGCACACGGCCACCGTGGCCACTAGATTCCCGTCGGGCCCCGTCAGTATTCCCGCGGAGGTCGTCAGCTCATCGGGCAACGCGCCGGTGAAGTCCCGGTAGAAGCGCAAGACCTCGGTCGCTCGTTGAAAGGGGTGGATGACCATGCCGCCGAGGACCGGGCCGACGCGATGCAGTCGATATTCGAACGAAGACGCCACCCCGAAGTTGTGGCCGGCTCCGCGCAAGGCCCAGAAGAGATCCTCGTTCTGCGTTGCACCGGCGGTCAGCAGGTCCCCGTCGGCCGTCACGAGATCCACCGAGAGCAGATTATCAATGGCGAAGCCGTATTTGCTGGCCAGCCACCCCTGCCCTCCGCCAAGGGTCAGCCCGGCGATCCCCGTGGTCGAGATCATTCCGCCGGTCGTGGCAAGACCGAACGTCTGCGTTTCCCGGTCGAACTCGCCCCATAGTAGGCCTGGCTCGGCACGCGCGGTCGCGGCAGTCGGATCGATCCGGATACCTTTCATCGAAGAAAGGTCGATCATCAGTCCGCCGTCGCAGACCGCGTTGCCCGCGACGTTGTGCCCACCGCCTCGCACGGACACGAGCAGGTCGTGCTCCCTCGCGAAACGCACCGCGTGAATAATGTCAGCGGTTCCGGCGCAGCGCACGATCAGCCCAGGACGCTTGTCGACCATCCCGTTCCACACTGTCCGCGCCGCGTCGTAACCGGGATCCGTTTGGCGCAGCAACGCACCGCGGAGACTGGATTCGAACTTGTCGATCACCGCATCGTCGAGCGCTCGCTCCTTTCCATCGATGGTGCGGATTCGTCGCTCGCCCATGGCGTGCTCCTTCTCGTCAGGCTGGTTGGCGATTGAATCATCGACGTGGCTGACCGGTTTGCTCGGCCCCCCGGCCTATGCCAGCGCCGTCGTATGGAAGCGACTACGGTAGCCCTTCGGATTCACCCCGAGCGCTCGGCGGAACGCGAGCCGCATCGTTTCGGGGCTACTGAATCCGCACGCGACGGCGATGTCCGGGATGCCGCGCGACGTCTCCTCCAGCAGGCGGCGTGCGGCCTCCACTCGGACACGCTCGACGAACCGTCCCGGCGTCATGCCGACCTCAAGGACGAAGACACGGAAAAAGTTCCGGGGGCTCATCGACACCTGGGACGCGAGCGTGTCGACCGACAGGTCGGCCCCTGGGTGGTCGAGGATCCACGTTTGCAGCTCGCGCAGCGGTTGGCGCTCGGCCATCTGCGTGGACAGCTGAGCGCTGAACTGTGCCTGCCCGCCCGGACGCTTGAGAAAGAACACCATCCGCTGCGCCACCTGGAGCGCTACGCGGCGGCCGACATCCTCCTCCACCAGGGCCAGGACGAGATCGAGGCCGGCCGTGCTACCGGCCGACGTGTAGACGTTGCCATCGTGAACGTAGATGGGATCCCGCTGGACGGCGATACGAGGGAACCGGCGCACGAGCTCGTCGCAGTCCATCCAGTGTGTCGTGGCGCGCCGGCCGTCCAGCAATCCGGCCTCTGCCAGCACGAACGTCCCGGTACAGAGTCCGACCAGCCGCCGGGTTCGGGGCGCTATCCGCGCGAGCCAGCGGATGAGATCCGGATCCCGACGGGCGTCGTCGGGCCCGTCGATGCCAGTAACGATGAGCGTGTCGATGTCGCCCCGGACCGAGCGGTACGAACGATCAGCCGCCAGACGGAACGCTCCCCATGCGCAGACCGTGGCCACTGGCGACACGACGTCCACGGCGTAACTCTGGTGTTCGGGAAGGTGCAGGTTGGCGGCGTGGAATATGTCGAGCGTCCCGCCGATCTCGACGACCTCGCGGCAGGGCATCGCAACCATGACCACGCGTCGATCCGCCATTATTGCCTCCTATCCCCGAAGGCGCCCCCGGGCCTCCCTTGTCTCACTCCGCCCCTATGTCAGCAATGACAATCAGCCCAAGAATCCTGCCATACTCCGCCACCCGTCGGCCCTCGCACGCGATAGAGATGCGCGGAGGCGTTGAAGCATCTGCCGCTCGTTCTCATGGGCAAAAGGCCACCACGATATTCGGTGACGTACGGCGGCATCGACGCCTTCAACCCCCAGACGACCGAACAGAAGAAGAACCTATCGCTGCTCGAGGTGTTCCGGCACCAGGGGGACGTTCACCACCGGTTGATCCAGCTCATCGAAGGCGTCCCCGAAGATCAACTCGGCGGCGATACCCGCTTCCGCCATCGCCTCCGCCTCGATACGTACGGGCACTATCCAAAGCACGCACATGCGATCAAGCAGTGGAGGGCGCGGCTCTCTGCCCGATTCCAACCAGCCTGATGAAGATTCCCGATCCAAATCCACTTTGCTAAGCTTGAGCCGTGCCGAGAAGCTTCCCCCGCGCCCGATCCCGCTGGGCCAGATGTATTCCCAGATCGGCGCGACCCGCACCCGCTCGTGCACGAGCTGCTGGAGGTCTCCTGCCGGGGCTTACCTCCCGCACCTGAATGGCGTAGCAGAGGGCGGGTAACCGATCCACCTGGCTTGGTCGACGGTGACGATCGTGTCGAGTCTGGCGCTACTTGAGCCGCGGATCGAGCGCGTCGCGGAGGCCATCCCCGAAGAGGTTGAAGCCGAGCACCGTGACGAAGATGGCGAGGCCGGGGAAGAGCGTCAGCCAGGCGTTGGCCTGGATGAAGGATATGTTCGCCTTGAGATCCCAGCCCCAACTCGGCGTCGGCGGCTGGGTACCCAGCCCGAGGAAGGAGAGCGTGGCCTCCACGATGATGGAGGTTGCGATGCCGAGCGTGGTCGTCACGATGATCGGCGCCAGGCAGTTGGGCAGGATGTGACGAAAGATGATCGACATATCGCGCACGCCGAGGGCGCGGCAGGCCTCGACATACTCCTTCTCCTTGACGGAGAGCACGCTGCCCCGCACCAGGCGGGCGTAGATCGGGATCCGCACGATGGCGATGGCACCGGTCACCTTCATGGTGCCGATCAGTCCCGCGGTCGGCGTGAAGATGACCATCAAGATGATGGCGAGCAGGTAGATGGGGAAGGCCAGGATCAGGTCCATCGCGCGCATCACTAGGCTGTCGATGCGTCCCCCGTGATAGCCAGCGATCAGCCCCAGCGGCACGCCCACGAAGAGCGCCAGGAGCACGGACGACACGCCCACCGCCAGCGAGATCCTACTGCCGTGGATGATGCGACTCAGCATGTCGCGCCCGAGCTGATCCGTCCCGAGCGGATACTCCCAGCTCGGCCGCTCGAAGGTGCGGGTCTGGTTGCTGGCGATCGGACTCCGCGGCGCCAGCACGTCCGCGAACAGCGCGACCAGGAGGAGGACGAGGACGATGGCCACGCCCACGAGCGCGGTCGTGCTGCGCCGGAACCGGCGCAGCCCTTGGGCCAGCGGCGATTCCGACGGCGCCGCGCGCGCGGGCCAGGCGACTCCGGGGACCGCCGCGAGCTCGGCCTCGGGCGTGCTTCCGCCGCTGATGGGCCGTACCTTTGCCGGGATAGGCTGTCGATCGTCAGCCAGGCGTCCTTTACGCATAACGGATACGCGGATCCAGGAAGGTGTACGTCAGGTCGACAAGGAGGTTGATCACGACGAAGGCGAGTGCCGTCAGCAGGGCGAAGCCCTGCACCTGCTGGTAGTCGCGCGCGATGATGGCGTCGATGCCGAAGGTGCCCAACCCCGGCATGGCGAAGAGCGTCTCCACCACGATCGCGCCGCCGATGAGGAACCCGACCTGGAGCCCCATCACCGTCACGGTGGGGATCAAGGCGTTCTTCAACGCGTGCTTGAACACGACAGGCCGCTCGGAGAGGCCCTTGGCGCGGGCGGTGGTGACGTACTCGGTGCGGATGACCTCCAGCATGCTCGCGCGGAGGAGACGGGTCAGGATGGCGGCCCGCCCCACCCCCAGCGCGATGGCGGGCATGAGGACGTGCTGCATGTTGCCCCAGAGGCTCGACCCGCAGACCATCGTCGGGCAGGTTCCGGGAAGGTAGACCCAGCCGGAGCTGGGCAGCAAGCCGTGCAGCCCAAAGGAGAACGCCAGCAGGAGCAGGACACCAAGGAAGAACTCGGGGATCGAGACCCCGATCATGGCGACCGTGGTCGCCGTGTAATCGGCCCAGGTGTTCTGGCGCAGGGCGCCGATGATGCCGGCCGGGACGGCGATGACCAGCGCCACGGCCATCGAGAGCGCGATCAGCTCCAGCGTCACCGGCAGGCGGATCAGCACATCCTGGAGGACCGGACGCCCGCTGAGAATCGAGGCGCCCCAGTCGCCCTGCGCGAGCTTGCCGAGCCAGATCACGTACTGGACCAGGATCGGCTTGTTCAGCCCGTACGCCTCACGCGCCTTGATCGCGTCCTCCTCGGTGTAGGCGTCGCCGAGGACCGACACGACGGGATCGCCGGGGACCGATCGCATCATGACGAACACCACGAGGGTGATCATGAGAACGGTCGGCACGATCTGCAGCAGCCGCCTCAGGATGTAGGTCCGCATCCGTTACTTGTCCAGCCACACCTTGTGGTAGTGCACCTCGAACTCCGCGTTGTACGTGTACCCCTTCACCCACGGCTGCGCGACCATGAAGAAGGGCGAGCCCGAGATCGTGTTCCAGTACTGGTTGTCGGCCATGTATTCAAGGAACTCCTTCGCGAGGGCCTTGCGCTTGGCGGGGTCCAGCTCCTTCGCGTACCGGGCGTAGTAGTCGTCGACCTTGAGGTCGGTGTGGCGCGGATGGCTCCACGCCGACGACTTGGTCGACACGTACGCGCTCGAGAGATACCCGTTGCTGTCGATGGTCAGCAGCGACAGCAGGTCCTCGACGTACATGTCCCACGGGCCGTCCCCGTTCGCCGCGTTCATCCAGGTGACCTTGTCCACCAGCCGGATATTCGCGGTCACCCCGATGCGGGCCAGCTGTTCCTTGATGACCGTGGCGATGATGTTGAACACACTCTTCTCGGTGTTCGTCATCAGCTCGAGGGTCAGGGGCTTCGACGGACCGTAGCCCGCCTCGGCCAGGAGTGCCTTCGCCTTGGCCTGGTCGTAGGGGCACAGGTGGTTGACGTTCACCGATTCCAGCGTGCCGGGGGGAGCCATACCCACCCAGGGCGTGGCCTGGCCCTTGAAGGCGATCTTCACGATCTCCTGCCGGTCGATGCCGTAGCAGCCGATCGCCTTGCGCACCCGGAGATCGCCGAAGATCGGGTGCGGCGCGCGGTCCGGCGACATCGGCTTGCCGTCCTTCGGGACGGTCACCTTCATCGCCGCCATCATCGGCGTCGTCTCCTTGCCCGTCATGATCTGGGCTTTCGGCTTCGTCACCTTCATCGTGTCGACGTGCTCGGGTGAGAACGAGGCGATGAAATCGACCTCACCGGCGTTGAACGCCGCCATCTCGGTGACCGGGTCCTTGATGACCCGGATCAGCACCTTGTCGAGGTAGGGGAGCCCGGGCACGAAGTACTTGTCGAAGCGCTCCATCGCGAGGTGGCTGCCCTTCGCCCACTCGACGAACTTGAACGGGCCGCATCCGATGATGGATCCCGGCTTACCCTGCTTGCGGTCGTCGACCGTGAACTTCTGGAGGGAGGCCGGCGAGAGGAGGATCAGGCCGGTCCGGTAGGCGGAGAGCATGTGCAGGAAGAAGGCGTAGGGATACTTGAGCCGGACCTGGACCGTCTGTGGATCCACGACCTCGACGCTGTGGACCGGCTCGTAGAACGCTCGCATGCCGGACTTGGTGGCCGGGTCCCTGATGCGGTCGATGTTGAACTTGACCGCGGCGGCGTCGACCGGCGTGCCGTCGTGGAAGAGGACGTTCTTTCGCAGCTTGAAGGTGTAGAGGAGGCCGTCGGACGACGTCGTCCACGATTCCGCGGCATCGCCCACGAACTTGCTGTCTGGCGTGATGTTGGTGAGGCTGCAGCCGACGTTCATGGCGACCCACATCATTTCGTAGCCGGGCGCCGTGTGGAAATCGAGGTTGGCGATCTCGTTGCCGTAGGAGACCCGCAACGTGCCGCCTCGCTTCGGAGTTTGCGCGTCGGCGGAGGGGGGCACGTCGACGGTCGAGGCGAGAATCGTGACGAACAGGCCGACGAGGATTTGCCGTGAGCGCATGGTGTCCTTCCTTCCTCATTTGAGTCTAGGACGGGTCGGGTCGGACGCGAGCTCGATAAGTGGGCGGTACTGTACCGCAGTCCTTGGCCAGGAACAATAGCCTGCTCGCCCGCTGTACCTCGTGTGGCGGGCCGATCATTGCCATGAGCCGTCATCACGGCTGCCGTCGCCGGGAGCAGCGGCTGGCGGAGGCTATCTCGCATGGGATTGCCCCTGAGGCCCTGCTCAGCACGCTCCGTGCCGAGGAGACGCCAAGAAAGAGGCTGGAAGAACAGCTCGCCGCGCTGCCGCCGTCTCGATAGATCGCGACCGCGTGGCCCGTGAGCTGCGCGCGCGCGGACAATAGGCGGAGCGTGCTCCGCCGTCACGGAGGGCAGTCACGCAAATCGTTCAAGGCCGGCCGGACTGTCGGGCCACGAGCCACCGCATGCGCGCAACCTCTGCGGTGCCCATGTTCCGGTCTTGGCATTTCCACGCCCCCACGGCTGAGAGGACGGCCCGGACGGGTGCGAGGTCGAAGTGGCTGAGAAATGAACGGACGAACAGACGTCGGAACACCCGACCGACGGCTGCCTGCACCCCTCCCCCCGGGATCTCGGCAGCCATCATCACAAGCCATGTGAGGGCCACATCGGCCTGCCCCGCCCCGCGGGCGGCATTGCTCCAGTCGATGAGCATCGGTCCCTTGGGCGAAAGGATGACGTTGAGCGGGTGCAAGTCCAAGTGGACGAGGCAGGCGCTGCCAGAGAGAAACGGATCAAGCCATTGTGGTCCTGGGATCTCGTGGAGGCGATCGTGGAGGCCGGCCAATACGGCGGCATGCCTCCAGAGCGTCCACGGCCGTCGCGAGAGGGCCTCGAGCATGGTCGGGCCATCGATGCGCTCCATGACCAGTTCCGAGCAGTCAGCGCTGATCTCCTCGACCCGCGGGACGGGATAACCGTACTGGGCAACGTAGCCCATGACTTTCGCCTCTTTTTCCATGGAGCGCCGGTTGCGCGAGCGGCGGAGGACACGACCCGGGCCGTACTCGAAGATCTCGGAGTCTCGACCCGATGCCACGAGGGGTCCGGCGGCGTGCAGCATGGCCTCACTGTATCTCATTCTCGCGAACCTTAGTGATCCCCAGGCCGCGTGCCTTGGAAGCGTGGCTAGAGGCCGCTGGACTGTCGCTCTTGACTCTATTGTGCACCCGGAAGCATTCTTCCAGGTTAGGAGGAGATCCCATGGAGCCGCGAGTCACGCCGATCGATGCCACGCTGGGAGCCGTCGTCACCGGATTCGCCCTCTCCCAGATGGACGCCTCAGCCTGGAAGACCGTAGAGCAGGCCTTCCACGACTATGCCGTCTTGGTGTTCCCCGGGCAGCACTTGACCGAAGACGAGCAGGTGGCGTTTGCCAATCGCTTCGGTGATATCGAGCTCCTGGCCCCGGACCCTGAGCAGAAGGCAGTGGCGATTAGCAACCAGAAGCCCGACGGTTCGGTCATGGACGCGCACGAGCATCGCTTCAAGTCGTTGCGCGGCAATGAAGGCTGGCACACGGATAGCTCTTACATGCCGCTTGCCGCCAAGGCGTCGGTCCTCTCGGCACAGGTGGTTCCTTCGGCCGACGGCGAAACCGAGTGGGCCGACATGCGGGCCGCCTACGATGCGCTCGACGACACGACGCGCCGGCGCCTCGCCGAGCTGTCGGCTCACCACTCTCTCTATTACTCACAGGCCAGGATTGGTCACGTGGTCCAGACGGGAACCTCCTACGGTTTTCATACGAAGGGGGCGCCGCTGCGCCCGCTCGTGAAGGTCCATCCCATCACGGGTCGCCCCGCCCTCTTCATTGGACGTCACGCCTACGGCATTCCCGGCTTCGGCGAGGCCGAATCCGAGAAGCTCCTATCCGACCTCGTGGACTTCGCCTGTCGACCTCCCCGAATCTATGCGCATCGGTGGCGTCCCGGCGACGTGGTCATCTGGGACAACCGCTGCGTGCTGCACCGGGCTCGTCCGTACGACTACCGCGAGGCTCGCGTGATGCGTCACACCCGGGTCGCGGGCGATCCGGCCACCGAGCTCGCTCCGACGCATCGCGATGACAGGGCCGGGGTGTACGAACCCTCCACCTCGAACCGATAGATACCGCACAAGGTGCCGGCATTCCATCGGGAGCGCTGAGCGAAGCCGTCACGACTTGACAAGGTCCGCAAGACGGCGACGGCGCTCGGGCTCACGATGCCGCCGCTGCTGGTCCAGCACGCAGACCGCTTAATCCGCTAGCACTCCGGGGGAAAAGCACCGCTCGGCGATGTCTCGGCGGTGTAATGTCTCGCCGCCAAGAAACGGCGGTCGCCCCCACCCACACGTGCAAGGAGGTCGCGATGCGTACCTTCGTCTCCCTGTTGGCCGCAGTTCTGCTGCTCTTCCCGGTCGCCGCTCAGGCCCAGGACAGTCGCGCGGCGCTCGAGAGCGTCGCCAAGGCGCTGGGCGCGACCAATCTGAAATCGATCGAGATTCAAGGCAGCGGCGTGACCTTCCAGGTCGGGCAGAGCGCGGCCCCGGGGATGCCGTGGCCGGGCCTAGCTCATTTCTCGGATCGCCGGATCAGCCGCCCTTGAGGCGCGGGTCGAGGAGGTCGCGGAGGGCGTCGCCGAGCATGTTGAAGCCGAACACGGCCAGCGACAGCGTGGCGGCGGGCCAGATCGCGAGCCACGGCGCCCGGTACATGTGGTCGAGCCCGGCGAGGGAGAGCATCCCGCCCCACGTCGGATAGGGCGGGGGGACGCCGAGGCCGAGGAACGAGAGGCTCGCCTCGGTCAGGATGACCGTCGAGAGGCCGGTGGTCGCGATCACGATGATGGTCGGGAGCACGTTGGGCAGGATGTGTACGATGGCAACACGGACGTACCCCGAGCCGAGGGCCCGCGTGCCCTCGATGTAGGTGTTCTCCCTGATGGACAGCACCACCCCACGGACGATGCGCGACTCGCGGATGCCCGCGGCGACGCCGAGCACGAGGGTGATGTTCAGCACGCTCGGGCCGAGCAGCGACATGATCGACATCAGGATGAGGAGCGGCGGGAAGGCCATCCACGCGTCCACTACCCGCTGGAGAATAAGATCGGCGCGGCCGCCCCCATAGCCGGACAGGATCCCGAGCGCCGTCGCGAGGAGGCTGCCGAGGGCGACCGCGCCGAAGCCGACGTAGAGAGAGATGCGGGCGCCGTACAGGATGCGCGTGAGCAAGTCCCGGCCGAGCTGATCGGTGCCGAGCCAGTGCTCCGCGCTCATGGCGATGAAGCGCTCGCGCAGGTTCGTCTGCGAGAAGCTATACGGCGCGAGGACGTCGGCCAACACGGCGGCGAGCAGCATCGCGATAACAATGACACCCCCGACGGTGCCGAGCGGCTTCCGCCGCAGCAGGCGAACCCAGACGTCCGTGTACCAGGGTTGCGCGGGGGGCAACGCATAGGCGTCGATGGCGATGGGCGGGAGGGCGGTGGGCGAGACGGCCATCTCAGGACTTCCCGTAGCGAATGCGCGGATCGAGGAAAGCGTAGGTCAGATCGATGGCGAGGTTCAAACTCACGACGAGAGCGGCGATGATGAGATTGACCGACTGCACCACCGGGTAGTCGAGGCGTGTCAGCGCCTCGAAGAAGAAGAGGCCGACCCCGGGCAGGCGGAAGATAGCCTCGATGATGACCGACCCGCCGATGTAGAGCGGCATCTGCAGACCGACCAGCGTGACCACGGGGATCATCGCGTTCTTGAGGGCGTGGCGAACGACGATGGCGCTCTCCGGCAGCCCTTTCGACCACGCCGTGCGGATGTAGTCCTGGCGCATGACCTCGAGCAGGGCCGACCGCGTGATGCGCATGATCGGCCCCGCGCGCGTGATGCCGAAGACGAATGCGGGCACGGTCATGATCTTGAGGTTCGCGAGAGGGTCCGCGGTGAACGGGACGTACGTCCATACCGGCGTCCACTTGAAGTAGATGGACGGCAGGACCACCACGAGCACGGCGAGCCCGAAATACGGCACGGACAGGGCGAGGATGGCGAGGACGCGGGCGACGTAGTCGGAGATGGTGTCCTGGCGGACGGCAGACACGATCCCGACGAACACGCCGATCACCACGGACACGAGGATCGTGAGCGCGGCCAGCTCGAGGGTCACCGGGAAGCGTCCGACGAACTCGTCGAGGATGGGCTGGCGCGTCCAGTACGAGTTGCCGAAGTCGCCGCGGAGGAGGATCCCGCCGATCCACTCCACGTACTGGAGGTAGGCCGGCCGGTCGAGCCCCAGCTCCTGGCGGAGGGCCTCGATCGTCGGCGCATAGGCGTGACCCTCGACCATGCGGATCGCCACGTCGCCGGGCATCAGGCGCATCATCGAGAAGACGATGACGCTGACGAGGGCGAGCGTCGGAATCGCGAGGGCGAGCCGGCGGAGGATGTAGGGTCTCATCTCGCGGCCGCGCGGCCCCGCCTACCGCTCGAGCCAGGTGAACATGAGCCGGTAGCCGAGCGAGAAGCCGTCGTGGTGCTTGAAGCCCTTCACCTGCGGCGCGTGGGTGATGTACTGCGGCGGGTTCGGGAGGTAGACATAGTACGCCTTGTCGGCGAGGTAGCGCTGGATGTCGTGCACGATGGCCAGGCGCTTCTTGGCGTCCAGCTCCCGCCGTTGCGCCACCAGCATCTTGTTCAGCTCGGCATCGGCGACGTGGCTCCGGTTGTGGGGCTGCTCGGGGTAGAAGGCGCTGTAGAGCCAGTCGTCGATCTCGTAACCGGGGGCCTGGGGGCCCATCGCCATCTTCTCGAACTTGCCGAGATAGGTCGTGGAGATGTACTTGCCGTACTCCTCGGGCTTGAACTCTACCTTGACACCGATCTTCGCAAGGTCGTCGGCGGCGAGGTCGAAGTACGTTCGCCAGGGCGGGGCGTATCCCGGCCAGTGGAACATGGGCGTGGTGAAGCCCTTCGGGAAGCCCGCCTCCGCGAGGAGACGCTTGGCCTCCACGGGGTCGTAGCCCACGAGGTACTTCGCCTTCGCCGGATCCATCTTCGACGCGGGAAGCTGCCAGTCCGCCAGCGCGCAGGGCACCGGGCCGGAATCGATGCAGCCCTCGCCAAAATGGAGCGAGTCATTCCACGACTTCCGGTCGATCGCGAGGGAGATGGCCCGCCGCACGCGCACGTCGTTGAACGGCGGCTGGTCCGTCCGGAAGTAGAGGATCCCGCTGCCGAGGATCATCGTGGGCGTCTGGACCATCTCCGGGTTCGTCTGCTTGAGGGCCTTGCCTTCCTCCGGCACCAGGAAGCCCCACATGTGCCCCAAGTCCACTTTACCCGCCCGAAGCATCGACAGGCGGGCTGAGGATTCGGGGGTGATCTCGATCACGACCCCGTCCAGGTACGGCAGTCCCTTGAGGTAATAGTCAGGGTTCCGCTCGAAGGCGATCTGCACGCCCTTCTGATAGGACTTCACCATGAAGGGGCCCGTGCCTATCATCGCCTCCGGCCGGTTGAAGTCCTTGAACTTCTCCTCGACCTCGCGGGGCAGGATGGCCACGAAGTTCGAGGCGGCCAGGTGGTTCAGGAACGGCGCCGACGGCTCCTTCAACGTGACGCGCAGGGTGTGGCGGTCGACGACATCGATTGACTGGACCACGTCGAAGCGGGCCCGGAAGCCCGACTTGGCCATGAACCGCTCGATCGAATACTTCGCGTCATCGGCGGTGACTTCGCGCCCGTTCACCGGCGGCTTATTGTGGAACTTGACGCCCTTCCGGAGCGTGAACTCGATGACGGTGGGACTCTTGTACTCCCACTTCTCGGCGAGGTCGGGGACGATCGCGAAGTCGGCTGGATGCTTCTGCTCGGGACCGTGCGGGTAGCGAACGAGTTGGCTGTAGACCATGCCGGACCACGAATGCGTCAGGAAACTGATGCTGAGGTGCGGGTCGAGGTTCGGCGCCTCCCGGTCGGCGATCCGGACGATCCCCCCTCGCTTGGGCGTCTGGGCGAGGGCAGGCGGCGCCGTGAGCAAAGCGCTGACGAGCGCGGCGCAGACGGTGAGCGCCAGACGTCGAGCCATGACCGATCCTCCTCTCCTCGTGAGAGGTTCCTGTTCACGCTAACCGAGAAGGAGCGCAACGGGCCCGAAAGGTTGCCCCATTATGCTCAGTCCGGGGGCCTTGTCAATGGAGGGCGAGCGCGGGCGGCCCGCACCGCTGGAGCCGCCCGGGGCCCCGTGATGCCTCAGAAACAGGTGTTCATCGTTGTCCGTCACCGAGAAGCGAAAAGGTAACAATCACATCAATACGCACCCCGCCGTCGCCATGTGCGAGACGGGCCCGTTCAGGCGCTCGGCCGCGACGGCGGCCCAAAGCGTCAGGACCGGCGCGCGGTTGAGCCTGATCCTGCGCGAGGCGCCTACCATCTATCCGCCGGTACGGGGTGCTGCGCTCGCGCCGACGCCCGGAACACGCGCTGGGCGTTGCCGCCGAGGATCTTCGACGTCTCTTCGCGGCGGTAGCCGTGGTCGACCAGGGCCGCAGCGAGCGATGGCCAGCGTTCGTGGCTGGTGAAGATCCCTGCGCTGGGCCCGATCCCATCTATGTCCGACGGGCAGGTCGCCTTCACGGTGCGATGGTAAAGGGAATTGCGCTCGCCGGGATCCTTAGCGCCTCGAGGGCCGCGTGACCCTCGCTACGACAGGAGAGCGCTCACCGCGAGGCGCACGGCCGGCAGCGCGAGCGGCGAGACGGCGGCCGCCGGATCCAGCCGCTCGACCGTCCGGTAGCGCCAGCCGTAGGGCGCCGCCGGGTCGGGCCCGGGGTCGCGGTACACCTCGAGCGCCCGATCGACGAGGTTGACGATCCAGTAGTTGCGGACGTCGCCGCGCGCGTAGAGGCTGCTGTGGCAGCCGCTCCTGGGGCGGCTGGCAGCGGCTCCTGAGGCGGCCGGTGTCCGAGTCTGGCAGATTACGTCACGGGACTGGAGCCCACGGGCGGGGCGATCGCTGCCGGACGGAGCTAACTAATGTTGGCTCCCAGAAAGCGTGCGCGCGCCTGTGGTAGACTCCCGGCGATGTGCCGTCGGTGGGGTGGTCGAGGTGCGGGATCGTCAGACCGTCTGCTTCCTTTCAACCTCTCGGTGATGGCGAACCTGAGACCGGGAGATCCGGGCCCTTCTCGAAGCGGCCCTGCATAGTTTGGAGGAGAATTCCCAGTGACGCCAGGCCGGTTGCCCCACCCCCCACTCGCCACGGACTTCGCTGGTGCGCGGCGGATGGACGCGGTGATCGATCGTCGCACGATCATCACCAGCCTCACCGTCGGTGCTCTCTTGGCGGCGCGCTCGGCAGACGCGCAGAAGGCCGGTGGTATGCGCCGAATCGGGTGGCTATCGCCCGCCTCGGATCTCGATGGTCGCCCAAACCTTGAGGCCCTTCGGGCCGGGTTACGCGAACTTGGTTACGTGGAAGGCCAATCCATCACCATCGAAACCCGCTGGGCTGATGGGCACGGCGAGCGGCTCCAGCAGCTCGCCGCTGATCTGGTTCGTCTTCGGGTGGAGGTGCTCTGCACCGCGGGAACGCCAGCTACCGACGCGGCCAAACACGCCACGCCCACGATCCCGATCGTGTTTGCGAATGTCGCATTTCCCGATCAAACGCACTTGATCACGAGCTATTCGCGCCCCGGGGGCAACGTCACGGGGGTCGCATTCATTGGGCCTGAATACGGGAAGCGGTTGGAACTGCTCAAAGAGGCCTATCCCAAGCTCGTTCGTGTCGCGCTGATCTACAACCCGGACAATCCCGCGAGCGTCTTGGCCCTCCAGGAGACGCAGCGGTGGGCAACCGACATGAAGATCAAGGTCGAGCCCCACAAGTTCCGGGGTCCGCAAGATGTCGACAACGCATTCGGGGCTATCGTTCGAAAGCGGCCCGATGCGCTGATGACGACGGCCGATCCGCTCATCGCTTCCTATCGCAGTCGCATCGTCGACTTCGCCGCGACACACCGCCTGCCCTCGATGTATCCGGGTAGGGAGTTCGTGGACGCGGGGGGCCTTATGTTCTATGGCGGCAGCATCCCTGAGATGTACCGGCGCGCCGCCGCGTTCGTGGACAGAATCCTCAAGGGCGCCAAGCCGACGGACCTGCCCGTCGAGCAGCCGATCAAGTTCGACATGGTAATCAGCCTGAAAGCGGCGAAGTCACTCGGATTGATCATCCCCCAGTCGATCCTGTTGCGGGCAGATGAGGTCATCCAATGAGCGCCCGTAGCCGGGAGGATCAAGCACGGTGAGAAGCAGGGTGCTCGCATCAGCGAAAATTCTCGAACGCCCGGATCTGCTGCTGCAGATCCTGCTGCGTGGCCTGGGCGGACAGCGTCACCGTCGACCCCGCTGAGCTCCGTTTGACCGCGCGACGGGCAAGCGGTTCTTGACGACCTCCTTTCCCGGGTGGAGTATCGCCACACGAGTTGGAGCCGGGCGCATCGGCTTCCGTCGCTCAGTGGTGACCCAGTCCCCTTGGCGACAGCCTGTCGGATACCGGCAAGCGCCCTCGCTTTTCGCCAATGGCTTCCAGGACACGCACAACCTGTTTGGCCCCGGCTTCCAGTTCGGCATCAACTATGCCTTCGTCGGCACGCGGGCGTTCAGTCCTGGCCAGGCCGATCTCACTGATCAGGTGAACGCGTTCCTCGCCCGGCTGGGGGAAGCG
>WNGA01031070.1_pt1 | contig 16402 bp, 7 predicted proteins | sample 5400061 | NCBI WGS metagenome assembly WNGA01 (sample SAMN13153366, study PRJNA577476) | soil metagenome | isolation source: 100 cm soil or saprolite under grassland replicate 2 | place: USA:California | collected 2016-06-15 | reverse complement strand
ACGTCGTGAAGCCGGTGCAGTACGGCCTGTTCGCGTCCGACCGGCTCGACCTCGGTGACGTCGTGCTCGAGCTGGGCGCGCGCTGGGACTACTACAACAGCCACGCGCTCTTCTCGAACACGCCACTCTTCATTTCGTCCGCGGGTCCGGCGCTCTGGAATCCGATCAGCGCGACCGACGATACCGCGTACGCGAATTCCGTCGCCCGTACGTTCACACCAGCCGTCGGGCATCACACGATTTCGCCGCGGCTGCGCGTCTCGTTCCCGATCACCGAGCACACGGGCTTCCGCCTGTCGTACTCGCATCAGGTGCAGTCGCCGGAGTTCACGACGTTGATGAGCGGCATTAACAACGACATCTCGTTCACGAACACGAACGACGTCGTCGGCCGGGACCTCGACTTCGGGAAGTCGATCCTGTTCGAGTTCGGTGTGCGGCATGCGTTCAGCCAGGACCTGGTGCTCGACGTGTCGGCCTACAACAAGGACAAGGTGTCCGACTTTGCGGCCCGCGTCCTGACGTTCCCCGATCCGAAGGACTCGACCGTCCTGACGGGCATCAACGTGCTCACGAACCGGGACTTCGGCAACGCGCGCGGCGTCGATACGAAGCTCGATTGGCGGATCGGCACCAACCTCAGCACCTCGGTGGCCTACACCTTCCAGGTGTCCAAGAACACCGGGTCCGACCCGTTCTCGTACCTGAACACGTTCGCCCGGCAGGTGTCAGGCCTGGGCGACCGCACCCCGCCGCCGGAAGCCGCGCAGCGGACCAACGACGACCGGACGCATAACCTGGCGGGCTCCGTCGCGCTGCAGCTGCCGCCGGATTACCGCAAGGGCACGACGATCGGCGCGATCCTGCGGGATGTCGGCATCTTCGCGACATTCCGGGTGCAGAGCGGCTTGCCCTACACGCGGCTGGAAAACAATGGTGATGGGCAGACCGCTCCGCGGCTGAGTTTCGGTCTGGGTGGCCGCACGGCCACCGGCACGACGCTCAACGCTTTCGAGATGCCGTGGACCAAGAACGTGGATCTGCGGCTGAACAAGGGCGTGCGCTTCGGCCGACTGGACGCCACGCTGTACGCCGATGTCCGCAACCTGCTCAACTTCCGCAACGTCGTCGGCCTGTTCGCTGAAACGGGTGACGTTCGCAATGACAAGAACCGCATCGCCATCATCGGCGACCCGACGTTGGCGACGGGATCGGCTGAATACGCCGCGTTGTGGGACGAAGCCAGCAATGCCGGCGCCTTCAACTCTGCCGACAAGTCGGTCGATGTCAGCAGCTGCGCAGCCTGGGGCAGCCAAGTCAACTGTGTGTCGTTGCGGCGCGTAGAAGCCCGCTTCGGCAACGGCGACGGGATCTACACCCTGGACGAGCAGGAACGGGCGTTTAATACCGCGTATGACGCTTTTAACGGGTCGTGGCGGTTCTACGCGGCGGCCCGGCAAGTCCGGTTGGGAGTCGAACTGAAATTCTAGCGGGTTCGGGCGGTGCCGGGATGTTCGTTGCCGGTGCCGCCCGCCTGGTCTCTGAACTTTGAGGGGTGATCATGCATTCAACTGTGTGGAATCGCTTCGTGCGCATGGGCGTGCTGGTGTCGCTCGCGGCCTTCGGACTGGCATCCGTTGCCGTCGCCAAGCCGGCGCCGAGGCCGGGTCGGCGCGCGCTCAACTTGTTCGCGACGTCCGGCCTGCTGCTCGAAGCGAACCGCATTCAATGCGGTCTCGATAACACTGGGCAGGTCTGCGTAGCGTTCTCCGGCTCGCCGGTCGGTGGCGGCGGCTTCTGGCCGAAGGGCACGCCGGACCAATACATCTTCAACTCCGGTCTGCAGCTGGCCGGCATCGTCGACCCGCAATCGTTTATACGAATCGATACTTTGCCCGGGCCGGTCTACGACACCGTTCGTTTCACTTGGGCCGGTGACACCGCGGGTGCGTTCTTCTTCGATCCCCGCGGCGATCAGCAAAATGGCGATCCGTTGGGGCAGATCTACAACTCGCTTGACCCGACGGACTTGGCCAGCTGGCCCACCAGCGCCATCGTCCGCGATGCGAACGTCTACAACGACGTGCTCCTGAGTCAAAAGAAGATATCGGACGGGGACTCGTGGGTGCGCTATTGGGAGGGCAATCCGGTTCGCCTCGGCGGCCGCGAGCACCCGGTGGGGATCATGGTCGAGCAGCGCTCGATGGCGTGGAACTTTCCGGTCGGCAACGAAGACATTCTGTACTTCGTGTTCACGTTCTACAATGTGACGGCGCGCAGCGCCGCGGCGTACTCGGGACTCGACCCCGCTATCCAGACTGAGGTGGCCGGGGTCGGGGCGCAGTTCCAGGACCTGAACGAGACGAAATTCGCCATTAGCATCCCCGATGGCGGATACACCATCAAGAATCTGTACGCGGCCTTTGCCATGGACGCCGACGTGGCGGTCTTCTCGCAGAACTACGCGACGGCGTTCCTGCCATTCAACATCGGGGGCGAATACTCCGGAAGGTTCCTGCCCGAGGTGGGCTGGCGGTTCCCCAGCGACATCTTCGGCGATCCGTTCTTCGCAGGTCCGGGATTCATCGGAGTGAAGTACCTCAAGTCTCCCGAATCGTCACCCGGCGTCCAGGTCGGACTGACGATGTTCTCGAACACGACGAACCCGAACGACGCGATTTTCGATGACGCCGTCGGCGACCATCTGCTGTACCGACGCCTGTCGGGGTTCCTCGGCACCGGCGACCAGCCGTGCAACCCGTTCACTGACCCAGCGATCGCCCGGCTGCGGCGGCTGTGCTACCTCGCCCAGGTGGAGGCGGACGCCCGGTTCTATCAGGCGTCGGGTCCATTCGACCTCGGGCCGGGGCAGTCGCAGACGATCGTGGTGGCGTACATCCAGGCCGCCCCGGTCAAGACCGCCGGCGTGACGCAAGGCACCACGTTGCCGCCCGGCATCCCGTTCACGGGTGACTCGATCGCCGCGAACCCGAGCAGGGTGCGACTCATCGACCGGGTCGCGGGCTGGGTGTCGCAGAACGACGCGAACGGCAACGGCGTCATCGAGCAGAACGAAGTCGTGACGACACCCCGCTCGCTGCTCAACAAGGCGCTGGTCGCGCAGGCGGTGTTCGACGCCAAATTCCTGCTGCCCAACGCGCCGTCGGCGCCGCAGTTCTTCCTGGTGCCGGGCGACAACTCGGCGACGGTCGTGTGGCAGCGGAGCGCGACGGAGACCGACGGTGACCTCTACTTCAGCATCGCGAGCCGGCCGTACAACGTCGACTCGGTCGGCGACAGCACGCGCAACGCCCTCTACGACCCGAACTTCCGTCAGTTCGACGTCGAGGGCTACCGCATTTACCGCGGCCGCACCTCGAGCGAGCTGCAGTTGCTCGCGCAGTTCGACTACTCGGGGACACAGATCATCGACTACACCGGCGGAGTCGCGTACGGCGACCTGACCGGGGACGGCCATGTGCAGTGCGCCCCCGAGCTCGGGTTGCAGGCCGACTGCCCCGTCGTGTTCGACACGTCTTGGGTAAAGACCAAGGGTTACCCGACCGAGCTCGCCGGGCAGGTCATCCAGGTTAAGGCGGGCGAACGGGTTCAGCTGGCCAATGGCGACGTGCTGAACCTCACGGCGGATACCGCTATTGTCGGCGGTGCGCGTGGCTTCCCGCCGCTGACGAACACCGGCGTGGCGTTCGCGTATAACGATAACAACGTCCGCAACGGCTTTACGTATCACTACGCCGTCACGGCATTCGACGTGAACTCGGTGAAGTCCGGTCCCAGCTCGCTCGAATCGACGCGGATCACCAAGACGGTGACGCCGCGGGCGCCGTCCGGCCAGGAAGTCGCCGGCACGCTGGCGCCGCAGGAGCTGCTCGCGGCGAACGGCTCGGTGCTCAACGCAGCGGCCCCGCTGCCGACGCTCGATGCGACGACGGGTCAGTTCTCCGGCCCGATGCCCCCGACCGACGGCATTCAGGTGGGCCTGGCGGCGTTCCTGCCGCAGTTGCTCGGCAACGGCAGCCTCACGGTCAAGATCGACTCCATCACCGTCGGCATGCAGGAGCTGGACGTGCTGCCGGGGTCGGCGCGCGACGCCGTCTACTATTTGACGGGCCAGGGCGCGGGGGCACCGGTACATTTCGTTCTGCCGATGCAGCCCGCCAGCGGTTTCGACGGATCGACCGCAGATACATCGGCCAGTGCCGCCTTTGAGGCAACGGCCATCGACTCCGCGAAATCATCCCGCTTCGGCGGCAACCGGACGTTCTCGCTGTTCGGGCAGACCACGCTCGCGCTTCCGGGAACGTTCCGGCTGACGAACTGGGGCCGCGCCGATGCGAATGGCATCCCTGAGAACTCGGCGCGCAATGGTCCGCGCTGGTGGGCGGGAGCGGCCAACGAAAACACGGTCGATCCCGTCGGCGGTAATTGCACGCCCGCGAGTGGCGGGTGCGCCAGTACGGTGAAGGTGCCCGATCTTACCAAGACGGCCGGGCAGATCGCCGGTGTGACGATTGCGGGCGTGCATTCGTACCTGCAAACACCCAACTCTCCGGGCCGGATCCTCGAAGGGGCAACAGCCACCGTGGCTCGCGCCGCCGACTTCCACGTCGTGTGGGGGGCCGCCGGGGCGATCGACACCGTGTGGGACGACACGCACGGTGTGCCGGTGCCGTTCAGCGCCAAGGTGGGACCGAGCTGGGGCATTCTGGACACAGCGTCGTTTGCCAATACGCCGCAGGCGTCGACTCGTGACGCCAAGAATGGCCTGCTCACCTGGTCGGACATCTTCTGCGTGGCTCCGATGCCGCGCTACACGACGCAGTGCGGCGGCATTGCCGACTCGCTCGGTGCCGTGCTGCAGAACACGGCGTCGTTGGACCCGATCGCGATCCGCGACACGTTGGCCAGCTACGCCGGGACCGCTGCGGCCGGGTACACGACCACCGGCGACGGTTTCATCTTCTATCTGAACGGCCACTTCTTCCTGATGCAGATGGCCACGCTGCCCACGGCCGGAACCGTGTGGCACGCCCGCTTCTATTCGGGTGTGATCACGGGTACGTCAGGCTCTTACGCCTTCGCAGGGGAAGTGCGGCCGCCCAACGTGCCGGGCCTGCGCGTGCGGGTGGTGTACACGGGCTCGACGTTCAATCCGGCCACGTGGAACCTGCGGAACCGCAACAACCAGTTCGTAGCCTCCGGCGTGTACTTCTATCACGTCGAGGCGCCGGACGGCCAGACAAAAATCGGCCGGTTCACCGTCGTCAACTTCGCGCCATGAGGAGATACAACATGACCAATCATTTGTGGCGTGCCTGCGGCGCGATGATGCTCGCGGCGGTGCTGGTCGCTCCGGCAGCCGCACAGCAGGGCACACAGGATAACACGGCCTACGGCGGCGCCTCCGGGGAGTTCCTGCTCCTCGGGGCGGGCGCCCGCGGCACGGCGCTGGGCGGCGCGTACGCGGCGCTCTCCACCGACATCACCGCGATGTACTACAATCCCGCCGGGCTGGCGCAGCTCGCCCGTCCCGGCGTGATGCTGTCGACGAGTCAGTACATCGCGGATACCAAGTACGCGTGGGCCGGCATCGCCTTCCCGCTGGCGGGCGGCGTCCGCTCCGTGGGCCTCAGCCTCGGCTCCTTCGGGTTCAGCGACCAGCCGATTTACACTCTCACCGATCCCGATGGGAATGGCCGCACGTACTCGGTGCGCCAGACCTTCATCTCGGGAACGCTCGCGCAGAACTTCTCCGATCGCTTCTCCGCGGGCGTCACGCTCAAGTTCATCAACGATCGGCTCGGCACCGCCAAGGCCAACGGCGTGGCCGTCGATTTCGGTACGAACTTCCACGCCTCGGTGGGCGCGCGGCCGATTCGCGCGTCGTTCGTGATCCAGAACCTCGGCACGAACCTGCAGCACAGCGGCGAAGATCTCATCGTCGGTGTCACGCGGCAGCCGCCGCTCGGCACCGTCGATGTGCCGCAGGAGCCGCAGTCGGCGGCGCTGTCGACGAGCTCCTGGACCCTGCCCGTGCTGTTCCGGGTGGGCGTGGCCCTCGATCTCGTGGCGCAGGGCTCCAACCACCTGACCGTGTTGTCGGAATTCACGCAGCCCAACAACACGAAGCCCGGCGCCGGCGCCGGCTTCGAGTGGGCGATGCAGAACATCGGGCAGCGCGGCTTCTCGGTCGCGGCCCGGGGCAGCTATACGATTCAGCCCGATAACCAGGTGAACGACCTGGTCATCGGGATACCGACCAAGGAGAGCAGCGGCACGTTCACCGCGGACGGGCTGTCGCTGGGCGGCGGGCTCGAATACGCGCGCGGCCAGACACGCCTGGGCTTCGATTACGCGTGGAAGAGCCTCGGCACACTCGGCTCCGTGAACTTCCTCAGCTTCAGCATCGGCTGGTAGGAGCGAGGGGGGGGAGGGGAGCCGTATCGGCGTTGAGACGTAGATGAAGCTGGGAAAAATGCTTCTGGTGGCGACAGCGCTGGCGGTGCATTGGGCCGCCGGCGCTGCGGCCCAGAGTCTCGAGATCGGGCTGACGCGCTTTTACCGGAGCGCGGGAGGCCAGACGGTCGTGGACGGGTTTGCCCGGATTCCGTTTACGGCGCTGGATACCCTCACGCGCGGCCCGAACGGCGTGGCGGCGTATCGCGTCGCGATCTCGGTGCGCGACAGCGCGAATCTGCAGCTGGTCGAGCAGTCGTGGACCCGGAGTCTTCCGGCCCGGATGCTCGCCACCGCACGGGGATCGGCGCTGGAGCACTTCATGTTCGCGGCGAGTCCCGGGACGTATACGGTCGAAGTCACCGTGCACGATTCGGCCTCGGGGCGGGTGACGCGGGAGCAAGTCCCGCTCACCGCGTTCGCGGTTAGACCGGCGGCGTCCGATCTGCTGCTCGCCACGGCAATGCGGGCGGCGGTGAGTGGCGACACGACGCTGGCCGCGGGAGAGCTGCGCAAAGGGAGCGCCATCGTGCAAGCGGCGGTGCGACCTCTGCTCACGCCGCAGCAGGCGCAGCTCGGCTACTACCTCGAATGGTACGGGGGGGGCCGAGTAGGACAGGCGGCGGAGACGGCAGCCGTGAGTGTGCGCATTCTGCGGGCGGACGGAACGCCCGTCGTGGCGACGCCCGCGCAGCAGGTGCCGTTCGGTCTGGGTGGCGGCGTCACCCGCGCGATGATCGATCTGGCGGGACTGCCGGCGGGCGAGTACGGGTTCGAGGTGGTGGTGCAGGGCAGGGATACGACGGCCGCGCGGCGCGCGCCGTTCCGCATGGGCGGGCTCGAGTCGGTCGCGCTGGCGGAGCCTCCCCCGCCGCCCGACGTGTTCGAAGGCAAGAGCGAGGCGACGCTCGATACGCTGTACGCGCCGCTGATTTATTTGATGACGTCGGACGAGACGGGGATCTACAGCTCGCTGACGCTCGAAGGGAAGCGCGCGTTTCTGCGGCGCTTCTGGACGAAGCGGGACCCCTCCCCGGGGACGCCGGCCAACGAGCTGCTGGCCGCGTTCTACGGCCGGATCGGCGAAGCGAACCGCCGCTACCGCGAGGGGGGCTCCGCCGAGATCCCGGGGTGGCGGACGGATCGGGGACGGATTTTCATCAAGTATGGGCCGCCGCAGGAAGTCATGCAGCGGCCGCAGGCGGGCAACACGTTGCCGTACGAAGTCTGGAAGTATTCGCAGGGACGGTTGCTCAAGTACGTGTTCATGGACTTGACGCAGTTCGGAAACTATGCGCTGATATGGACGGATGACCGTCGCGAGCCCAGCCGACCGAATTGGCAATCGCTGCTGGGCCCGGAAGGCGTGCAGGACGTCGCGCGCTTCTAATTCACATGAGTAATCACTCAGAGAGGTTCGCATGAATCGTCGTCTCTTCGGAGCCCTCGGCGTCCTGGCCGTCGCGGCACTTTCCGTCGGAAGTTGCAAGAACGATCCGCTCTCCGACTCGGACGGCAAACCGTCGATGGTGGTCACTGATTTCTCGTATCTACAGATGTCGATCGGTGGTACCGCGACCGTCACGGCATCGGTGCTCGATGCGCGCACGACGCCGCTCGAGATCCCGGTGACGTTCATCGCGTGCACCGCCGACGTCACGGTGGCGCCAGACACGAGCTACCATCCCATCCCCGCGACCTCGTCGCGCGCGATCGTCCACGCGGTCACGGCGAATCCGTCCTGCGTGGTAGCCTCGGCAAGCGGTGTCTCGGACACGATTGCCGTGGCGGTGCTACCGCAGGGCTTCAGCGGGGCCTTCTCGAGCGCGACGCCCAAAGGCGGCGACACGCTCACGATCAATTCGACGACGCTTCTGAATTTCGACACGTCTGCGATCGCGATCACGTTTGCGGGCGCTGGGAGCGCAAGCGCCGGCATAATCGTCTCGAAGACGCCGACGGTAGTTAAGGTGCTGGTGCCCTTCGGCGCGGCCGGTCCGCTGACGATTGCCGGCATCAACGTCACCTATGTGCCCGGCCTGGTCGTGACGTTACCCGCGACCAACACCGTCACGCAGACGGGTGACTTTTGGGCCCCCGGCGATACGGGGTATGCGTCAGCACCGGAGATTCCTCTTCCGACCGCGACCGGCAAAAGCACGAGTCTTGTGACCCTGCTGCCGGCGATTTCGAATGACGCAAACTGCGGTGAGGGTACGGGCGGCGGCGCCACCGGGAAATGCACGATCTTCAAGTACACGGCCAACGGGACGGACTCGCTGACATTCTCCGTGAACTGGAGCCCCGCGACGAACACGACGACGGGCGCGTCGGATATCGACATTTACAGCTGCGGGAGTGCCGGGGTCTCCGCGTGCTTCGAGGGCGGCCCCGCCGGCGCGGCCGGTGCAACAGGGAAAACGCCTGAAGCGTTCACCATCAAGCCGACCGCCGGCGTGCACTATTTCGTCATCGAGCAGTACAGCACGGGCGAGGACCCGAACGTCATTGTGACGATCACCAAGCAGAACTGATCGGTCGCTCGCGCGAAACCTTACACGAGGCTCCGGGACTTCAGTCCCGGGGCCTCGTCGTTTTGGGGAGTGGAAGCGGACAGTGCGGCGAGCACCACCGCCGCCCACACCGCCGCCCCCAGCGCCACGTGCGCCGCCTGCAGCCCGTGCGGCAGCCCCAGCAGCACCGTCGCCGCACCGACACCGATCTGCAGCACGACCAGCCCCAGCACGACCTTTGGCCCGCGCTGCGGCGCACGCACCGCCCAGATCGCGACCAGGGTCGCGAGCGAGTAGGCGAGCAGCCGGTGGATCCACTGGATCACGGCAAGTGGCCCGGCGGTGATCCATATCTGGCCACTGCAGAGAGGAAACCCGCCACACGCGCCGGCAGCGCCGAGATTCGCCGTGAGCGCACCGAACAGCACGGTGACAAAGGCAAGCAGAGCCACAACGGCCGTCCCCCCTCGCCACGAAGTGGAGAGGGGGTCAGGGGGTGAGGACAGGACGAGCAATGTCGCGAGCAGCAGCATCGCCGTGCCGAGATGCAACACGACGCTCCAAGGAGGCAGCTCGAGCTTCACCGTGATGGCGCCGAGCCCTACTTGCAGCACGAGCAGGCCAACCGCGACCATCGATCGCCGCCAGTCCACCACCGCAAATGCGAGCACCAATATCGACACCAGCGCCGCCACCAACCGATGGCTCCATTCGATGACCGTGCCGATGTCGCCCGTCGGGGGAAAGAGATGGCCGTTGCACAGCGGCCAGTGATCGCCGCAGCCCAATCCGGACCCGGTGATGCGCACGATGGCGCCGAGAACGATGAGGAGGTAGGTACACAGCGCGGCGGCCCAGGCGAGCGTTCTGAAGCGCGTCATAGGGCGCGAAATCTAATCGCTGACGGATTAGGGTTGGGGAGGGATGTAGCCCGTCTCGATAATGATTAAGACCCGAGCTGAGAGCCCGGGCTCGGCGTGTGTGCGCAAACCCGGGCTAAGAGCCCGGGCTCGGCATTGTGTGCGCAAACCCGGGCTGAGAGCCCGGGCTCGGCGTGTGTGCGCAAACCCGGGCTGAGAGCCCGGGCTCGGCGTGTGTGCGCCCTATAAGGGCGCACTTTGAAGCCGAGCGCGCCCTCTCAGGGCGCGTCCACAATCGATACGCCGTGCGGCGAATTGGTTGGCGTGATCCTCGAGCGCCATGCACTGTCCCGAGATGCCGGTGCGGCTCTATGGCTTGCTGACGTGGACGACATTGCGAAGACTGCCGCTCATCCACCCGCAGTTGGCGGCCTTTCTCCGTCGCGCGCTTCCGATAATTGCTGGACGCCGTGCGACTCGAGTTGTGGAGATCGGGATTGTGAGCAACCACGTTCATCTGATCATTGAGCTTTCCCCGCGTCCGGATCTCCCCCGCCTCGTCCAAGGATTGAAGGGCGCGAGCGCCCGCATCGCCAACCGGGACGGCTACATGCCACGGGCGCGGCTCCAGTGGGCAACGGGTTATGACTTTCGATCCCTCGGGGTTCGCGACCTGCAGCGCGCGATTACGTATGTCCGGAATCAGTCGCGTCGCCATCCGGAACTCGCAATCGAAGATTGTGTGCGCCCTGTAAGGGCGCACTCAGAGCCCAGCGCGCCCTCTCAGGGCGCGTAAACAACGGAGCTGTGGGGCCGAGCGCGCCCTCTCAGGGCGCGGCATATATTGCGTGACCCATGTCCGCACCCTTGATGCCGGCCGACCGCTGGGGCGAGCGCCTCACCCGCCGGCTCGGCCTGTGGAGCCTGCTCGCCTGGGTGGTGGGTGCCGCGGTCGTGTTGTGCGGCGCGCTCACCTACTCGGAGCTGGCCGCCGCCTTTCCCCGCTCCGGTGGCGTCTACGTCTTCGTGCGCGAATCGTTCGGCCCGCTGCCGGCGTTTCTCTTCACCTGGGCGGAGCTGCTCGTGATTCGCCCCGGCGCCTATGGCGCGATCGGCATCACGGCGTCCGCCTATACGCTGCGCACGCTGGGTTACGATCCCGCGGCGGTGCTGGCGCACGCCGGCCCGCTGACCATCAGCGCCGAGCAGGTGCTCGGCGCCGTCTACATCGTGCTCGTGGGGATCGTCAACTACTTCGGCATTCATCGCGGCGCGGTGCTGCAAAACCTGAGCACGCTGCTCAAGGCCGGCGCGCTGGCCGTGTTGATTCTTGCCGGCCTGCTGCTGGGCGGTGCGACCGCGGCGACGGTGCCGGACATGCTGGCGCAACGCGCGCACGTGGGACTGTCGCCGTTCCTGCTGGCCATGGTGGCGATCCTGTGGGCCTACGACGGCTGGGCCGACCTCGCGTTTGTCGGCGGGGAAGTGCAGCGGCCGCAGCAGACGCTGCCGCGCGCGCTGCTGATCGGCACCGCGAGCGTCGTGGTGCTGTACCTCGGCGCCAATCTCGTGTACCTGCATCTCATTCCGATGCAGGGCATGAAGCAGGCCGAGCTCGTGGCGGCGGATGTCGCGCGCCTCCTGGTCGGCCCGGCGGGAGTCGTCGCGATTTCCGCGGTGATCGCCGTCAGCACGTTCGGGACGTTGCGTCTTCGTGTTGCGCCGCACACGGCCGCAGCTCGAGCGGCCGTACCTGACGTGGGGCTATCCGTTCGTGCCGCTCGTGTTTCTGGTGGCGGCGCTGTTCGTGTTGGGGAACTACCTGGTCTCGGAAACGCTGAAGTTCGCGGTCGACATCGGCATCATCGCGACCGGTGTGCCGGTGTACCTCGCCATCCGCCGCTACCAGCGCCGCGCGCCGCCATCCGCGATTTCAGTCCGCTAAAACCAGTAGGGGTGCAGCGTGCTGCGCCCCTACGATCCTTTCCAGCGCATCGGCCGTCAGGCCGTCCCACCGTGCTACCAGTTAAACATGTACCGCAAACTCAGCTGCACCCGCCAAACGTCCGTGGCAGTGGCGAGTTTCTGGTAGGTCCTAGAGATCAGAACTGCGTTGGGTGCCGTACCTAGCGTGGCCAACGTATATCGGGACGCGCCTGTAGCATCGACCCCGGCAGCCGTCAACGGACGGCTCGTGACGATGGTTTGCGCGACACCCCAATCCTTGTTCAGTAGGTTCGTCACGTTCAAGACATCGAGCCGGGCCTGGAGGCTATTGGGACGGCCTGCGAGCGTCCGCCCGACATCCTGCGAGATCGACAGGTCCGCGCGGTATACCCACGGCCGGCGCGCGGCATTGCGGCCCGCGTATTCGCCGCGATGCGTGCTGAGGTAGGGATCTTGATTGATGTAGGCTTCCCAGGCCGCCGTTTGCTGTGCGGGCGAGAAAACCTGTGTGTCGGCCTTCGAAGGTGATATCACGGTCAGCGTCGCGAAATTCATTTCGCCCTGGTTGCGCGGGACATAAATCAGATCGTTGCCCGACGCGCCGTCGCCATTCATGTCATTGGAGAAGACATAACTGTCGGTGCCGGCGCTATGACCATCAAAGTACACGCTGATACTCGTTGGTCCCGCAGCCTTGAGAAATGTGTGCGTGTACGACACGGCCGCGAAGAACCGCCCGCCGGGAAAGAACTGCGAGGCTGCAGCAATGGGATTGTTCGGATCGATCGCGATTTGGTTCCCGGTCCACGATCCGGAAGCGATGGACCCGGCGTCTACGGTGTTTCTGCTCGCCCCATAGCTGTACCCGACCTTTGTGAACAGGCCGCTCTGGAACGCTCGCTCGAGCGTCGCTGACGCGTTCCAGGAGTAGCCGCGTCCCTCATTGGTCAACACCGTTGCATCGCTCACGTTCTTTTGGATGCGTGCCGGTAGGCAATTCGCCGGCAAGGGCGGAACGCAGACCCAGCGTGGCCGTCCGTCCGGCCCCGTGAACGCCGATTGCGGTGCCGGAAGATTGGCGTTGAGGTACGCGATGCCATTCACATCTTTGGAATAGAGATACTCGGCCGTGCCGGTCAGCCCCCACGGCAGGCGCTGGTCGATCGCGATGTTGCTGCGCCACAGCTGAGGGAATTTGAAATTGGGATCGGTGAGCGCCAGCTGGAAACTCGTAGCCGGCGCGCCCGTGATCAGGGAGTCGGCCGGCCGATAATGATTGGGGTCAGGATTGAAAGGAAACGCCGTGGTGCTGTCCGCCTGGAGGAAACCCGTCAGCACGCCGGTGTTGCCGACCTGATTCGAGATCCAAACGTAGGCAGGACGGCCCGTAAAGATTCCCGTACCGCCGCGGATCTGCGTCTTCTGCTCCCCGCCGACGTCGTAGTTGAAGCCGAAGCGCGGCGAGAACAGCATGTTCGTACCCGGAAGTGCGCCGCTGTTGTAATAGATTGGACTGCCGCTCTGATCGCGGAACGTCATCGTGTCGGCGATGCTGTTGTCGTACGCCGTGTTCTTGAATTTGGGCGCGTCGACGCGGAGTCCTGCCGTCAACGTGAGGTTGGCGGTCGGCCGCCACTCATCCTGCGCATAGATCCCCGAAAACAGCACATCCAGCGGCTGCACCGGCTCGGAAAGGCCGGGAATGTTCCCATAGCGGTATTGGAAGCGCCGCAGCGTCACCGGCGACACCGTGCGAGTGGGATTGGCGATATAGTCGTTGGCGTCGGTGTAGAAGTCGGCCAGCGAGTTGTAGACGTACACGCTCTGAGCGCCCGGGAAGAACACGTTGGTCGAGTGGTACTTCTCGACGCTCATGCCGAGCGTGACCGAGTGCTTCGGAAGGTAGACGGTGAAGTTGTCCTGCAGCTGGTAGCTGTGGTAGAACAGCTTGTTGTCCGGCGTGAACGGCTCGAAGCCGAACGTCGTGTAATTGTCAGCGCCCTGACGGATCTCGACCAGCGGGAACCAGGGTCCCTCGACGTTCTTTCGGCTTTCGTCGCTCGTGTTGTAGCCCACGATGAGGTTGTTGGACTTGTTGCCGCCGAGCGACGAATTCCACTCTCCGACGATGGAGCGAATATTCTCCAGAATTGCGTAGTTCGAGTTGGCGAAATTCAGAGACTGCTTCGTGCTGCGCCGAAAGCCGAGCCCGAGCGACGCCGAGTTGGAGATCAGAACGTCGGTACTCGAGTTCAGCAGGTTGTAGCGCAGGCTGAACTTGTTGCGCTCATTCAGGTTGTAGTCGAGGCGCGCGATGAATCTCGTCGAGGGGACCTTGAAGTCGTACCCTTCGTAGGGACCCGGATTGTAGTTGAAATTGTTCCGCAGATAACTGCTCAGCGAATCGAGATCGGAGCGCAGCACGCGCGTGATGTTCGCTCCCGTATCGCTGGCAACTCCCGACCAGCCCGTGAATGTCGTGCCCGGCTGCGTCTGGCGATCGTCTTCGAAGCTGCTGAAGAAGAAGAGCCTGTTCCGAATGATCGGCCCACCCAACGAGACTCCGACGTCCCGGTACTCGAACGTGCCGGGGTTGAACCGGTTGTTCCCCGCGTGCCGCCCGACGAAGAAGCCGCTGTTGTTGCGGGTGTTGTAGAAAACCGAGCCGGTATAATCGTTGCTGCCACTCTTGGTGACCATGTTGATTCCGGCGCCCACGAAATTGCCCTGCCGCACGTCGTAGGGGGCGATGTTCACCTGGACCTGCTCGAGCGCATCCAGCGAAATCGGAGCCACACCGGTACGGTCGCCGGGCTGACCAGCCAGCCCGAAGGAATTGTTGAAGTACGATCCGTCGATCGTCATGTTGTTCAGCCGGTTGTCCTGCCCGGCGAAGGAGAATCCGAACGACATCGGGCTGTATTGCGGGCTGAGCCGGAGCAGATCCTCCACTCGGCGGCTGATCGTCGGCAGGTGGGCGAGCGCTTCGGTTGGTACCGTCGTCGCCGCACCGGTCCGCTGGGAGCTGAACACCGTTCCGGTCGTCGCTGTGACGGTGATGGCCTCGAGCTCTACGCTCACCTGTCTGAGCGCGAATCGGAGGTCGCTCGTGACGCCTAATGTCACACCGACGCCGTTCTGCACTTCCGGCCGGTAGCCCACCAGCGACACGGTCACCCGATACGGGCCGCCGACGCGCATCCCCGGGATCGTGAAGCGGCCATCGGCGCGGGTCGCCGCCGCGTACGTCGTCCCGGACGGCACGTGCACCGCGACGACGCGTGCGCCGTCCAGCGGAGCCCGGCTTGCCGAGTCGATGGCGATCCCCGCGACGGCGCCGGTGGTGACGCCTTGGGCATGCGCCGCCCCGGTAACGAACACTGAAAAGACCAACGCGGCCACGATGACGCGGCCTGAGCGGACGATCCAACGCATGAATGGACCTCTCTTCAGAAGGACCGGAAGCAACGTACCGGGAAACATTCGACGGGGGAGAAAGTGGTCCGCGCTGGGGACCCCGTCAAGGACGCTAGGTAGGGGCTTTACGCAGTAGATACACAGCGCCGACGGCAACGAGAATGTTCGGTGCCCAAGCCGCGAGCAGCGGCGGCAGCACGCCGCCCGCGCCGATCGCCTTCGCCAGCTGAAACATCAGCAGCACGATGAAGGTCGTCGCGAGACTCGCCGCGACTCCCCACGCCGCGCCGCTCTTGGGCGTCGAGATGGCGAGCGGCGCGCCGAACAGCGCGATCAACAGACAAATGAAAGGGATTGCGATCTTGAGCGCGAGATCCACCTGCAGCTTCTTTGCGTTCGAGCCGCTGCGCGCCAGCGCGTCGATGTAGCGCCGCAGCTCCGCGTACCGCATCTCCTCCGGCGTCTTCGGCTCGGCGAGCAGATCCACCGGCCGCTCCTGCAGCGTGCGCGACTCGAGCGAATCGAACTCGAACGCGACCTCCCCGGTCGGCTCGCTGCCCGCGAGATAGCGCAGCGCGCCGCGATGCAGCCGCCAGCGCGGCGACTTGGTCAGCCCCCCCCCCGCCGCCGGGCCGGTGTCGCTGTAGACCGCGCGCTGCGCCGCCAGCACGATCGTCGGATAGGCGGCGCTGGTCCCTTCGCGCTCCAGCACGAGGTCGGTCATCTCTTTGGTCCGCAGCTCCAGCGACCGGATCGCATACACCCACCCGCGATCGGCGCGATAGACGAAGTTGTAGCGCGAGCTCGTGGCACGCTGCGCCTTCTCGCCGAGCATTTCCATCCGGTGCGCCGTCGCCGCCGGTGCGATCTCGCCCAGCAGTAGCCCCGCGACGAACGCCGCCCCGGCGGCGATGAACAGCGGCCGCACGAGGCGGTGAAACGAAATCCCCGACGCCTTCGCCGCCGTCAGCTCCGAATGCCTCCCCAGCGCACCGACGGTGAAGACGGTCGCGAACAGCACCGCGACCGGCAGGACGAGAAACATTTTTTCCGGCAGGTCGAACACGTACGAGTACGCGACCACCTGCGGCGCGATGCCGCGGCCCATGTAGCGGTCGAGCTTGTCCGTCAGGTCGATCACGATGACGAGAATGGGAAAGCCGAGCAGCGTGATCAGAAACACGCGCA
>WNGA01007230.1_pt1 | contig 16402 bp, 19 predicted proteins | sample 5400061 | NCBI WGS metagenome assembly WNGA01 (sample SAMN13153366, study PRJNA577476) | soil metagenome | isolation source: 100 cm soil or saprolite under grassland replicate 2 | place: USA:California | collected 2016-06-15 | reverse complement strand
GCCGCCGAGCTTGACGAGACGGAAGAGGTTGGGCTGCCAGCCGAGCAGACCGTCGACATCGCCCTTGGAGGCGGCCACCACGCCTTCAGAGGGCTGCATGTTCACCAGGGTGACCTTGGCGGGATCGAAGCCGTATTGCTTGCCGAGCTTGGCGAGGATCAACACCTGCGAGTTGCCTTGTGTGTGCGCGAGCTTCTTGCCCTCGAGGTCCTTGGGGCTCGCGAGCTTGGTCTTCGGCGAGAGCACGAAGCCCTGGGTGCCCGCGATATTGGCGAGCGGTGCGATGGTTCGCACCGGCAGCTTCTGTCCGCCGAGCACGATCTGCGCGAAGCTGCCCCCGCCCGCCACGCCCTGCTGGCCGCTGGCCATGAGCGTGATGATGTCACCGCCGGACTGCTGCCACTTGACGGTCACGGTCAGCCCTTCGTCCTTGAAATATCCGAGCTGGTCGGCGATGGCGATCTGCGCGCCCAGCTGCGGGTCGCGAACGGCCGGCAGGTCGAAGGTGGCTTGCTCGACCTGGGCGTGAGCGTGGCCCAGGCCGAGGACGAGAGACAGGAGTAGCAGGGGAAGGGCTCGTCCGACTATGGTCACGATTTCCTCCTGAGTTGGCGGTGTGAAGCGCGGATCACCGTGGGGAGCAACGCCCGTGCCATTGCGTCATGTGCCGGCCGCTCGCCAGACCCCCCTTGCCGTGCTCGTTTACCCAGATACTCCAATCGCCGCCTCTCGGCAAGCTGCCGAAGACGTGAGCAGTCGCCTGTCACTGCCCACACGGCGCGCAAGGCCCCCTCACCCTGCCCTCTCCCCCGATGGAGGCGAGCGTTCGATTCCCTCTCCCTCAGGAGGGAGAGGGCAGGGTGAGGGTGGATGTCCTTTCGTGGATCCGCCGGATCACGACGTCACGGGCGCGGCCGAGGGTCGAGCGACGTAGCGACCAAGGGCCGGACCCAACACCTTCCCGTGCTCGTACACCAGCGCGCCACGCAAGAAGGTCGCCGTCACCTTGCCCGTCAGTTCCTGCCCCTCGAATGGTGTATAGCCCTGTCCCGACGGTGAGTCGGCCGCGCGCACCGTGAAGGCCTGATTCGGATCGACGAGGGCCAGGTCCGCGTCGTAGCCCGGCGCCACGTCGCCCTTGCCGAGCAGCCCATAGCGCCGCGCCGGGTTCCGCGAGCAGAGCTCGGCCATGCGATGAAGGGGCAGCCCGCGCTTGCTGCCCTCGCTGAACACGCCGGAGAGCAGATACTCGGTGCCGCCGAAGCCGGACTTGGCGAGCCAGATGTCATCCGGATGCTCGGAGGAGACCTTCATCTCGTCGAGCAGCAGGCGTGATCGCTGACGATCCAGCTCACTTCGCCCTCGAGCACCGCGCGCCAGAGATGCTCCACGTCTTCTCGTGGCCGGATGGGCGGATTGACCTTGGCGAGCGCCCCCGTGGGCGCGCCCGTGTCGAGGAGCAGGTGGCCCACCGTCACTTCACGGCGGAAGTCGATGTGGGGGAACACCCGCTGCATGGCCATGGCCGCCTCCATCGCCTTGCGCGACGAAAGATGAAGCAGGTTGACGTTGGGACAGGCCGCCTCGTTCGCGAGATAGGCGGCGGTCCACACCGCGAGACCTTCGGCATGCGGCGGGCGCGCCGCGCTGTACGCGGCCAGTCCGGTCAGGCTCGGATCCTTCTGGACGATGCGCGTATAGGCGTTCAGGATGTCGGCCAGCTCGCAGTGAAGGCTCACGCTGACGTAGTCGCGCAGCTTCGGCTGCCGCTCGATGAGGCGGGCGGCCCCCCGCATGACGAACTCGAAGTGGGCGAGATCATAGCTCTCGTCCTCGGGCAGCATGAGGAACTTCCGCTGGGCCCCCGGATCGGCGCGGCCGTGCAGCCCGTAGCCGCCGTAGAACATGAAGATCTTGAACGAGGGGACGCCGTGCTCGACCGCGAGCATTTCCATCTCGTCGATGTGGGCCCGCTCGATGGGGGCGACGTGATAGGCGTAGTCGCACCAGTACCGGCCCGCGGACTGTCGCAGCACTTCGGGGAAGAAGTCGCGATAGGCGCCCCCGCGATCGAGATAGTACTGTCCCGTGCGGACATAGGTCAGCATGGCCGTGACGCCGCCCGTGACCGCCGCCTTGCTCTCCGTCACGGCATCCTCGGGGAGCGGCGAGTAGATGCCCGCGTGGGTATGGGCGTCGACGAGGCCAGGGAAGCCGAGGAGGCCCTTGGCGTCATAGATCTCCCGGCCATCCCGGGCGGGGATCCCGCGCTGGACCGTGACGAAGCGGCCGTCCTTCACCCCGAGATCCATCGGCTCGACCGAGGGCTGCCCCGGGCGCACGAGCCGCACGTTCTTGATGACGAGGTCGAGGAGATCTGCCGTCATGTCTCCACGATCTCGATGGGGAAGAGCTCGAGGGGGTCGTCGACGGCGACCAGGTGGTGGATGTTGAACTCGTAGACCTCGCCCGCCTTGATGTCGGGGATGCCATAACCCAGCATGCCTTCGGGAGGCAAGATGGTCATGCCGGGGTCGGTCGTGCGCGTGGCGCTCATGCGTCCTCCCAGGGGACGGCGTACTCCATCAGCGGCACGTGCTGCTGGGCGCCGTAGACGTCGCTCTCGCCGAGGGCGCCCGAGCCCATCGGCCTCCGCAGGGTGATCTTCACCGCATATGCCGGATCGAACTCGATGATCTTCAGCACGTCCTCGGCCATGACGCCGTAGAGGCCCGCGATGGTGACGCGGTTGAGGGCCTTCAAGGCCTTGAGTCGCTCGTAGGTCGTCTGATCGGGGAAGACGATGTCGAGGGTGAGGAGAAAGGGTCCCGCGTTCTTGCTCGTGACGAACGCCGCGATCTCACCAATGGTCAGCCGCATGGGGCCCCATGGCACCACCAAGCGCGCGGACTGTCAAGGTTCTGAGGGTCCTCCCACGCCTGCTTCCCGAGCTCCGCCGCCGCGCGTTGACACGTGTTGGCACGGATGCTAACCTCGCGCGCATTCGAACACACGCCACGTCAGCCCGCATCGTAGCGGACACACCAGCCAGGAGCGGAGGCACACCATGAGCGAGCCCACCCCGGGTCAGCCGTCCGGGACCGTCAGTCGTCGGAAATTCATAGCCGCCACGGGCGCGGCGGCGGCGGTGGCCGGATTCCCCGCCGTCCTGAAAGCGCAGGCGCGCGAAGTCAAGGTCGGCTATCTCCTGCCCGTGACGGGCCCCCTCGCTTTCGAGGCGGGGCTGGCCCTCAACGGCCTCACCCTCGCGACGGACGAGATCAATGCCACGGGCGGCGTCAAGTCGCTCGGGGGGGCGAAGATCACCCTCCTCCCCGGCGATACCCAGAACAAGGTCGAGCTGGGCAACTCCGAAGCCTCGCGCCTCATCGACCAGAGCGCGGTGGCCATCATCGGTCCCTTCTCGAGCCTCGTGGCATTTTCCGTGCGGCAGGTGACGGAGAAGAACCGCACACCCTTCCTGCTCTTGGCCGCCGTGGCCGACAATTTGACCGAAGGCGGGCTCAAGTACACCTTCCGCATGCAGCCCAACGGCAAGGCCATGGCCACCCTCACCGTGAGCAACATGTTCGAGATGGCCAAGAACGCGAACGTGCCTGTCAAGCGCGTGGCCATGATGCACGAGGAAGGCAACTTCGGGACGACCATGGGCAATCACGTGGAGGCGTTCGCCAAGACCATGGGCTACGAGCTGGTGCAGCGCATTCCCTACAACCTGCGCTCGCCCGATCTCACCTCGGAGCTCTCCAAGGTCAAGGCGTCGAAGCCGGATCTCCTGATCGTCAGCGGCTACTATGGAGACTCCAAGCTCATCGCGGAGACGGCGGCCAAGCTCAAGATCGGCGTCAACGCCCTGGTGGGCCTCGCCAACGCGGCCTATTCGAATCCGAAGTTCATCGCGGAAAATCGCGAGCTGACCGAGCACCTCTTCGACGGGAACTACTGGCACAACCCGCAGAGCCCGCGCGCGCGCGCCGTCTTCGACGCCTACCAGAAAAAGTTCGGCTCGACCATGTCGAACCACAGCGTGCAGGGCTACCAGGTCATGTTCGTGCTCCGGGACGCCCTCGAGCGCGCGGGCTCCATGGACCGGGACAAGCTGCGGGAGGCCATCGCCAAGACGAGCCTCACCGACCAGATCCTCACCCAGGAGTCCATCCGCTTCGACGAATCGGGCGAAGACATCTACGCCACGCCCGCCCTCATCCAGGTGCAGAACGGCAAGCCGGTGGTGGTCGGTCCCGCCAAGTACGCCGAGGCCAAGCCGATATTCCCCGTGCCCAAGTGGAAGGGTTAGCCTCGCCCCGCGGCGAGGGCCGGGGGTGACGTGGGGACTCCTGCTGCAGGCCGTGGTGAGCGGTCTGCTGCTGGGAGGCGTGTACGGGCTGGTCGCCTGCGGGCTCAGTCTGATCTTCGGGGTGCTGCGCATCATCAACTTCGCCCACGGCGCGGTGATGATGCTCGCCATGTACGCGACGTACTGGCTCTTCGTGTTGGCCGGCGTCGATCCGTATCTCTCCGTGGTGCTGACCGCGCCGCTCTTCTTCGCCCTCGGCGTGATCATCCAGAAGGTCGTCATCGAGCCCAACCGCTCCGCGGCCGAGCACAACCAGCTCCTCCTCACCCTCGGGCTCGCCCTCTTCTTCGAGAACCTGGCCCTCGTGCTCTGGCAGGGAGATTTCCGTACGGTCAAAGTCTCGTACTCGGGCGCCTCCTTCATGCTCGGGGAGGCGCTGGTCGAGGTGCCGCGGCTCGTCGCGTCGGGCGGGGCCGTGCTCATGGCCGCGGCGCTCTTCGCCTTCCTGCGTCTGACCGACGTAGGCAAGGCGCTCCGCGCCCTCGCCGAGGAGCCCGAAGGGGCAGCCCTCGTCGGCATCAATGTCTCGCGTATTCGCGCGGCGAGCTTCGGCCTGGGATCGGCCTGCGTGGCCGTGGCCGGCGCGCTGATCACGCCGTTTTTCTACGTGGCGCCGGACGTTGCCGAGTCGTTCAACATCATGGCCTTCGTGGTCGTGGTGCTGGGCGGCATGGGCAATTTCGTGGGCGCCCTCGCGGGCGGCTTCATCGTGGGACTCGCGGAATCGCTCGGCGCCGCCTTCCTCCCCGGCTCCCTCAAGCTGCTCGTGGTCTTCGCGATCTTCATTCTCGTGCTGCTCTTCCGCCCCCAGGGTCTCTTCGGCGGTTCGCGTGAGCGCTAGGGTCGGCGGCGCCCTCGCCGTCGCCGCGCTCGTCGCCCTGCCCCCCCTCATGTCGAAATACCATCTCGAGATATTGATCAGCGTGCTCTTCTGGGCCTATCTCGGGATCGCGTGGAATGTACTTGGCGGCTATGCCGGACAGTTCTCGTTCGGCCACGCCGCCTTTTTCGGCATCGGCGCCTACACCTCGACCCTCCTTCTCCTCCGGGCGGGGCTGACGCCGTGGGTCGGCATGGCGCTGGGCGGCGCGCTGGCCGCGGGCTTCGGACTCTTCGAGGGCTACCTGTCCTTCCGCTATGGGCTCAGGGGCCCGTACTTTTCCCTCGTCACCCTGGCGTTCGCGGAGATGCTGCGGGTGATCGCGGTGAACACCAAAGCCGTGGGATCTTCGCTGGGCTTGGTGGTGCCCACCTCACGAAGCGCGCCCGGGTTGTTCATCTTCTCGGGCAAGCTGCCCTACTACTACATCATCCTCGCCATGGGCGCCCTGGCTTTGGCCCTCACGTGGAAGATCGGCCGGTCGCGGCTCGGCTTCTCCCTGGCCGCCGTGCGCGAGAACGAGGACGCCGCCGAGACCGCGGGCGTGGACGCCCTCGCCACCAAGCTTCGCGCCATGGCGCTGTCGTCGTTCCTCACCGCCCTCGGCGGCACCTTCTATGCGCAGTACTTCGCCTATATCGACCCGACCATCACCTTCGGGCCGAGCGTGTCCATCGGCGCGCTTCTCCCCGCCATCGTGGGCGGCGCGGGCACCGTCCTCGGCCCGGTCCTGGGATCGTTCGTGCTCACGCCCCTTTCCGAGCTCACGCGCTATGCGCTGCGCGGGCGCGCGGGCGCCGACATCATGCTCTACGGCGCCATTCTCGTGCTCGTGATCTCCTTCCTCCCCCAGGGAATCATGGGCCTGGTGCGAGAGCGCCGGGCGCGCGCGGACCGGCCGTGAGCCTCCTCGAGCTGTCCGGGCTGACCAAGCGCTTCGGAGGGCTCCTCGCCGTGAGCAACTTCGACCTCGGCGTGGAGGCCGGCGAGATCGTCGGGCTCATCGGGCCCAACGGCGCGGGAAAGACCACCGTCTTCCACCTGATCGCCGGCTTCCATCCGCCGACCGCGGGCGAGATCCGATTCAAGGGCGCGTCCATCGTCGGCTCCAAACCCCACGCCGTCTGCCGTCTCGGGCTCACGCGCACGTTCCAGATCGTCCAGCCCTTCGCCGGCCTGACCGTGATCGAGAACGTCATGGTCGGCGCCTTCAATCGCGAGCCCGACGCGGGCGCGGCGAGGCGGTCGGCGGCGGAGATCGTGGAGTTCGTGGGTCTGGGCGCCCGTCGCGATGCGCCGGCTCGCCGCCTGACCCTGTCCGACCGGAAGCGACTCGAGATCGCGCGCGGACTCGCCACGCGTCCCGAGATGCTCCTCCTCGATGAGGCCATGTCGGGGCTCAACCCGACGGAGATCGACGAGATCATCGGGCTGATCCGCCGCATCCATGCCCGTGGAGTGAGCCTGCTCATCATCGAGCACGTGATGCAGGCCATCATGGCCCTGTCGCACCGGCTGGTCGTTCTCCACCACGGCGAGAAGCTGGCCGAGGGCGCCCCCGCCGAAGTGGCCCGCGACCGCCGGGTCATCGAAGCCTATCTGGGGGAAAGCGCGTGAGCCTCCTCGAGCTGCGAGCCGTCGAGGTCGCCTACGGTGATCTGCCCGCGCTGCGCGGCGTGTCGCTATCCGTGGAAGCGGGAGAGACGCTGTCGGTGGTGGGTGCCAACGGGGCGGGGAAGACCACCATGCTTCGCGCCATCTCCGGGCTCATGCGGCCGCGCGCGGGCCAGATTTTTCTCGACGGCGCGCGCCTCGACACCCTGCCGAGCCACGCCATCGTCGAGCACGGCGTGGTCCAGGTGCCGGAAGGGCGGAAGATCTTTCCGAGCCTGACCGTGCTCGAGAACCTCGAGATGGGCTCCTACATCTCCGCGGCCAGGGCCCGGCGGCGGGAGGGGCTCGAGCGGGTCTTCGCTCTCTTTCCACGGCTCGAGGAGCGCAGGGGTCAGGCCGCGGGAACCATGTCGGGTGGCGAGCAGCAGATGCTGGCCATCGGGCGGGCCTTGATGGCGCGCCCCCGCGTGCTCATGCTGGACGAGCCATCGCTGGGACTGGCCCCCATCATCGTCAAGGAGATCTTCCGCATCATCGGCGAGATCAACCAGCTCGGCACCACCGTGCTGCTCGTGGAGCAGAACACGCGGCAAGCCTTGGCCCTCTCGCGCCGCGGCTATGTCCTCGAGAACGGCCGCGTGGTGCTCGAGGGAAGCGGCGCGGATCTTCTCGGCAACGAGCACGTCAAGCGCGCCTATCTTGGGATGTGAGGAGGTGTCATGTGACTGAATGGACGGTGGGGCGCCTTGCGGAGGCGATTAGGTCAGGGAAGCTGTCCCCGGTGGAGGCGGTGCGGGAGTATCTCGATCGCATCGAGCGGCTCAACCCGAGGCTGCGCGCCTTCATCACCGTGGATGCGGAGGGGGCGCTCCGGCGCGCGCGAGCATTGGCAGAGGAGCCGCCCCGGGGTCCCCTCCACGGTGTTCCGCTCGCCTACAAGGATCTCTGCGCCGTGAAGGGACTCCCCACCTCCTGTGGCACGCGGACGCCCGACTACTTTCTATCCGCGCACGACTGCACGGCGGTGGCGCGGCTGTCGCGGGCGGGCGCGGTGACGCTCGGCAAGCTCAACATGAGCGAGCTGGCCATGGGCCCCTTTGGCGACAATGCCCACCATGGCGATGCCCAGAATCCATGGCGTCTCGGGCACATCACGGGCGGCTCCTCGAGTGGGTCAGCCGGAGCGGTGGCGGCACGCCTGTGCGCGGGCGCGCTCGGCAGCGACACCGGCGGCTCCATCAGACTGCCCGCGGCGGCGTGCGGCATCGTCGGTCTCAAGCCCACGTATGGGCGAGTGAGCCGCGCGGGGGCGATGGCGCTGTCGTGGTCCTACGATCACCTGGGGCCCATGACCCTGACCGTGCGGGACTGCGCGCTTCTCCTCGGCGTCATCGCCGGGCGCGACCCGGCGGACGCCACCGCGAGCGCACGCGACGTGCCGGGCTACCTGGCGGCGCTCGACGCTCCCGTGCAAGGGATGCGCATGGGCGTGCCCGAAAACTACTACTTCGACGGGCTGCACCCCCAAGTCGACAGAGCAGTGAAGGAAGCCACCACCGCTCTCGGGGCGCTGGGGGTACGTGTCGAAACGCTGCGGGTGCCCGATCCCGAGCCCATGGTCGCGGCGTGCAACAACATGATGGTCAGCGCGGAGGCCGCGTCGATCCACTCGCGCATCCTCAAGGAGCGGCCGGGAGAGCTCCAGCCCGCGGTGCTGGCGCGTCTCGCCCCGGGGCTGCGCGTGTCCGCCTACGACTACATTCAGGGTTCGCGTCTTCGCGCGCAGCTCACGCGCGAGTTCATTGCCGACGTGTTCTCGAAGGTCGACGTCCTCGTTGCCCCGACCATTCCCGAGCCCGCGCCCACTTTGGCCGAGGCCAAATCGGGGACGACGGAGGACGTGGTCAGGCGCATGGGTCGGTTCTCCCGTCTCACGCGGCCTTTCAACGCGCTGGGCCTGCCTGTCCTCTCCGTACCGTGCGGATTGTCGTCGGACGGCCTTCCCATCGGCCTGCAGCTCGTCGGCCGACCCTTCGACGAGATCTCCGTCCTACGGCTGGGCCAGGCCTACGAGCAGGCGGCCGGCTGGCACATGAGCGAGCCGAAGCTGGACTGAGGGAACGAGCCGGGGCCGGCGACCTCACTCGCCCCGATCGTGGCGAGAAGGGGGAGCTACTTCTCGGCGTCGACGCCGGCGCCGGCTATCAGCACGGCCAGCGACACGATCAGCAGCGCCGCGGCGAGGGTCCAAAAGACGGTGGGATACTCGCCGAGGGCGAGGAGGAGAAGCGAGGCGCCCACCGGCCCGATGGCGCGGGCGCCGTTGGCACCCAGCGCCACCGCCCCCGCGATGGACCCGTAGTGCCGCGGGCCGAAGATCTTGGCCAGCGAGGTGGCGCGGGATAGCGTCGACATCCCGTTCGAGGCACCCATCACGATGATGAAGGGCACCGCCGTGCCCATGAGCACGATGAGCGGGATCAGCCCGAGCCCGACCGACTGACCGAAAAAAACCGACGCCACCATCCAGCGGGCGCCGAGTCGGGCCGAGATCGGTACGAAGATCAGTCGCCCGGGAACCTGCATGGCCCCCATCCAGCCGATGATGGCCGCGGCCAAGGTCGCGGTATAGCCGCGTTCTCCGAGAAAGGGAATGAGATGGACGCTGACGGCGGCCGTGGCGAAATTGCCCACGAAGAACGCGATCGATAGCACCCAGAAGACGACCGTGCGCGCGGCGTGGCCCAGGGTCATGCCGGGCACCGCCGCCGGGGCGCCATCGGTGCCGCGGTGGATGGTGGAGGGACCGCGCCGCAAGACGAGGGCATGGATGGGGATGGTGATGACCGCCAGCACGACGGCGAGAATGGTGAGGGCGGCGCGCCAGCCCACCCGCTCCAGCAGCCACGCCTCGATGGGCATGAAGATCGTCGAGGCGAAACCCGCGGCGAGGGTCACCGTGAGCAGCGCGCGGTCGCGGCCCTCGCGGAACCATGAGACCACGACGGCGAAGGCCGGCTCGTAGAGCGTGGCCGCCATGGCCAGGCCCATGAAGAACCACACCGTGTAGAGGGTGGCCAGGCTCTCCACGCGAGCCCACGCGAAGGTCAAGGCCACGGCCAGGCAGGAGCCGGCCGTCATCAGCCCGCGACCTCCGTGGCGGTCGATCCAGCGCCCGACGGGCAGGGCAGCCAGGGCCGCCACCCCCAGCCCGATCGAGAACGCGGCGGTGATGGCGACGCGCGAGGCGCCCAGGTCGCGCTCCATGGGACGCAGGAAGACGGGGAAGCCGTAGTAGATGATGCCCCACGTCACCGTCTCGGTGATCGAGACGGCGGCGACGATGATCCAGCCGTAGTGGATGTGGCGCGAGCCGAGGCGGATCGAGGGAGCGGGCGCGGGGGTCAGACGGTGGGCTCTTCTGCGGTCACTCGAACTGCAGCCGGAAGAAGGGATGGGCGGGCGCCGAGAAGAAGTGCACACGGCGCGTGTAGTCGAGCACGCGGGCGTAGCTCTCGAAGCGCTCGGCCAGTCGCCGGAAGGGCATGGGTGTGCCACTGGCTTCGGTCCGCGCGTGCTCCGAGACGAACTGATACGCCTGTTTGCCCTGGGAGACGTAGAAGCCGACGCTCGCTATGCTCCTCACGCGCTCAGGGAAGATTCCCGTCATGAACAGCGTGTAGTCTCCGATGTGGCGTCGCACGCTGACCTCGTGCTCGGGGCGGAAGTCCGGCGAGTCCACCTGCCACGCCGACTGGATCTCCATCATCATGTCGACGACCGTTTCGAGACGGGGCATCACCGTCCCCCGTGGGTAGAGATTCTCGATCCTTGCGAATCGCGTGAGGAGATCGGCGAGGTAGGGGGCGGCAGGGTCTCCCTGAAGCGCGAGATCATGGAAGCTCGCGCGGACGGCCCGATCGAAGAAGCGTCGCAGTTCCACGGCCTGTCTCTGGACGGCGAAGGTTCGTCGCCGCCGATGATATCAGGACTGGCCGCCCGCTGACGATCAAGCTGCCTGCCGTTCGGCCACAGGAGCGCCCGCGGGGTATTCCCGGACCGTTTTACCGTCGCCGCACCTCTTACACAGCCATCGCTCCCTGGTCGCGGTTCCATCTTCTCGAGCTCCCCCGAGAATTCGAGCACTTGAGCTCTGGTACGCCATGTGCTGTTTGCCGCATGAGAGTTCTCGTCGACCAGTGTAGAGAAGGAATGCCCGGGTCCCGTGGAGACCTCAATGACCAGACACGGCAGGTGGAGGCGTACCTTCCTGGCTCATCCGGTTCTGAGCTTGACCATCACCCTCCTGCCTCTGGCCGGGTTGGTGTTGGGAAGCGGCATGTGGGTGAGAACGGCCCCCCCACCGGCGTCATCGAAACCGTCTCAAAGCGGCGAGGGGCCGGAGTCGACCGGGCGATTCGGTTGGCAGTGGTGCCGGGATTCACCCGGTACCGATCTCCTTCCCTCCAGGGCGGCTCCCACCGAGACGGGAGCGGTCCTCACCGTTCAGAAGGGGTCGCTGAACATCGAGTGGGCCTGGTGTCGTTCCAGGTCGAGCGATGGCCTTCTCATCGTCTACGCGAAGGTCACCAATACCGGGGCCGAGGCGGTCAATCTCGTTCTCCTGGATTTCCGTTTCTACGATCAGACGGGGTCGTTCATCGGCAACCATTCCGTGACCGTGCGAAGGCTCGAGGCTCACGGCGCGACCAAGATCGAAGACACACTTCCTTCCCAGTATGCGGAGTGGAAGTGGACGGCCTGGTCCATGAGGCTGGCCAGCGTCGACGCCAACTAGGAGCCTTACCTCAGCTCCGGAATCACCCAGAGCGGCTTGTCGCCCCTCGCCACTCGCTGGACATTGTCGAAGGCGTTCCGGAAGGCCTTGGTCCAGTTCTCCCAGGTCGGCCCCGCGGAGTGCGGCGTAAAGGTGACGTTCTCCAGGCCGAAGAGCGGGTGGTTGATGAGGGGCGGCTCCTCCACCATCACGTCGAGACCGGCCGCCGCGATCTGCTTCGACAGCAGGGCGTGGCGCAATGCCTCTTCGTCGACCACGGGGCCGCGGCAGGTATTGATGAAGATGGCGTCCTTCTGCATCATGGCGAATTCGCGCGCGCCCATCATCTTGCGGGTCTGGTCGTTGAGGGGCACGTGCAAGCTGACCACGTCGGAGGACTTGAGGAGCTCGGGGAAGAGGGCGAACGTGACCCCGAGCGCGTCTTCCTGATCCTCGTTGAGCCGGATGACGTCGTAGTACTGGATGTCCATGTCAAAGGCGGCGGCGCGGCGCGCCACCTTCTTGCCGATGGTGCCGAGGCCCACGATGCCGAGCGTCTTCCCCGCGAGCTCGTAGGTGCGGGTGGCGGCGAAGTCGCCCACCCGCCACTTGCCGTGGGTGACGTTGATGTGGTGGAACGCCATCTTCTTGTAGACGGCGAGGATCAGCATCATGGTGTGCTCGGCCACCGCCACTGAATTGGCCCCGCCGTTGTTCGCGATGGGCACTCCGGCCTGCTTCGCCGCGGACACGTCGATCCGGTCGTAGCCGGCGCTGATCAGCTGTACCAGCTTGAGCTTGGAACCCGCCTTGAAGAAGGCCTCGCCCATGGCCGCGCGGGGGAAGCCGATGTAGTACTCGGCGTCCGCCACGTGCTTCAGGAATTCGGGCGCATCGTGCTCGGTGGCCACCATGTCGTAGCCCTCGGGTACCATGGCGCGGGCTGTGTCCATGATGGGGTCGGGCATCTTGGGGGCGAAGACGATCTTGGTGGCCACGGGAGTCTCCTTTGGTCCGGGTTCTAGGACTTGGGTGAGAGCAGCATGTAGGTTGCACGGCCCACCGCCACGAGCTTGCCCGCGCCGTCGGTGATGCGGGCCTCGCCAAAGGCGATGCTGCGGCCGCGCCGCAGAAGCCGTCCTTCGGCGAGGATCTCTCCGTCGCCCGCCGCGGCCAGGAAGCTCACATTCAGGTCGAGCGTGGTCTGGCCCACCCCGCCTGCGGCATTGTCGTGGGTAGTACCGAGCGCGCCGCCCACCGCCATGTCCACGAGCGCGCTGAGGACGCCGCCGTGCACGGGCGCGCCCGTGGAGTTCCGGAGCGGGTCCCGGACGGGCACGCGCAGGCGCACCCAGCCCTCGCCGGCATCGTCGACCTGCACGTCGAGGTAACGCCAGAAGAGATTGGCGTGGGCGCGCTCGCGCGCGAGGGTCAGAAGGTCGGTGGGCATGGAAACCTACTTATACCCAAAACTCGCGCGGGACTCAAACGCCCGCCGCGACAATGGTAGACTCCTGACCTGGCTCGGGACGTGTTCGCATTCACCAACTACCGCAGGGGGAGACATGGCGACCAGGATCGGCATCATAGGGGCAGGAGCCATCGGCTCTGTCGTCGGCGGCATGCTGACCAAGGCCGGCCACGACGTCACGCTCATGGAGCAGTGGCCAGAGCACGTCGAGGCCATGAAGAAGGTGGGGCTCCGGCTGTCGGGTACCTGCGGCGAGCACGTGGTGCCGGTGAAGGCGCTCCACATTCACGAGATCCAGGGCCTCCGCGAGCCCTTCGACTATGTCTTCATCTCGGTGAAGAGCTATGACACGGAGTGGGCGACGGCCATGGCTCTCGCGAATCTCCGCACGCCGGACGGTGTCGTCGTGGACTTCCAGAACGGCATCAACGACGAGCGCGTGGCGGCGGTGGCGGGCAGGGAGCGCACGCTCGGCTGCGTCATCACCATCAGCGCCGGCATGTACGAAGCGGGCCACGCCATCCGCACCGACCGGGGCGCCATCGGCTTCAAGATCGGCGAGCACGACGGCAAGGACACCCCGAGGGCGCGGGAGATCGCGCGCATCATGAATGACGTCGCTCCCACCAAGGTCACGACCAACCTCTGGGGCGAGCGCTGGTCCAAGCTGGCCGTCAACTGCATGGTCAACCCGATCTCCGGCCTCTCCGGCTTCGACTCCGCTGAGGCCAGGACGGACCACGTGCCGAGACGCATCGCCGTCTTCGCGGCGGCCGAGGTGATCCAGGTCGGGCGCGCGCGCGGCTACGAGGTCGAGCCTATCTACAGCATCGACGCCCAGCGCTTCGTCGACGCCGCGGCGGGCAAAGGGCTCGTGGAGGTGGAGGCCGACATGGCGCGCGACGCCAAGAGCCGCGTGGGGGGGCGCCCCTCCATGCTGCAGGACGTGATGAAGGGCCGCCGCACCGAGATCAACTACCTGAACGGTTATGTCTCGGAGCAGGGCAAGCAGGTCGGGGTGAAGACCCCCATCAACGACAAGATCGTCGAGCTGGTGAATGCTCCCGGGGTGGGCCTGCTCAAGCCCGACCGTAAGAACCTCGATCCGTTGTGGGCCCTCGTGCCGCACTAGTCAATGGACAAGATCGAGCGCGTGGGACCGCCGGAGGCGGTCGGCGTGCCGGATGGCCTCTATTCCTTCGTGGTCAAGCTGAACGAGCCTCCGGCTGGTCACTGGATCTATGTGTTCAGGATTGTCGCCAGCCCCTCGAAGGGGGAGATCGACTCGGACCGCGTGGTCTTCGATCGCGAGCGCGGCCTTCTCTTCGCCAGCGAGGAGCAACTGGTGCCGGAATGGATCCGGTACATAGACCTCTGGATCACCGAAGCCAACGCGCAGGTGGCCGCCGACGAAGCCGCCGAGGAGAAGCGCAGAGCGGAGACGGCGGGCCACATTGCGAGCCAGACGAGGCCCGAGGGAGGCCGCAGCCCGAGACGTACGTGGCCATTCGAACCGAGAGACCCTGCCACGAGGCGAGGGCCGAGTGAGTCGTACCGGTGAGGGCTGCGGCCGACCGAGAACGTGGCCGTTCGAGTTGAGCGGCCCACCCGCGAGACGAGGGCTGGGTAGATCTGGCGCCGTCAGGTTGGTCCGGGACTAGCTGGCTGCGAGAGGGGGACGCCGTCCCACGAGGCCGGCAGCGTTTTCCCAGGCGCCGGCCGCGGCGAGTACCGTGGATTCCGCGAAGGGCCGGCCCATGAGCTGTAGAGCAATGGGAAGGCCGGCGGCGGTGAAGCCGCACGGCACCGAAATCGCGGGCACTCCCGCGAGACTGGCGGGGGTGGTGTAGGAGCGACGACCGAAGAAGCGCCGCGCCGCCTCCTCCTTGCCCGTGACGGGGGCCGTGTGGAAGGTGATGGCGGGTGCCGGATGAGGCGAAGTGGGCGCGAGGAGGAGGTCGAACTTCCCGAGCGCCTCCAGGATCTGCTCGCGGATCAGGGCGCGGGCTCGCGCGGCTCGGTGGAGGGGTACGGCGGGAATGAGGCCGGCGGCCACGAGCCGCCGCCGCGTGCCCACGTCGTATTCCTCGGGGCGCGTGGCGAGCCAGAGTTTGTGCCGGCCCGCCGCCTCCGAGTCGCAGAGGGCCATGAAGACGCCGCCCGCGTGAGGAATGAGGGGGAGCGAGATGTCCTCCAGCCTCGCGCCCAGCGTGGCGAGCCCTCGCGCCGCTTCCCTCACGCCTTCGCGCACCTCGGCCTGAGTATCGGCGCCGTCTACCAGCTCGGTGATGACGGCGATTCGCAGGCCCTTCACGCCGGCGGCGAGGGGGGCCTACCTGGTCCATGGACCACGCGGCGGGAAAGCAGCCGTGGCGCGAGACGCGTCCCCACGTCGGCCGGAGCCCGACGGCGCCACAGTACGAAGCGGGACTTCGCACCGAGCCGCCCGTGTCCTCCCCGAGCGTGAGCGAGCAGAGGGCGGCCGCGGCGGCGATGCCTGATCCGGAGGACGAGCCACCTGGGTCATGCTCCGGATTCCAGGGATTGCGCGGTTGTCCATAGGGGAAGCGGAGCGTGCCGCCCAAGGCGAACTCGGTCAGGTTGAGCTTGCCCATGAGAATTCCCCCGGCGGCCCGGAGCTTCGCCACCACCGTCGAGTCTTCCGAGGGGACATTGCCCTTCAGGAGAGCCGAGCCGGACGTGGTCAGGATGCCCGCCGTGTCGAGCTGGTCTTTCACCGCGAACGGAATGCCGTGGAGCGGGCCGCGCCACGCCCCGGTGGCCGCCTCGGCCTGCGCCCGCTCGGCCTCGGCGAGCGCGCTCTCGCTACAGACGGTGATGAAGGCGCGCAGGCGGCCGTCGAGCCGCCCGATGCGATCGAGATAGGTGGTGACCAGCTCGACCGGTGAGATTCGCTTCTCGCGAATGAGCGAGGCCTGGCGCGCGGCGCCCGCGAAAGCGAGATCGTCGGCCGCGGTGCTCATGCGTAACCGTCGGGGCGGGTGGGCCACGGCTCCACTCGCTCCAGGGGCAGCGCGTCGAGCGCCGCCAACGCGTCGAGGAAGGCATTCAATCGGTGGGCGATCTCCGTGGCGTCTTCACCGTTCAGGGGCAGGGACAGCGACGCGGCAAGTCGGAGAACGTCGTCCGGTCCGAGGTCGGCCATGGCTGGAGGTTATAGCATCATTTGACGCCCTCGACCGCTTGGGCTAGGCTCGGCGCGTGCTCGATCTCGTGATCCGCGGCGGCCGCGTCATCACTCCCCAAGGCGTCGGCGCCTGG
>WNGA01006638.1_pt1 | contig 16408 bp, 13 predicted proteins | sample 5400061 | NCBI WGS metagenome assembly WNGA01 (sample SAMN13153366, study PRJNA577476) | soil metagenome | isolation source: 100 cm soil or saprolite under grassland replicate 2 | place: USA:California | collected 2016-06-15 | reverse complement strand
AGGGACGCTGGCTATGAATACCACTGCTTTGTCAGCTGGCCGCATACCATCGACTCGGAGATCACGGGCTGCGCTCTTCACGTACGCGACGTCATTCAACAGACGCTCGCAAGGGATATCCCCGACCCAAGAGTCTTCCTGGACGAGACACATTTGTTGCCAGGCACGGAATGGTCTCTAGCGCTTCGTGCGGCGTTGTGCCGAAGCGTCACAATGGTCGCAATTTGCGCTCCTATCTACTATGACTCTACTCATCACTGGTGCGGCCGTGAGTGGGCCTTCATGTACTCCTTGAGTAGGGCCCGGCTAGCTGGTCACGACTTCACCACAATTATTCCCCTCATCTTTCGGATGAGCAGTGAGTTGCCAGAACCCGTCAAGGCTCTGCAGTACGTAGACATCTCGAAGGTCCAAGTACGCGGTCGGCGATATTACAACACGATAGAATTCCGCAGCCACATCCAGGACATTGTCACCCGGATCGAACAAGTAGCAACGGCTCTTCGAGCAAATGGGGCCCTGGCGGGGTGTGAAGAACTTCCACCTCCGCCAACATCGGCGTTTTCAAATTACTCCGTGCCACGCCAACCATTCCCACTCAAGACGGAATCGCCTTGACCGACACCAACGACACTCCGGGCACCATCATCACCTTCTACTCATACAAGGGTGGAACCGGGCGTTCCATGGCTGCAGCGAACACGGCCTACCTCTGGGGAAAGCGACTTCACCCCGCCAACCAACGCGTACTTCTGATTGACTGGGATCTCGACGCACCCGGTTTGCACCGATTCTTCCCCTCGTCTGATGATGCTGACAACCGAGACCGTCCCGGCCTCATCGAGTACTTCCATGCTCTCTACAACTTGCTCAAGAAGCACCCGAGCGTTTACGACAGTCTCAAGGCCACTGAAGGCGATGAGTCTGTGCGCGTTCTCCAAGAGGCCCTCCCCCTCGACCAATATGTCATCCAGGAAGTAGCCGAAGGCGTCGCATTCCTGAAGGCGGGACGACTGAAGGAAGGCCACTTCAGTACCGCATTCGCATCCCTCGTCACCTCATTCCCATGGACTGGTCTCTACACGGACTTCCCGAAATCGGTCGAGGCGTTTCGCCGGCTTGTGGCTAATCAGTACCGTGCCTGCGTCATCGACTCTCGAACCGGTTTGGCGGACATGACGGGAGTGTCGACGATTCTGCTTCCTGAAAAGCTGGTTGCCGTCTTTACACCCAATCATCAGAGCCTCGACGGGGTCCTCGATCTTGTCGAGCAAGCGGTGCAATATCGCCGCTCGTCGAACGACCTTCGGCCTCTGTCTATCTTCCCCCTTCCTAGTCGTATCGAACTCGCCGAACACGACCTTAGGGGCCAATGGCGTTCGCGCTACCAGCGCCGTTTCGAGGACCTTTTCCGAAGGCTCTACGATCTCCGCGAATGTAATCTAACTAGTTACTTCGACGACGTTCAAATACCCCACGTTAGCTATTACGCGTACGGTGAAGAAATAGCTGCTTCTGAGGAACGAAGCGATCACTTGTCTTTACGCCGTGCATACGAGTCGTTTTTCACCCGTCTTGCAGATCTGGACTTTCCATGGGAGGCGATTCTCACGAGAGATGCTGTAATCCCCATAGAGACCGCCAAACCCGATAGAGTAGCCTTGGCCTTCCAGGCGACCGTTGACCTGGTGGGGCGAGAGGAGGCCGATTCCCTCACTCTGCGATTTGACCAATTGGCCCAGGACTTCGATCAATCATGGACTGTCGTCGTCCAGTCCTCCATCGGGCAAGCGGGGTTCTCCACCACCGACCTCGCCATGCGTCTTATCGAAAGCAACAGTTCCGCTGCAGGCACTACGCTCGGCATCATGAGGTTGGACGTCGAATCTGCACTCAGGGATTGGAAGAGACTGCTAGAACGGATGTTACTTACGACGCAACAAGGTGCCGGTCTCGAGTCATTCCTGTCTCTGCCGGGTGTTCCAGCTGGCTTTCTTTACATGGCCGCGTCCATTGCGGCCCTTCATTGGGGCAGTTGGCGAGTGCTCCGAAGACTCCTTTCGGATAAGTTCGAATGGTACTATCTTTCTGGTCGCCCGAACTTCGACTTTGGCTTTCACTTAGCTTATTTCTTCCACTCCGAAGCTATGAACAGAGACGGCCCAAAAACTCACGACTTCTACCGCAAGGTCCTGTCGCAGCCTGCGTATCCGGCTATCTTCGGTTTCCGCGGTGAGGACGCGCTAGATGTTTACGTACAAGCGCAGATGGTTCATTGCCTGCGCTCGGCCCAAGAAGTGGAGAAGGGACATCGCCATTCAATGTGGGCCGACTTCGGAAGATTCGGGGAGATTCGCGTCCTAAAACTCCTAGACCGCATCTACAATGACACCGAGTTCGCGAGGGGCTTTTGCGGCTGCTTCGACGAGAGCCCGGACGCTTGGAAGCAGAAATTGGACAACCGAATTGACTTTATCCGACGATATTACTTCCAGGGTGCACCCTATTCGTGGGACTCAATCGAAGGTCATTATCGCCCGAGAGAGGGCCCAGCCTAACTCACGGGGAGCATATCTCGCACAGTTCGATCGTCATGTTTGCGTTGGTGGAGGCGCCGCGACGATCAGCCCGGCGTAGCCGACGACGCGGTCGTACTCGCCGGAGACATCGCCCGAGGTCTCGTAGCGCACCAGCTCGGCCCGGCCGTGCGCGAGCTCGCCGAGGGCGGCCAGCGTGACCGTGGCGGGCGCGATCCCGCACATCGAGATCCGGTGCTCGCTCACCGTGTCCACCAGCCGCGCCGGGTCCAGGCTCAGGAGCGCCTCGATCGCCAGCCGGTCCTTGCGATTCGACTCCGCCTGCGGCTCGTAATGATTGAGATCGGTCGAGCAGATGATGAGAATGGGCTCGCTCCAGCCGCGCAGCACCGAGGCCAGGGCGCGGCCGATCTCCTCGCAGAAGCCCGGCTCGGCGCGCATGACCGTGATCGGCACGAACGCGATTCGCGGCTGGAGCCGCCGCAGAAATGGCAACTGCACCTCGATGGCATGCTCGCGCCGGTGCGCGAGCTCGTCGGCCTCCAGGATCGAGGTCGCCGAGAGGAGCGCACGCGCCAGCTCCTCAGCGATCGGCACCTCGCCGCCCGGAACGGCCCAGCACCCGCGCGCCATCACCGAGGCGGCTGGGCCGAGCCCGGTATGATTGGGTCCGAGGATAATAGCGAGGCGTGGCGGCGCCACACGTCCGTAGACTTCGCCGGCGACCCGTCCGGAATAGGCCCAGCCCGCGTGTGGCACCACGATGGCTGCTGCCGGCCGGGGCGCGCTCGGCTTGAGAAGCCGGTCGAGCTCCGCCTCGACCCGGTCGCGCCGGTCCGGGTAGAAGAGGCCCGCCACCGCCGGCCGCCTCACCGGGCCCGCATCCGAATCAGGTCCTGTTGAGTCCATTGCCCTCAGGGTAAAGTATGAGAAGAGGCATGGCTGGCATCACTCTCGAGCAAACCCTCTCCCGTCTGGCCCGCGAAGGCGAGCTCTACGAGCGTCTGCCCGGCGGCCGCCTGCGCTGCTATGCCTGTGGCCACCGCTGCCTGATCCTCCCCGGTCAGCGCGGCGTCTGCAAGGTGCGCTGGAACGAGGACGGCCGCCTCATGGTCCCCGCGGGCTATGTGGCCGCTCTTCAGCTCGATCCCGTGGAGAAGAAGCCCTTCTTCCACGCGTTCCCCGGATCCCGCGCGCTTTCGTTCGGCATGCTCGGATGCGATCTACATTGCGGATTTTGCCAGAATGCGCTGACCTCCCAAGCGCTGCGCGATCCGGCCATGGGCGTGCCGCCCGAAGAGGTCACTCCAGAAGAGATCGCCGCTCTCGCGCTCCGCCGTGGCGCGCGCATTCTCACCTCGACCTACAATGAGCCTCTCATCACCAGCGAGTGGGCCGTGGAGGTGTTCCGCGCGGGCAAGGCGCATGGGCTCATCGGCTCCTACGTCTCGAACGGCAATGCCACACCTGAGGTGCTCGACTATCTGCGTCCGTGGGTGTCTCTCTACAAGGTGGACCTCAAGGGCTTCGACGATCGCCACTACCGCAAGCTGGGCGGCGTGCTCCAGACGGTGCTCGACACGATCGGCAGGCTCCACGCGATGGGCTTCTGGCTCGAAGTGGTGACGCTGGTCATTCCCGGCTTCAACGATTCGGAGGCCGAACTGACCGACATCGCGCGCTTTCTCGTCTCGATCTCTCCCGACATCCCCTGGCATGTCACCGCCTTCCATCCGGATTACAAGATGACCGACCGGGACGGCACTCCGACCCGCACCGTCGTGCGCGCGGCGGAGATCGGGCGGCGCGAGGGGCTGCGCTACGTCTACGCGGGCAACCTGCCGGGGCGCGTGGGGCCGTTCGAGAACACCTACTGTCCCGGCTGCGCGACGCTGCTCATCGAGCGCGTGGGTTATACGATCTTGCGCGATGCGCTCACGCCGAGCCGCGGGGTCTGCCCGACCTGTGGGCGCACGATCCCCGGCTTCTGGGGATGACCCGGATCCCCTGCGCGCGGCCTCGCCTCCGGCTCGCCATGATGGCAGGATAGCGGTAAGCGGCCACCGGGCCGCCGATCGGCCCCCGGCGCACCAAGGCTGGTTTTTCTGGTGCCCAACATGTGACACAATCGGCCTCCCCGACGCGGTCGGGTCGGCCAGGAGACGCCCCATGCGAGTGCTTTTGGTGCACCCGAGTGCCCTCATGTACTCGGAGCTGTACCTGCGGCTCGAGCCGCTGGGAATGGAGCGGGTTGCCGCGGCAGTACGCGCGGCCGGCCACGATGTGCGGTTGGTGGACCTGCAGGTCTTTACCCAAACCGAGCTCCGCCGCGAGCTCGCCGCCTTCAAGCCCCGCGCGGTGGGCTTCTCCGTCAACTACCTCGCCAATGTTCCGGAAGTGCTGGATCTCGCCCAGGAGATCAAGCGCCTGCTGCCCGAGTGCTTCGTCTTCGTGGGCGGGCACAGCGCCTCGTTCATCGCTCCGGAGTTTCTGGACCATGCGCGCGGCGCCATCGACTGCGTGGTGCGGGGCGAGGGGGAAGTCATCGTCCCGCGCGTGCTGGAGGCCATCGGCGACCGCGGGCTCGAATCCCTCCCGGGCGTCGTCACCCCGCACGGGGCGGGGCCCAGCCCCACGTTGCTGGAGAAGCTCGACGCCTTCCTGCCGGCCCGCGATCTCGCGCGACGGCGTCACAAGTACTTCATCGGCGTGCTCGACCCCTGCGCCTCGGCCGAATTCACGCGCGGCTGCCCGTGGGACTGCTCGTTCTGCAGCGCCTGGACCTTCTACGGCCGCAGCTACCGCAAGGCCTCGCCCGAGGCCGCCGCCGAGGACATCGCGACCATTCGCGAGCCCAATGTCTTCCTGGTGGACGACGTGGCCTTCATCCACGCCGCGGACGGCTTCGCGATCGGGAAGGAGATCGAGCGGCGCGGGATCCGGAAAGAGTACTACCTCGAGACCCGCTGTGACGTGCTCATCAAGAACCGCGAGGTCTTCGCCTACTGGAAGCGGCTCGGCCTGCACTACATGTTCCTCGGCGTGGAAGCGCTCGACGAGGAGGCGCTCAAGGCCCACCGGAAGCGGGCCACGCTCAACGAGAATCTCCGCGCGCTGGAGATCGCGCGCGAGCTCGGCATCACGGTGGCCATCAATATCATCGCCGATCCGAGCTGGGACGAGGCCCGCTTTGCCGTCGTGCGGGACTGGGCGCTCACCGTGCCCGAGGTGGTGCACCTCACGGTGGCCACGCCCTACCCCGGGACCGAGATCTGGCTCACCGAGAGCCGCCAGCTCACCACCCACGACTACCGGCTCTTCGACGTCCAGCACGCGGTGCTGCCGACGAAGCTGCCGCTCCGGCGGTTCTACGAGGAGCTGGTCAAGACTCAGGGCGTGATCAACCGCAAGCATCTCGGCTGGCACGCCGTCCGCAGGTGCACCGTGGAGGCCACGCGGCTGCTGCTTAAGGGCCAGACGAACTTCGTCCGCATGCTCTGGAACTTCAGCGACGTCTACAATCCCGACCGCCAGTACGCCGACCATTTCAAGCCGGTGCGCTACGAGATGCGGCCGCCGCGGCAGCTCATCGGCATCAAGCCCACCAAGGCGGACCTCTATATCCACATGCCTGCACCCGCTCAGACGGTCGCGGGCGCCTAGCCTGGTGAGCCGGAAGCCGATCCACGCGAGGTCGAGGGTGGGCCGGGCTGGTCTCACCGGAACCGTGGCTTCTGCGTATCGGTGTGGCCCGGGACCTCACTTTCGTGGCCCGTGAGAGGCGGTGGCAGGCGGTTGCAACGGAGCGTGTTCCGGGAGAGCAGCCCGGCCCAACCCGGCGACTCGTCGGGAACTACCCCCGGGTGAGCGGCTTGTAGCGGATGCGGTGGGGCTGATCGGCGGCGGCGCCCAGGCGCTTGTGCCGATCGGCCTCGTAGTCCTCGTAATTGCCTTCGAACCAGACCACCTTGCTGTCGCCCTCAAAGGCCAGCATGTGGGTGGCGATGCGGTTGAGGAACCAGCGGTCGTGGCTGATGACGACCACGCAGCCGGCGAAGGCCAGGAGCGCGTCCTCGAGCGCGCGCAGCGTGTCGACGTCGAGATCATTGGTGGGCTCGTCGAGCAGCAGCAGGTTGCCGCCGCTCTTGAGCATCGTGGCCAGATGCACGCGGTTGCGCTCGCCGCCCGAGAGATCGCCCACGCGCTTTTGCTGATCCGAGCCCTTGAAGTTGAACGAGGCCACGTAGGCGCGCGAGGCCACCTGCCGGCTGCCCAGCTGGAGCTGTTCGGCGCCGCCGGAGATCTCCTGCCAGACGCTCTTGGCGGGATCGAGCGCGTCGCGGCTCTGGTCCACGTAGGCCAGGCGCACGGTCTCGCCCACGCGCAGGGCGCCACGGTCGGGCTTCTCCTGTCCCGTGATCATGCGGAAGAGCGTGGTCTTGCCCGCCCCGTTGGGGCCGATCACGCCCACGATCCCGCCGCGCGGCAGATTGAAGGTGAGGTCCTCGATCAGCAGCCGGTCGCCGTATCCTTTGTAAAGCCCCTCGGTCTGCACGACGATGTCGCCCAGTCGCGGTCCCGCCGGAATCACGATCTCCGCCTGTCCCTCGCGTTCCTTGCGGTCCTCGGCCAGCATCTCCTCGTAGGATTGCAGCCGCGCCTTGGACTTCGCCTGCCGCGCGCGGGGCGACATCTTCACCCACTCCAATTCTCGTGCGAGGGTGAGCTGGCGCGCGGACTCCTGCTTTTCCTCGACGGCCAGCCGCTGCTTCTTCTGCTCGAGCCACGAGGAGTAATTGCCCTCCCACGGAATGCCGGCGCCGCGGTCGAGCTCCAGGATCCAGCCCGCCACATTGTCGAGGAAGTAGCGGTCGTGGGTAACGGCGACGACGGTGCCCGGATACTCCTTGAGGTAGCGCTCGAGCCAGGCTACGGACTCGGCGTCGAGGTGGTTGGTCGGCTCGTCGAGCAGCAGCATGTCCGGCTTTTGGAGCAGCAGCCGACAGAGCGCCACGCGGCGCACTTCTCCGCCCGAGAGCGTGGAGACCTCCGCCTCGCCGGCAGGGCAGCGGAGGGCGTCCATCGCGATCTCGACCGTGCGATCGAGGTCCCAGCCGCCGCCGGACTCGATGGCATCCTGAACGCGCGCCTGCTCCTCGAGCACCTTCTCCATCTCGTCGGGATCGAGCGGCTCGCCCAGGCGCGCATTGATCTCGTCGAAGCGCGTGAGGAGCCCGCGCATCTCGGCCACGCCGTCCTCCACATTGCCGCGCACGTCCTTGCCTGGATCGAGGCGGGGCTCCTGGGGGAGGTAGCCGGTGCGCACGCCGTCGGCCGGCTTGGCTTCGCCGAGGAAATCCGCATCCACACCCGCCATGATCCGCAGGAGCGTGCTCTTGCCGGCCCCGTTGGCGCCGAGCACGCCGATCTTCGCGCCGGGGTAGAAGGACAGCCAGATGCCCTTGAGGATCTCCCGCTTGGGCGGGACGATCTTCCTGAGATCCTTCATCGTGAAGATGAACTGATGCGCCATGGCGTCCTTTCCTTCGGTCGGCCTGTCCGGCGGCCCGAGGGATTATACCTGCGAAATCTCGGAAGGATTGACAAAACCCCCCTCCGCCCCTATAAACGAACAACCGTCCGCCCCGAGGAACCGACGAGGGGGCGTCACCCGTTCCTTTAGCACACACGACACGGAGGGCAATGGGCCCGCTCGCGGAGTCTCCGATTCTATCCGTCCGAGACGTTTCGATGCATTTCGGGGGCATCGTCGCGCTCGACGGAGTGTCCTTCGACATGGCCGAGGGCCAGATCGTCGGGCTCATCGGCCCCAATGGGGCGGGCAAGACCACGCTGTTCAACTGCCTGAGCCGGCTGTACACGCCGGATCGGGGCCAGCTGCTGCTCCGAGGCGCCTCCATCATGCACGCCACCGCCCATCGCATCGCAGCTCTGGGCGTCGGGCGCACGTTTCAGAATCTGGCGCTGTTCCCAAATCTGACCGTCCTGCAGAACGTGATGGTGGGCGTGCACAGCCGCACGCGGAGCGACTTCCTCAGCAATGCGCTGAGGCTCCCCTGGGTGATGCGGGAAGAGCGCGAGACTCGGGACGCCGCGATGGAGCTGCTGACGTTCCTCGGGCTCGAGGCTGTCCAGCATCACCTGGCGACCGGACTGTCATTCGGGACGCTCAAGCGGGTCGAGCTCGCGCGGGCGCTGGCCGGCCGCCCGACGCTGCTCATGCTCGATGAGCCGGCGGGCGGGCTCAACCACGAGGAGGTCGCGGCGCTCGGCCTGGTCATCCGGGCCATCCGCGACCAGCGGGCCGTCACGGTGCTGCTCGTCGAGCACCACATGAACCTGGTCATGCAGGTGTCGGACAAGGTCGTCGTGCTCGACTTCGGGCGGAAGATCGCCGAAGGGACGCCCGGTGAAGTCCAGAAGAACCCGGACGTGATTCGCGCGTATCTGGGTTCCGACAACTGACATGAGGTCCAACGGCTGATGCCGGCGCTGCTCGAGGTCGAAGGGCTCGAGGCCCAGTACGGCTGGACCAAGGTTCTCCACGGGCTGAGCTTCACCGTCGAGAGCGGGGGCATCACCACCCTCCTCGGGGCCAACGGCGCCGGCAAGACGACCACGCTCCGGGCCGTTTGTGGGATGGTCAAGACCACCGGCGACATCCGCTTCGATGCCCAGCATATCGGGGGCAAAGCGACGGAGGACATCGTCCGCCTCGGCATCGCTCACGCGCCCGAGGGCCGCGGCACCTTCGTTCCCCTCACCGTCGAGGAGAACCTCCGCTTGGGCGCCTATGGCCGGGGCAACCGGGTGCAGCTGGCGGAAAACCTGGCCCATGTCTACGGATATTTTCCGGTTCTCGCCGAGCGCCGCCGCCAGGTGGCCGGCACGCTGTCGGGCGGAGAGCAGCAGATGCTCGCGGTCGCGCGGGCCCTCATGTCACGGCCGCGCCTGCTCTTGCTGGACGAGCCCTCACTGGGCCTCGCGCCGCTCGTCGTGCGCGAGATCTTCCGGATCGTCCGCGCCATCAACCAGGAGCAGGGCGTGAGCGTGCTCCTGGTCGAGCAGAACGCCGCGCTGGCCCTTGAGCTGGCCGATCACGCCTATCTGCTCGAGACGGGACGCGTGGTCATGGGTGGCCCGGCGGAGCGGCTCCGCCGGGACGAATCCATCCGCCGCTCGTATCTCGGATACTGAACATGGAAACATTCCTCCAGCAGGTCGTGTCCGGGCTCGCGACGGGCGGCATCTACGCGAGCCTGGCGCTCGCGCTGGTGATGATCTACCAGGCCACCGATGTCGTGAACTACTCCCAGGGCGAGATGGCGATGTTCAGCACGTATCTGTGCTGGTCCCTGCTGAATCACGGCGTGTCGTACTGGGTCGCCTTCTTCGCGACCGCCGCAATCGCCTTCGTGGGCGGGGTCCTCATCCAGCGCGTCATCATCAGGCCGGTACAGAATGCGCCGGTCCTGACCATCGTCATCGTCTGCATCGGACTGCTCACGATTTTCAACAGTATCGCCGGCTGGATCTATTCCTATGTGATCCAGCCTTTCCCGAGTCCCTTCCCCAAAGAGCCCATCAGGATCGGCCGGATCATCTTCGGGCCCCACGACCTGGGCGCGATCGGCGTCACGCTGGTCCTGCTCACCCTCATCTGGCTCTTCTTCCGCTTCACGAGCCTGGGCCTGGCCATGCGCGCCGCCGCCCACAATCCTGTCTCGGCCCGCCTGGTAGGCATCCGCGTGGGATGGATGCTGGCTCTCGGCTGGGGCCTCGCGGCGCTCATCGGCTCCGTGGCGGGCATGATGGTGGCGCCGGTGATCTTCCTCGAGCCCAATATGATGGCCGGCATCCTCATTTACGCCTTCGCCTCGGCCACGCTGGGTGGCTTTACGAGCCCGGGCGGCGCGGTCGTCGGTGGCTTCCTGGTCGGCGTGATCGAGAACCTGGCCGGTACCTACATCAGCTTCATCGGCACCAGCCTCAAGCTCACCGTGGCGCTGGCGCTCATCATCGTCGTCCTGCTGGTGCGACCGAGCGGGCTGTTCGGCCGCGCCACGGTTCACCGCGTATGAGCGCGGAGCGCATCGCGAGCGTGGGGCCGGCGGCGGGGGCCGAGGCCGTCGTCGCGGTCCGCGCGGCCGCCGGCCGCGGCGAGCTGCCGCGAGCCTGGCGCGTCGGGGGGCTCGCGGCGGTGCTGGCCGTCGCGTGTGTCCTGCCGTTCGTCCTCACCGGCTTTCTCGTCTTTCAGTTCACCCTGGTGCTCGTCTACGCCATCGCGCTGCTCGGCCTGAACATGCTGACCGGCTACAACGGCCAGATCTCGCTGGGCCATGGCGCGTTCTTCGCGCTCGGGGCTTATACGACCGCGATCATGATCGACCGCTGGCACGTGCCCTACGGCTGGACCATCCCGGCGGCGGGCGTGCTCTGCCTCGTCGTGGGCTTTCTCTTCGGCATCCCGGCCCTTCGCCTCGAGGGGCTATATCTGGCGCTGGCGACCTTCGCGCTGGCGCTGGCGGTGCCGCAAATCCTCAAATACTTCGACGAGTGGACGGGCGGCTCCCAGGGCATCGTGCTGTCCAAGCCCAAGCCGCCGTGGGGCCTGCCCATCAGCGCCGATCAGTGGCTGTACTTCCTGAGCCTCGCGGTGACGATCGTGCTCTTCACGCTGGCGTGGAACCTGCTGCGCGGCCGCACGGGGCGCGCCATCATGGCGATCCGCGACAATCCCATCGCCGCCGAGGCCATGGGCATCAATAACCCGCTCTACAAGTCACTCACGTTCGGCGTGAGCGCCTGCTATACGGGGATCGCGGGCGCGCTGAGCGCGCTGGCCATCGCGTTCGTCGCCCCCGACACCTTCAACATCTTCCTCTCCATCACCTTCCTCGTCGGCATCGTGATCGGCGGCCTCGGCTCCATCTCGGGCGCCATCTTCGGCGCTGTGTTCACCCAGTTCGTCCCCAATTACGCCCAGGATATTTCCAAGGCCGCCCCCTGGGCGATCTACGGGATCTTCCTCATTCTCTTTATGTACGTCATGCCGCGGGGCGTGTCGGGGACCCTCCGCGTCCTGGTGTACCGCCTGCGGCAGCGCCAGAGGGGGTAAGATGGCTCACCCCAAAGGGCCCCGGATACCTACCAGCAAAAAGGAGGACAACATGCTCTCAAGGAAAGCTCTCATTGCCCTGGCGCTGATGCTGGGGCTGGCCCTGCCGTACGGCCTGGCGTGGGCCGCCGATCCCGGCGTCACGGCGACCGAGATCAAGGTCGGCAATACCAATCCCTACAGCGGCCCGGCCTCCGCCTACGGCACGATCGGAAAGGCTATCTCTGCCTACTTCAAGAAGGTGAACGACGAGGGAGGCATCAATGGGCGGAAGATCAACTTCATCACCTATGACGACGGGTACAGCCCGCCCAAGACCGTCGAGATGGTGCGCAAGCTGGTCGAGCAGGACCGGGTCCTGCTGGTCTTCCAGCCGCTCGGCACGCCGTCGAACACGGCCATCCACAAGTACATGAACGATCAGCAGGTGCCACAGCTTTTCGTCGCGACGGGCGCCACCAAGTGGAACGACCCCAAGGGTCATCCATGGACGATGGGCTGGCAGCCCAACTATCAGACCGAGGGGAAGGTCTACGCCGCCTACATGCTCAAGAACATCCCCAACGCCAAGCTCGGCATCCTTTACCAGAACGACGACTACGGGAAGGACTACGTCAAGGGGTTCAAGGACGGCCTGGGGGACGCCGCCAAGAAGATCATCGTGATGGAGCAGACCTACGAGGTGACGGACCCCACGGTAGACTCCCAGATCGTGAACCTCAAGAACAGCGGCGCCAACGTCTTCTTCAACGTGACGACGCCCAAGTTCGCCGCCCAGGCCATCAAGAAGGCCTTCGAGATCGGCTGGCGGCCGACCCATTTCCTGAACAACGTCTCGGGCTCCGTCGGGTCCGTGCTCGTGCCGGCCGGGCTCGAGGCCTCGCAGGGGCTCATCACCACCGCCTATCTCAAGGACCCCACCGACCCCCAGTGGAAGAACGACAAGGCTTTCCTTGACTGGGTCGCCTTCATGAAGAAGTACTATCCGGACGGGAACCTGGCCGACGCGAGCAATGTGTACGGCTACAGCGTGGCGCAGACCCTGGTCCAGGTGCTCAAGCAGTGCGGCAACGATCTCTCACGGGCCAATGTCATGAAGCAGGCCTCGAGCCTCAAGAATTTCGAAGTCCCGATGCTGCTGCCGGGGATCAAGATCAACACGAGCCCGACCGACTTCGCGCCCATCGAGCAGGAGCAGCTGGCCAAGTTCGACGGCAAGGAGTGGGTGCGGTTCGGAGAGATCTACGACGGCGCCAAGATGAAGTAGCCGCAATCCGCAACGAAAACGGCCGGCGGGAGATCCCGCCGGCCGTTTTGTGTTCTCGACGAACGTTCGGCTAGCGGGGGGCGGCGGTGCCCAGCTGAGACGGAGCGCTGGCCAGGACCGCCCGCGTATCCGCGCCGGCATTGGCCAGGTCCACCGTGACGCGCAACGCGCGCAGGCCTGGCACGCCCTGCAGCTCCTCGAGCTCCAGCTCCTCGACCTCGGGCGTGAGATAGCCGAGCTTCCGCAGGTAGTCGAGGTAGCCCCGGTACTCTCCCGCCTCGCCGCTCTGGGAGTAGACGATGGCGAGCTTGCCAGGCTGGGTCAGCCGCTCGCTCGTCCCGCTGATGACGGCCTTGTCGATTCGCTTCTTGATGATCTCGTAGCGCACGTTGTAGGCCCCGTCGACGTCGAAGCGCTTCTCGTCGAACCGGAAGCGGATCGACAGTGGGGAGTGCTGGACGAGGATGAGATTGGTCACCTCGAGCGGCACCGCCAGGCGCTCCTTGAGCCGCTCGGCGGAGCGCGCCACGCCGCAGGCCACCATGAGCTGCCAGAGCCGAAGGTTGCGGAGATAGAGCGGATCGTAGCGGCCGTCCTCGATCAGCGAGGCGCCCACGTAGATGCTGTAGTCCACGCCATCAGTCCGCTGCTTCTCGAAGTAGTGCGGGAACATGGCCTGGGCGGCCTGCTCCTCCATGTCCACGTAGGCCGAGATCGAGTCGTTGATGAGCGTGATACTGTCCTCGAAGGCCTTGCGCTGGCGGTACAAGGCGCCCAGCTGCGGGTCGAGCGCGCTCCGGTAGGCGTCGATGCGCTCGCGGACGTCGGGCCCAAATGTGCCCAGATGGTCGAAGAGCGGCTCGATGTCGCGGCGGAGGAAGTTGATCAATGTCAGCTCGTCGCCCGAGCGCAGCGTCACCTCGAGCTCGGCGGCGGCGCCGTCGATGCGATGGGTCAGCTGGTCCAGGATGGGCAGCCGGCGCGCGTCGTGGGCGGCGCGGACGACCTCGCGGGCCAGCGCGAGCTGGGCCAGCAGGTCCGCCTGGATCGACCACGCGCGATGGGTGGAGGAGCCGCGGATGTCCGACAGCGCGTAGAGCGGATGCACGTCCCGAAAGACGATGGGCTGGATCTCGCCGGGATCCGCTCCAGCCGTGACGGCCCGCCGGTCCATGCTGTCCATGACGGCCTTGCGGAAGCGCCACTCCACCACCGGATGGATGGCCGTGAACTTGTCCTTGATCAAGGCCTGCAGCCGGCCGTTCAGCTCGTCCACGCTCCGCTTCACGGCCATCGCGAACAGCGGCAGGACCTCCCCGAGCATGGGCGCGTGAGTCGCGTTCAGGTCGCCCGGGTCCGACGAGAGCAGCTCGAACGTCCCGATCACCGCGTCCTGGTAGACGAGCGGCGCCACGACGACGTTGCGCGCTCCGTGCTGGAGGATCGCATCTTCCACGCAGGTCCGGCCCGGCCACTCCTCCAGATCTTCGATGATGAGGGGGCGCCGCTCCAGTACGGCGCGCTCGAAGATCGAGCCCGCAAAGTCCGAGGTCTTGTGGTGGACCGAATCCGCGAAGATGCACGCGTGCTCGAGCCGGAGGCCCGAGTTGAGCTTGAGCACCCGGTCCCCGTCGATGGCGGCGAGGGCAAGGTTCAGCTTCGGGCGGCGGAACAGAGTCCGGAGCTTTTCCTGGAGGGCCAGGAAGCGCGTCTCCGAGACGATCGACTCCTTGTCGATCAGGTCCCGCTTGAGCGCCGAGACCACTTCCTGGTCGGTGACCTCGACCTCCTTCATGACCGAGAACCCGCGGAAGCGGAAGGCGGCCGGCGGGAGGAGCTCCTGCAGCACGTCGACATCGGTGATCCGGGATTGCAGGCGCTGCCGGGCGCGGGCATCGAGCACCGGCGTCGGCCCCACGCTCTCGACCTCGAGGAAGCGGAGATCGAAGCGCCCCTTGAAATGGCGGTCGAGTCCGGTCTCGGGGTCGGCGAAGGTGAAGACCAGCGGATAATCCACGACCAGCTCGATGCCATAGACGCGCTTGAGGATGAGCGAGTAGGCGTTCAGCAGACGCATCCGGGTCAGGGCCTGGGCATCGAGATTGACCCGCCCGCGCGGCGTGCCGTCAGGACCGAGGACCGTGCGCATGAAGGACGGCGTCGCGTAGAACCCCTGTGGATAGAACGGGAACACCGCGGCGCCGAAGTCCTCCTCCCAGGACGCGGCCGGGAAGATGGCGGTCATCAGGGCGGCGAGCAGGTCCCGGTGCGAGTCGAGCACGGCCGGATCGAGCACCGGCGCCGCGAGCTCGGGCGCCTGGCGGAGCCGCTCCTGAAGCGACCGGGCGAGCGCGCCCTGGGCGGAGTGCTGCCGGGCGGCCCGCTCCCAGAACGCCACCAGGGGCGCCAGGCTGAATTCGCACGCGAACGGAAACTCCTTCATGGCTTGAGCCAGGAAGGATCGGAGATCGGTTGAAGAAGACGCCTGATCGCTCATATCAACCAGTTAGATGGCGAACCGGGCCGGGGAGATGCAGCCCGGCGGCTTCAGGGACCCTGGACGGTCTCGAGAGCCGGGGTGATGGTCGCCCCTGGGGGCAGCGGCCAGCACGCGCGGGACGCCACGTCAGACTCCGCGCACGCGACCAAAACGGGGGCATCGGCCTCACTCATCTTCGAGCCGTGAACATTGGCCACGATCAGATACACCACCAGGATAATGCCCGCCACCACCAGCGTGCCGATGGCCACGGCCGTGAGGATGTCGAAGGCATCCGCCTTGGCGGGCGTGGCCAGCGTCAGGCCAAGGGCCAGCACCAACACCAGGGCGACCATGCGGAACGCCGGGTGATGAATCGGCATGGGCCTAGTCTACTCCAGCCCCCCCGGAAAACCGCAAGAGGATTCCGCGGCGGTAGTGCCTCGGTTTGACTGTGGGCTCCCCGATTCTCAGGCCGGGACGCCCGTGCGATAGGGGGAGATGAAAGGAGTGCCGGATGACCACGGTCAATGTCCGCTATATGGTCGACGATGTCGATGCTGCCATCAGCTTCTACACGACTCACCTCGGCTTTACCCTTCTCACCAGGACTCCCCCAGCCTTCGCCGATGTCGCGCGTGGCGACCTACGGTTGCTACTCAGTGGGCCGGCAAGCTCGGCCGGAAGGTCTATGCCTGACGGCCGCCAGCCCGGGCCGGGCGGGTGGAACCGCCTTCAGTTCGTGGTGGACGACATCACGGCGGAAGTGAACCGCCTTCGGGGTTCTGGCGTGCGGTTCCGCAACGACATCGTACGGGGCCCCGGCGGCGCCCAGATCGTCTTCGACGACCCAGCGGGTAACCCCATCGAACTGTTCCAGCCAGCCCACCGCTGAGCCCACGTTGTCAAACTGAGACACTAGCCGGGGACGCTTGACGGCTGCCCAAAGGCCGGGCAGTATCGGTCGCGATGGTCCGACCGCGCGT